>ENA-OWPA01000106-OWPA01000106.1-bioreactor-metagenome-genome-assembly--contig:-NODE-106-length-155681-cov-12.325043_pt1 | contig 155681 bp, 146 predicted proteins | sample MGYA00238139_ERZ651803 | MGnify/ENA primary metagenome ERZ651803 (study PRJEB26909, sample SAMN07631231) | bioreactor metagenome | isolation source: Switchgrass digestor | place: USA: Dartmouth...
TTGAAGGTTGCCGCCAAAATAGTGCATTCAGCGAGGTATATAACATTCAAGCTATGCAGTAGCTGTCCTTATAAAAAAGAGTTTTATGAGACATTGAAAAACATAAGGCTTCTGCCAAAGCTTGAATGATTTATAAAATGTACCTTGACAGTTCAAGAAATATAAAATGTGGATAAACCAAGGGGATATTATACCCTTTTGTGAATAACTTTCATAAAAATTTATCCTTGAAAATGAACTGTCGTAATAATTCCATGGATAAATCTATGATTTTTTACCCTCATGAATAATTCAGGATAAATTATTTTAAATATCGAAAAAATAAAAGAAAATGACATAAGGACTATTTTTTTTATCTATTTTGTTGTATATTAGTTATGGAATGAGGATTTAATGCAGCAAAATATATCATATACAGGTGTAAAATATTATAGGGCTTATATTGATCTGGTAATTCCTGTAATATAACATGGCACGAAGCACAACATCGGAGTGAACACAATTGCGGATATTCTCGGTACGAAGAATACTCGGAAAAATTTTTGAAGAAAAGGAAAGGAGAATGTCATGTTTGGGCTATATTTCGGGAAGTACTTAGTGGAAAAGAAACGAATTTCTCAATCGCAATACGAAGAGCTAATCCGGCTGCAGCAAAATGCACGAGTAAAATTAGGTGTTATTGCCGTATCTGAGAAATTGCTGACCACGAAGCAGGCCGAGGAGATCAACAATCTCCAAAAGGTTATGGATAAGCGCTTTGGCGACATAGCTATTGAAAAGGGCTATCTGCTTGCAGAGGAAGTCGCTCATTTACTGAACATGCAAGGCAATCCATACCTTCAATTTATCCAGGTATGTTCAGATAACAATATACTCACACTGGATGAGATAGAGGAGCTTCTGGATGATTTTAAGGCAGAGTATGGCTTTTCAGACTCGGATGTAGATGCTCTCAAATCAGGAGATATTGACCGGATTATTCCTGTGTTTGTCAGCAGGAGTTCTTCTCTGTGCAATGATTGCATTAGCTTGAACATCAGAAATATAGTCAGATTTATAAGCAGCAATATCAGGCTTAATAAGTCATATAAAGTAAATTCATATCATTATGATACGATATCCTGCCAGAATCTGACCGGTGATCATAGTTTATTTGTAGCCTTCGCAGCCAGCGGCGACAATCTTCTTCAGATAGCAAATCCCTTTGCCAAGGAAGATTTCAGTCAGATGAATGAGGACGCATTTGATTCTGTTTGTGAATTTATCAATTGCAATAATGGTCTTTTTGCTTCTGAATTAAGCCATAAGGATATACATATTGACATGACACCGCCATTATTTTACACAAATGGCAAGCTTACTTCTGAAGGTGACATATATATAGTCCCTGTTGTAATTAATGACAGACAGGTTGATTTGCTTGTAGCAGTTGACAGTGTAGTTCAGATTGCTTAATATTAGTATATAGGATAATAGATATATGTATAGTATTTCAATCCGATATAGCATGCCGCAGGAAGTGGCAGATGGAGGTTACTATGTCAAGAATTCTAATGGTAGACGATTCCAAAACATCACGCAAGATACTTAGAGGCATTCTGGAAGAAAATGGTCATGTTATAGTCGGTGAAGCGGTAAATGGCGTAGAGGCTATAGAAATGTACAAATCCTTGCATCCCGATATAACTACAATGGATATTACAATGCCCGTTAAGGATGGTTTGACCGCATTAAAGGAAATTATGGAATATGACCCTAATGCAAAGGTAGTTATGGTTACTGCTGCCGGTCAAAAGACCAAGATGATAGATGCCCTTAAATACGGAGCGGCTGAATTTCTTACGAAGCCCTTTGAGGCTGCTCAAATAATTGAAATCATTAACAGGGTTAATCAATAAAGCTTTTATTTGTTTTTTATTCAGAAATTTGCTTATATGCGGTTTATATTTTTATTTATAGATTTGCTCCAATATCATGGAGCAGTGTTTGTGTGTTTTTTCTCAGAGCTATACATTTATCAGAATCAGCCTGAAGACCTGGAAGTCTTAAACATGCTCCTGTATATTTTCGCAAAATAAGGGAACCGCATGCCGGTTCCCTTCCATTTTTTGTCTCACCCTTATTCTATAACCATTTAACCCTTGACAGGCATAATAATTGCTGCAGCAATATATGCCAGTATTCCAAATCCGGTAAGCCCGAATAAAACCCACAACAGTCGTACAACAGTAGGATCAACATTGAGATATTCCCCTATGCCTGCGCAGACACCGCAAAGCATTTTGTCAGTATTAGAACGATATAATTTTTTAGGTTCCATAATCTTACTCCTTTCATATTAGGCTGCATATTAATAGAAATCAACAATTATATTGCCAATACCGCATTCAAGCACCAGCAGGTTATCGGCCTTATTGTAAATGCTTTTGCTTACATGACTATAGGAGCGCTTATCTATGACCACATTTCCCAGTCCTGATTTAAGCTCATAGGAATAATCCTGTTCATTTCCTTGCAAATTCAGCTCAATCCGGCCTATACCGCATTTAATTAAATTATTTCCTGTCAGGCTACCTTTTATTTTAATTTCGCCAAGACCACATTCAATTTCGGCGTCGTTTGCTGTAATATTTCCTATAGTCATACTGCCGGCGCCAACCTCATATTCAGATCTTGTCGTAATCTTAAGCCGCCGTATATCAAGCTGGCCTGCTCCTACCCTAAACTTTCCTTCGTCAGCATATATAGCCTCGACATCAACCTTTCCGGCTCCAATATCAAGCTCACATTTTCTTGCTGTAAAATCCCTTGGAAGCGTTATTGTAATTTCTCTGCCGCCATCCTCAAAACGCAGACCAAAAATAGTTATATTATGAATATCAAAATCTACAAAATTAAATATACCATATTTTTCCCTTATGTGCCAGACTCCGTTTGAAACATAGGATTTAAACAATTTTTCCGGTACATTTTTTGCTTCAATACTAAAAGCGTCTCCTTCCCTTATGGTTATCTTTCCATGGGAGAATTCAAAATCAAGGCTTTCCACATTTTCATATCTCTCATAGAAGGAATGGTTATTAATCCCTCTCCATTTTATGCCACATATGGCAGCAACAATTACTATAACTGCACCAAAGCCTATAGCCAGCAGGCTTATGGTTAACCATATCCTGGTAAAGCTTTTCATGCTACCACCCTCCTCTTTTTAAAGGGCTTGCTGCATAAGTCCACTATAGCCCTTATCATGGACGGCAGCTTTTTACATATCATGATAAATGCCAGAGTCAGCAGCATTCCTACCCCAAGTATTATCAGGCCGGCTCCAATAAAAACGGCTCCTATTGCCGGAACACTTATCTGTACCAGGCCACTTATGCATAGGGCTATTCCCGCAACCATAAGGCTGACACCAACAGCACCAAAACTAAAGAGAATTCCCAAAATCGCCATAACTATTCCCAAAAATACCCCGGCTGCCCCCAAAAGAAACGGCGCCCAAATAAAGGATGTACATATGGCAATCAGTATAATCAAACCTCTGTTTGAATTCTTTCTAACCGGCTGTGTCTGATTATAACTGCTTTGATTGCTGTTATACTGATTCTTGATATTATCCTGATAGGCTCCGTCATTCTGGAAAAAACCACTACTTCCACAGTTGCCTGCATATCCACTCTGTCCGGCCTGTATATCCGGCTTTACTATTTCATATTTATCCTCAAGCTCATCAGCTGCACTATATCCTCTTTCTGTAAAATATCCTGTGCTTTTTCCTTCCCCGGAACCCGACAGCAATTCAGCCTTGATAATTCTGGCAACCTTCGCGGGAGAGCCTAATTCCTTGATTATCTCATCCTCATGTTCCTTTCCGGCATCCTCGAAATAACCGTCATAATACCTAAGAGCCTCTTCTCTTTCTTCCAAAGGGATATCCGATAATAAGCTTTCCAGTTCTTTCATGAATTCCTGCTTCGACATCTATTTCACTCCTTCTAATATACTATTGATTTTATTTGAATAATTACGCCATTCCTCCCGGTATAGCCTCAGCTGTCTCATCCCTTTGTCAGTTATCTTATAATACCTGCGGTTTCTGCCTGCATACTCCAAATCATAAACCTGCAGGCATTCCTCCTTCTGCAATCTTCTAAGGACCGGGTATAGGGTTGATTCTGAAATTTCAATAGCACGTCGGACATCCTGGGTGATTTTATAGCCATAGGTACCTTCCGGTTCCTTTGATACAATAGCGAGCACAATTGCATCCAGCAATGCTGAACCGGTATTGAATACCATATACTCACTCCTCTCTCTATGACACACAATATTATTTAATTGATAATACTATACAGCATATAATATTATATGTCAATAAGGTTATATTAGAACCTGATTAAAAAAAGCATTTTCCTGAAGAACTGAGCCCTTCAGAAATAATGCCTTCTGGTATACATATTACATATAAGACCACTGCATTTACTCCTTCGGCAGGGTTACGGTAAATGCGCTTCCTGTATTTTTTTCACTTTGGACGGTAACCTCTCCTCCATGGGCATGGACAATTGATTTTACAATGGCCAGCCCGATGCCTGAGCCTCCTGTATGGCGGTTACGGGACTTGTCGGCCCGGTAAAACCTCTCAAAGATAAACGGCAGCTCCTCGCTGTCAATGCCGGCCCCCATATCCCTGATAATAAATCCGCAGCTTTTGCCCTCATCAAAAATTTCAAAACAAATCGGCTTTCCGCTATCTGAATATTTGATTGAATTTGAAAGCAGATTTGCCACCACCTGCTTTATGCGGTCATAGTCGGCCAACAGATGGGGCCTTGCACCGGATATTGTCACCGTTAGGCTTTTGTCCTTAAGCTCGGCTTCAAAGGCATTTACCGTCCTTTCTATAAGCAGGCGCAAATCCACATCGTTCTTTTCCAGCTTAAGATTGTCTGCTTCGATCCTTGTCAGCTGCTCCAGATCTCCCACCAGCTTACCAATTCGGGCAACCTCCTCCTGGCAGCTCGCCAGACGCTCACTTGTCATCTCCCAGATACCTTCGGTCATAGCCTCAAGATAGGATTGCAGAATTGATATCGGAGTTCGCAGCTCATGGGCTACATCCGCCGTCAGCTGCTTTCTCATTCTCTCAAGGGTCTCAAGGCTTCCGGCAAGATGGTTAATGGAGTCTTCCAAAAGCTTGATTTCCCGTATCCTGCTTTCCTCCTCCAGCCTAATCTCATACCTTCCCTCAGCAATTTGCCTGGTGGCAGCAACAGTCTTTAATATAGGCCTGCTAATCCTGGCAGCCATAATATGGCAGACTAAGAGGGAAGCAAGCGAGGCTGTCAGAGCAATTATAATCAGGATGGTATTCAGTGAATGAAGGAAATTCACATCATTTTCATTCAGAAAAAAGGGGCCGAAGCAGCTTATGCTGACCATGCCTACAGCCTCACCGTTTTTGAACAGCTCGTAATCTGTCGAAACAAATTCACCATCTAGCCGTGGATATTGGACCTCCATTCTTCTGGATATATTGTCCATAATCTGATTGCAAAGGCTCATATCATGGCTCATGGCATCCCAGAGAATATTGCCGCCTTTGTCATAGACCCTGATAATATAGCCTTCATAGAGCGAAAACATTCCAATCGCCTGAAGATACTGAATATCCCATTGCTGTGTGGATTCCGAAAACTGCTCGCTTATACTTGATACTATTATCTGAATTTTTAACTCCTGCTGCCTGGCAACATAATCTGTAAATTTCCTGTTGATAAATATATTTGCCAGAAAGCTTATGACTATTATAGTGATCAGCACTATAGCCAATATGGTAGAGGTTAGCTGAGATTTAAGACTTTTTGGCAATTACTCACCCCCAAATTTATAGCCTACTCCATGTATGGTCTTTATATATACCGGCCTTTTCGGATCCTTCTCAATCTTTTGCCTCAGGTTTTTTATATGGCTGTCTATTGTCCTGTCATAGCCCTCATATTCATCCCCAAAGGCTGCCGCTATAAGCTCATCCCTGGTTAATACCTTGCCTGAATTCCTTATAAAGGCGGTCAGCAGCTTGTATTCATTCGGCGTCAGCTTTATTTCCTCCATCTCTCCCTTAGAACTTTTTCTGGCTATGATATGGCTTTCAAAATCCACAAGCAGGTCGCCATTATTAAAGCTTCTGATACCAAGTATCGGCATTATATCATCTGCAGCTCTTCTTAAAACAGCTTCAATTCTTGCATGAAGGGATTTGAGGCTGAAGGGCTTTGTTATATAATCATCCGCTCCTATGCCAAGGCCTGTCAGCATATCGGCTTCATCAGATTTTGCAGTCAGCATGATAATAGGTACATTCGATTTTTTTCTTATTGCTCTGCATACCTCTTCGCCTGGTATTTCAGGCAGCATTAGATCCAAAATCACCATGATAAAGCTCTCCATGTCAAACAGCTCGAGTGCCTTTTTACCATCCGTTGCAGGAATTACAATATATCCCTTGCTCTCAAGGAATGATTTAATCACTCCGACTAGCTTCTCCTCATCCTCTACCAGCAAAATCCTTTTTCTGGTTCCTGTCATAAGCCCCTCCATGATAATGATAATTTTTTCTTAAGGTCAGCTCTGCCTGCCGCCCACGTATCCAAATCCATAATGAAATAATTAGCCTTAAGGCAATTATAGCTCCGGAATATGAAAATAATGTGGAGAATTGCAGGCTTTTTATAAAAGCCGGCCTGCAGATAAATATTCCTGCAGGCCGTACTTATTCTTCTGTATTTAATTTGCATATCAGACATCCGATACCATCAAGCAATTTGCTGTCTGTTGTCTTCAGGCTGCATATAACAGATAAGACTAAGATAGTCTATTACCAGATACCCTGCTCCATCATGGCGGTGGCAACCTTCTCGAAGCCGGCAATATTGGCACCGACTACATAGTTGCCTGCTGCATTGTATCTCTTTGCAGCATCATCAATATTATGGAAGATATTAACCATGATCTGCCGTAATTTTGAATCTACCTCTTCAAAACTCCAGCTCAGTCTTTCGCTGTTCTGGGTCATCTCCAGGGCGGATGTGGCTACACCGCCGGCGTTGGCTGCTTTGCCGGGTGCAAACAATACACCATTTGCCAGCAGATATTCTGTAGCCTCCAGAGTAGTAGGCATATTGGCTCCCTCGGCAACAGCTATGCATCCATTAGCAACAAGAGCTTTGGCATCCTCAAGGGTAAGCTCGTTCTGGGTCGCGCAGGGAAGGGCTACATCACACTTAACAGACCATACACCTCTTCCCTCATGATATTCGGCATTCGGTCTGTAATTTTTGTATTCGCTCAGACGTGCACGCCTTACTTCCTTTATCTCCTTAAGAGCAGCCAGGTCAATACCATCCTTATCATATACCCACCCGTTGGAATCTGAACAGGTTACAACCTTGGCGCCCAGCTGCTGAGCCTTCTCAATCGCGTAAATAGCAACATTGCCTGCGCCGGACACTGCTATAACCTTATCCTGGATACTATGGCCGTTGCACTTGAGCATTTCCTCCGTCAGATATAACAAGCCATAGCCTGTTGCTTCCTTTCTTACAAGGGAACCGCCATATGTTAATCCCTTGCCTGTCAATACACCCTCATAGGAGCCTGTAATTTTTTTGTACTGACCGTACATATATCCGATTTCTCTGGCGCCTGTTCCGATATCACCTGCAGGGACATCAATATCGGCACCAAGATACTTATATAATTCAGTCATAAAGCTGGTGCAGAAGGCCAAAATTTCCCTGTCGGATTTGCCCTTGGGATCAAAATCCGAACCCCCCTTGCCTCCTCCTATAGGAAGACCGGTCAGGGAATTTTTGAAAATCTGCTCAAATCCCAGGAATTTGATGATACCAAGGTTAACTGACGGATGCAGTCTTATACCACCCTTGTAGGGTCCTATGGCATTGTTAAACTGCACACGATAACCTGTATTAACCTGAACCTTTCCGTTATCGTCAACCCATGCTACCTTGAACTTAATCTGTCTGTCAGGCTCTACAAGTCTTTCAAGAAGCGCTTCCCTTCTGTACTTTTCTTCATTCGCTTCAATAACAACTCTCAAAGACTCGAGAACCTCCCGAACGGCCTGATGAAACTCAGGTTCCGCCGGATTTTTTCTTACCACTAATTCAATTACATCATCAACATATCCCATACTTTTAATCCCCTTTGATTAAAATTTTTTATATTAAATTTTAGGTTTCTTAGGAATTATCCAAAGAATTTCTCTAAGAAAGCTGATTTGCTGCTATATAGAAAAAAATCACTAATCAACTATAAATACATTGGAAACTTTAAATTAGTTAAAAAAAAAGCGCATTAAAGTAAGCAAATGCGCCTTTGAATTTGCTTTTTTTATTATATTCGCTTGTTTTAATTTACGCAATAATTTTTTTTAAAATTTTATCTATAACACTATTATAATTTTTTATATTTCCTATAAATTCGACTTATAATTATATATATTTCCATAGTTAAGACTTATGACAAGCCTTTACTGTAATGTATACACAGAAAAACTGCTCACATAGCAATTATGCACAAAAGCTTTTCAAATCAAAAAAGGTATATTATTTCCGCCTTTCTTATGCTATAATGCAAAAATACAAAGGCAAAGCTGAATTGAAGCCTACATTAGAATAAGCATTAATGAGCAATGAAAAATAAAACAGTTGAACTATTACTATAAGAGTATTTTAAGCATATAAAGGAGTCTTATTATGGCCTTCGATGGTGTTGTAATTGCAAATCTGGTAAATGAGCTTAGAGTCCATCTGCTGGGTGGACGAATAAATAAAATAGCACAGCCTGAAAAGGATGAGCTGCTTCTGACCATAAAGGGACAGGCCAGGGAGCCATACAAGCTTTTGCTTTCAGCAGGCGCCGGACTGCCTCTTGTTTATCTGACCCAAAGCAATAAGCCCAGTCCCATAACCGCGCCTAATTTCTGCATGCTGCTGAGAAAGCATCTGAATAATGCAAAAATTATAGATATTTATCAGCCGGGACTAGAACGTATCATCAATTTTAAGCTGGAGCATCTGGATGAAATGGGTGATCTTAAAATAAAATACCTGATTGTTGAGCTTATGGGCAAGCATAGCAATATTATCTTCTGCGATGATGATATGACTATAATAGACAGCATTAAAAGAATCAACCAATTTGTCAGCTCAGTCAGGGAGGTATTGCCGGGCAGAAAATATTTCATTCCTGAAACAATTGCAAAACTGAATCCCTTAGAGCTTTGCTATGAAAGCTTTCGCGATCAAATCCTGCAAAAGGCAATGCCTGTTGGCAAGGCACTTTACAATGGTCTGACAGGGATCAGCCCTCTTCTTGCCAATGAGCTTTGCTGCCGGGCATCCATAGACAGCGACGACTCCACAGCTTCCTTGTCGGAGGCGGCCGGCCTGCACCTTTTTAGGGTTCTTGAACGGATGATGGAGGATGTACAGGCAGCCAGCTTTAGTCCTAATATAATTTTAGAGGATGGCAGGCCTGTAGAATTTTCCAGCATAATGCTGAGCAGCTATGAAAATTATGAAAAGCAATACTTTGACTCAATATCGGAGCTGCTGGAAAGCTTCTATGCCGCCAAAAATGCCGCCGCCCGTATAAAGCAAAAATCCCTGGAGCTGCGCAAAATTGTGGCAAACGCCCTGGAGCGGGCCGCCAAAAAATATGACCTGCAGCAAAAGCAGCTGATGGATACTGAAAAGAGGGATAAGTACAGAATATATGGCGAGCTGATCACAACATATGGCTATGGTCTTGATGCCGGAGCGAAGGTCCTTAATGCAGTTAATTACTATACAAATGAAGAAATAAGCATCCCTCTGGATCCGACACTGACGGCTATGGAAAATGCAAAGATTTATTTTGAAAAATATAACAAGCTCAAAAGAACCTATGATGCCCTTACGGTCCAGCTTAAGGAAACAGGCGAGGAGCTAGCCCATCTTGAGTCTATCAAAAATGCACTTGAAATAGCAACCGATGAAAGCGATCTTGCGGCTGTAAAAAATGAGCTGATTGAATACGGCTATATAAAACGCAAATCATCGGAGGGCAAAAAAGCAGACAAGGGAGCCAAGGGCTCCGGTGGCAGAAGCAAACCGCTGCACTACATTTCATCGGACGGTTTTCATATATATGTTGGAAAAAACAATTACCAAAACGATGAACTCACCTTTAATCTTGCAGACGGAGGAGACTGGTGGTTCCATGCCAAAAAGGCCGCAGGCTCCCATGTAATAGTCAAAACAGAGGGCAAAGAGCTGCCGGATTCGACATTTGAAGAGGCGGCAAGACTGGCCGCATACTATTCAAGTGAAAGAGATGCTGACAAGGTTGAAGTAGATTATACCCTGAGAAAAAATATAAAGAAGCCTGCCGGCGCCAAACCGGGCTTTGTGATATATCATACCAATTACTCTATGATGGTATCAACGGATATATCAGGAATTGTAGAAATTAAAAGCTAACAGTAAAAAAAGAAGGGTAAGATTATAATGATATTTGCAGATTGTCATGTACATTCGGACTTTTCCAGTGATTCAACAGCCCCTATGGAGCAGATGATAGAAAAGGGAATAAATGAAGGCTTAAAATGGATTTGCTTTACGGATCATATGGATTATGATTATCCTCCGGTCGGTGAATACAGCTTTTTATTCGATCCGGAAGCCTATATAAGAAAAATTAACGAACTAAAAGACAGGTACAAAAATAAGATTGAAATACTTACAGGTATTGAGCTGGGCCTGCAGCCCCATCTTTCCGAGAAAATGACCGCCCTGCTGAAGAGCTTTTCCTTTGATTTTGTTATCGGCTCATCCCATATAGTCGACAATATGGACCCTTATTATGCAAGTTATTGGGAAAACCGTTCAATAAAAGATGGTATATACCGCTATTTTGAATCGATCATTGAAAACTGCAGGGCCTTCCATGGCTTTGATGTATACGGTCATATCGATTACATTATCAGATATGTCCCCGGTCAGCTTAAAAGCCCTGTAAAGACGGATTACTCCTATGCCGAATATGCCGATATCCTGGATGAAGTGCTCAAAGCTATTATAGCCTCCGGCAAGGGACTCGAGGTTAACAGCTCCGGTTTAAAATATGGCCATGCTTACCCTCATCCCAAGCCGGAAATACTAAAAAGATACAAAGAATTAGGCGGCGAGCTGATCACCATCGGCTCAGACGCCCACAAACCTGAGCATATCTGCTACAGCTTTTCTGTAATCCCGGATCTGCTTAAGGGCCTGGGCTTTAAATACTACGCTGTCTTCATACAGGGTAAGCCGGTTTATGAAAAGCTTTAATTGATTTAGCTAGACGATGGTACCTCCGCCAATACACAAATCTCCCTGATAAAAGACCACAGCCTGTCCGGGAGTTATTGCCCTCTGAGGCTCCTCAAAGACGCACATAATCTCATCCTCTCCGGTCTGCCTGATTACACACTTTGCTCCCTTATGGCTGTATCTGATTTTTGCCTCAACCTCAAGCTCACCATCCAGACCTTCTATTGCCATAAAGTTTATATTTTTTGCTTTGAGCCTGTCAGAGAAAAGCTCATTTGCAGCTGCCAGGACCACTTCATTGGTATCGGGTCTTATTTCCTTAACAAACATAGGCTGCCCCATAGCTATCCCCAGCCCCTTGCGCTGGCCGATAGTATAATGGATATAGCCCTTATGCCTGCCTATTACCTCACCTGCAGTATTTACAAAGTTACCCGGGACAAGTCCTGCATACGCTTCTGCCTCAGACTTATCTGCCGGCTTTATATTATCCGGCAACTTATTGTCCCTGATATATTCCTTAATAAAACCGGCATAATTGTTATCAGATACAAAACAAATCTCCTGGCTGTCAGGCTTATTTGCAACAGGCAATTTCAGCTCCGCCGCAATAGCGCGGATCTCATCCTTAGTGTAGGCTCCCACCGGCATCAGGGTATGGGCCAGCTGAAACTGGGTCAGATTATACAGAGCATAGGTCTGATCCTTTGCCTGGCTGACCGACTTTTTTATACTGTATCGTCCATTGGGCAGCTTTATAATGCTTGCATAATGCCCCGTCGCAATATAAGAGGCTCCGATATCCAGCGATCGCTTCAGCAGAGCCTCCCACTTAACATATCTGTTACATGCAATACATGGATTTGGAGTCCTCGCCTGGAGGTATTCCGACACAAAATAATCTATTACATACTTTTTAAATTCCTGCTTAAAGTTCATGACATAATAAGGAATGTCAAGAACTGCAGCTACCCGTCTGGCATCCTCCACGGCTGAAAGGCCGCAGCAGCCACCATTTTCTTCAAGTGTACAGCTATCCTCATCCTGCCAGATCTGCATGGTCACACCTATCACATCATAGCCGGCTTTTTTGAGAAGATAGGCTGCCACAGAGGAGTCGACTCCTCCGCTCATTCCTACTACTACCTTTTCCATTTCGCCTCCAAGCTAATTCTATACGAAACAATTATTATATGCCAGAGTCGGCATCTGTCAGCCTGTAGCTCTTTATATAGCTTCCTCAGCCGGACAGGCTGCCTATTCCTCTTCTTCTTCACCCTCATGAATATCGGACTTGGGCTTTTGCAGTCCTTCTATTGTAATGCCCTTCTTCTCTGCATAATCCCACAAGGCTGCATGAATAGCCTCTTCAGCCAGCAATGAGCAATGAACCTTCACCGGCGGCAAGCCGTCAAGGGCTTCCATAACAGCCTTGTTGGTCACCTTTAAGGCCTCCTGGATGGTCTTTCCCTTAACCAGCTCTGTTGCCATGCTGCTGGTGGCTACCGCCGCGCCGCAGCCGAAGGTCTTGAACTTGACATCTCTTATTACTCCGTTGTCATCGATATCAAGATACATACGCATGATATCGCCACATTTTGCATTTCCAACAGTACCAACACCGCTGGCATTCTCTATTTCACCGACATTTCTCGGATTTGTAAAATGATCCATAACTTTTTGTGAATACATACTTATTTCCTCCACTATCCATTTTATCTGCTTTTATCGACGGTTACTGTTTTTTCTTCATAAAGTCCTCATAAAGCGGAGACATTCTGCGGAGCTTTTCCACTATTTCCTTTATTCTGTCCACAGTATAGTTAATCTCTTCTTCCGTATTTTCATATCCTACCGTAAGCCTGAGGGAGCCATGGGCTATCTCATGCGGCAATCCTATAGCCAGCAGCACATGTGACGGATCAAGAGACCCTGATGTGCAGGCTGAGCCGCTGGAAGCGCATATATTGTTCATATCCAGCATTATCAGCAGCGATTCGCCTTCAATAAACTGGAAGCTTACATTTACATTGTTTGGAAGCCGCCTTACCTTGTCACCATTTACCCGCACAAAGGGAATCTCATCCAGTATGCGCTTCATAAGAAGATCCCTTAAACGTATTTCCTTCTGAGCCCGCTCCTCCATAGTCTCAAGCGCAATTTCCGCCGCCTTGCCAAAGCCGATAATTCCGGGAACATTCTCGGTACCCGCCCTTCTTTTTCTTTCCTGACCTCCGCCATGAATGAAGGAACGCAGCTTGATACCTTTTCTGATGTAGAGACAGCCTATTCCCTTCGGGCCATTAAGCTTATGGGCACTTGCGCTTAGCATATCTATATTCATTTCATTAACATCAATGGGTACCTGTCCATATGCCTGTACCGCATCTGTATGGAACAGAATGTTATGCTTTTTGGCTATTTCACCGATTTCCTTAATCGGCTGTATAGTACCAATCTCATTATTGGCAAACATTACAGAGATAAGTATGGTGGTGGGACGGATTGCCCTCTCAAGCTGCTCCAGCTTAATAATGCCATTTTCGTCAACATCTATATATGTTACTTCAATACCCTTCTTCTCCAGATACTCACAGGTATGCAGGATTGCATGATGCTCAATTTTTGAGGTAATGATGTGGTTACCCTTTGATGCATATGCTTCCGCTACAGCCTTAAGAGCCCAGTTATCAGCTTCGGTACCGCCACCGGTAAAGAAAATTTCGGAACTGTCGGCGCCAATAACCTTGGCCACCTTGGCTCTGGCTTCGTCAATGCCTCTTTTTACCTGCGCGGAAAACTCATATATGCTTGAAGGATTACCATACAGCTCTGTAAAATATGGAAGCATGGCTTCCACTACTTCCGGTCTGGTTCTTGTAGTTGCAGCATTATCCAGATATATCTTTTTCTCCATGTCGACATCTCCTAATTAATATTATTTTCCACATGCATATTTGCCTTTTGTATCGTTGCCGCTACTATCCGCCTGAATTTTTCTGCTCTCATCCACCAGTTCGGAAAGCATGATGCCATCAACAGCCTCGTTTATACTATCACTAATACGCTTCCAAACATATTTTGTGACGCAGGAATCTGCGTTACTGCAGGCCGCCGTACTTTCTGAGCCGATAACCTCGGAACAGTCGACCGGACTCAGATCTCCTTCCAGGGCCCGAAGAATATCGCCTACGGATATTTTATCCGCAGCTACCGCCAGCTTATAACCTCCCTGTGCCCCTCTGATTCCGTTAACTATTCCGGCCTTCTTCAGTTTGGCTATCAGCTGCTCCAGGTAGTTCATCGATATACCCTGACGTTCTGCTATCTGGCTTAAGGCTACGGCATCCTCATTGTCATGCAGGGCCAAATCAATAACAGCCCTAAGTCCATATCTCCCTTTGGTTGACAGTTTCATGACATCACCTCAGTTCCTTCTCCTAATGGTGGACAATCATTAATTCCTACCATTTTAATTCCTATTAATTTAATTCCTATTAATTTACTTGGATATAAATATAGCACTTCAAATATTTATTGTCAATAGATTCTACTTAAAAATTCCATAAAATTTGTCGCTTCCCATATGCAAACGATATCTTTTTCCCATATTCAGGCGATAAAATGCATACATAATCAATATCGGAAGACTTAAGCAAATTTAATCATAAAGGAGGAAATAATTTTTGCATTGATAGTTTGCTGATAATATATTACTATTATTCTATAAATCGTTGATATTCTACATAACTGACGACGGTTTATTATATCTGAATATAATTTTTAAATTATAGCAGGAATATTTATTCGAGCAGTTATTTTAATTATACTAAACTGATATTAATCAGTTAAATTATGTTAGCTCAAAATTTAGCTCAAAATTATAGCCAATATTTAATTATAGCCAATATTTATCTATGGAGTAAAGTAAGTAAGAGATAAATAATCAGGCAAATGATAAGTTACACAGCCAATTAAGCTTAAGGAGGCTAAAGCATATGGAACGAAGAGATAAGATTAATTACTACCTGGACCTGGCCGAGGTTGTATCCCAGCGGGGAACCTGCCTTCGCAGGCGCTATGGTGCGGTTATTGTAAAGAATGACGAGGTTATCGCTACCGGTTATGTGGGAGCCCCAAGAGGCCGGAAAAATTGCTGTGATATAGGCCAGTGCGTACGGGCCAAACTTAATATTCCAAGAGGTGAGCGCTATGAATTGTGCCGCAGCATCCACGCCGAGGCAAATGCTATCATCAGTGCCTCAAGGGACAAGATGATAGGAAGCGCCCTGTTTCTGACAGGCACGGAGGTGGAAACAGGCGAATATGTGAAGAACTCTAACTGCTGCTCCATGTGCAAGCGTATGGTTATAAATGCGGGTATCGAGAAGGTTTATATAAGGGATACAAAGGACGAATATCGTGTTATCGAGGTAAAGGACTGGATTACCGATGATGAATCCTTAGAGGGAGTATTTGGCTACTAGACAGGCTCCTTTTTTAGATGACACCTTTTCTCCTAACATAAGTGCTCCGGATTAGAAATATAATACATAAAAGACATTTCAGTGATTAGTTTATTCATACTAATCACTGTTTTTAAAGAGGAGCATGGATAATCTATGGAGAAAAAGGTGCTAAGCGCTCAGCAGGCCAGATATATAAAAATAAGCAATCTCCTTAAAGGAACCGTAATACTTACACTCGCAGGCTTCGCCACCCGTTTTATCGGTTTTTTCTACCGCATATTTCTGTCCAATACCATGGGAGCGGAGCTTATGGGAATTTACCAGTTGGTTTTTCCCGTATTTACCATATGCTATACCATATTTGCCATGGGTATCCAAACAGCCCTGTCAAGGCTTATTGCATCTGAAACAGGAAGAGGCAATTATAGAAACATATACAGAATTTTAATGATCGGCATACTGCTGTCGGTTGGGCTGGCTTTGCTTCTGTCCGTACTTGTTTACATATTTGCCGACCAAATCGCCCTGCGCTTTCTTCTTGAAGCAAGAAGTGCCTCTTCCCTGAGGCTGGTGGCTGTTGCCTTTCCCTTCTGCGGTATAACCGCATGCATTAACGGTTATTATTATGGCCTGAAAAAAACCGCCATCCCGGCCACAACCCAGCTGGTTGAGCAGGCCTTCAGAGTGCTGGTGGTATATATGATTGCCCTGTATGCAGGAGCCGGTGACATCAGGGTAAGCTGCGAAATAGCAGTTATTGGTCTGGTAGCAGGTGAGCTGGCTTCCTGTATCTATAATCTTTTGTCGATATTATTTATAAAATTACCAAAGGACCTTTCTGCTACCCAACCCGAGCATCAAAAAAGCGGCGTCAGCAGGCGCAGCACAATCCTGCACAATCTGTTGTCACTAAGTGTTCCCTTATCCGCAAACCGGCTGCTGCTGAGCATCCTCCACAGTATTGAGTCAATACTTATACCTGCCATGCTGCGCAGGTCCGGTCTTTCCAGCCAGGATGCCATGGTAACCTTCGGTGTTCTTAACGGCATGTCCATACCCTTTATAATGTTTCCCACCGCTATTACCAATGCCTTGGCGGTACTGGTCCTGCCCACCATCTCGGAAGCTCAGGCTGCAGGCAACAATAATACTATCGGAAAAACCACATCCATTACCATTAAATACAGCCTTATAATAGGAATTATCAGCACCGGAGTTTTTATAGCCTTCGGCAGGGACCTTGGAAATGCTGTTTTCCACAACGAAGCCAGCGGCAATTACCTTACTATACTGGCATGGCTTTGTCCCTTCTTATACCTAACCGGCACTTTGGGAAGCGTAATTAACGGTTTGGGCAAGGCTCATATAACATTCGTCAATTCGGTAATCGGTACAATTTCCAAGATTATTTTTATTGCTACCCTCATACCCTCATATGGCATAAACGGCTATCTGTTTGCAGTCCTTATCGGCCAGCTTATTATAACCGCATTGGATGCCTGTGCGGTCATCAGGAATGTTCGATTTAGCTTCGACAGCGTTAATTCAATATTAAAGCCCGGAATTATTGTAACAATCACAAGTCTTTTGGTGAAGCTGGCTTATAACAGCGCAAAAAAAATGACACATATCAATGAAGTCATTATGCTGCTGTCATTCTGCTCCATTCTATGCGTCATATGCTTAGCTATGCTGTTTTTATCAAAAGCGGTTTCAAGAAATGATTTCAGATAACCGGAAAGCTCAGCTAATAGGAAGAATAGAAAAGGTAATTATTCTTCCCCTGCTTTTTTACCTTATACATGGCCGCATCCGCCCGTTCCATAAGCTGTTCGTAATTTGTGCCATCTTTCGGGTATATGGAAATTCCTATGCTACCGGATATGGGTATTGAGTAGGTCCCGTTGTTGTAGGTGGTGTCCAGGGCTTCCTTAAGCGCTTTGGCCTTTGTTGCAGCCTCTTCCAAGCCGCTTATATTACCTGCAAATACGACAAATTCATCACCACCGATACGCCCGATCATTTCACCCTCTGTAAAGACCTCCTTAATCCGGTTAATCATAAACACCAGCACCTTATCACCTCTCAGGTGCCCATACATGTCATTGATACTCTTGTAGTTGTCAAAATCTATGAACATAAACATATGGATGCCCTTGCTGTTACCCTGGATGTACTTGTCTATTTTCTTTATTATTACTTCCTTATTGTATACCCCTGTCAGAGGATCCCTGGTGGCCTTGTACTCAAGGGCCTCCAGCTCCTGCTTCTGGGCATCGATATTTACAATCTTTCCAATTACCCGTATGGGAGCCTTACTGTCATCATATATTGTTTTGCCCTTGATTTGACACCAGATAAAATCTCCCATTTTATTCTTTATTCTCAGCTGGGCCTCAATAATGCTCTTACCCTCCGCCAGCTCCTGGGTATGTTCCAGAAAAATACCCCAGTCGTCAGGATGTATATTATCCTTTTGGTCCCTGATATTGCTTATAAAGCTGACAATATGAGGATTTCTGCCAAAAAGCTCCCTGAATTTTTCCGTATAAATCATTTCATCCGACTGAATATGATATTCAAAGAGGACATCGTTGGATATTTCTGTGGCAATTCTGTAACGCTCCGCCTCCAGCATAATTGTATCCTGCATACGCTTCTGCTCAGTTATATCGACAAATACAACCGATAATTTATGCTTGCCGTCTTTCGCCACGGTACTGTTGCCGTTCATCAGCATATGCAACCTGTCTCCGGACTTGCTAATCAGCTTTACTTCAAGGTGGATGGTTTCATTATTATTCAGCTGCATGCCAATTTTTTCCACAAAGTCCGGATAGTCTGCTCCCATAAAGTCACTTAATGCATTTTTGTTCAGTTGACCTGCTTCCTTTTTATCATATCCCAGCATCTCATAAAAGCCTTCGCTAGCATATATTATCCTGCAGCTGTCCTCATAGACAAAATACACCAAGCCGGCCCTGATACTGTTGGTTATCCTATTCAGCTCAAGTGCCGTCCTGGTTATTTTCTTTTCACTTTGAAGCCGATGAATCAATATCATTATAACGGCAGATACAATCAGCAAGATAATTAAAGCTATAAATGCTAGCAAAGCAGCTGACATATCCTGCAGCTGAATAATCCATCCCATACATTAATCCCCTAACTAACATTAATCTTCATCCTTGAAGTAATTATCAGATCCAACAGGTCACACTCGGAATCATTATGGCAATAGTTACAGTTCGTACGGGGTTACCTGATATACGTAATAATTGAGCCAGTTGGTATACATTGCATTTGCATGCGCTCTCCAAACAAGATTAGGCTTGTTTTCAGGCATATCATCAGGATAATAATTCTTTGGCAATGCTATATCGATTCCCTTTGCAATATCTCTCTTGTATTCCTTGTCAAGTGATATCCTGTCATATTCAGGGTGGCCCATTACAAAGACCTGCTTTCCATCCTGTGCCAGAACAATAAATACTCCGGCCTCATCCGACTCGGCTAAAATCTGCAGCTCCTTGTGCTTAAGAATTTCCTCCTTGGATACTGTCGTGTATCTGGAATGAGGCGCATAGAAGATATCGTCAAAGCCCCTGACAAATGGCACTTTGCGGTCCAGCACCCTATGCTCAAATATGCCGAACATCTTTTTATCCAGAGTTATTTTATCAATACCATAATGGTAATACAAGCCTGCCTGTGCTCCCCAGCATATATGCAGAGTGGATGTAATATGGGTCTTTGACCACTCCATGATTTGGGTCAATTCTTCCCAATATGTCACCTCTTCGAATTTCAATAGCTCAACCGGTGCGCCTGTTATAATCAGTCCGTCAAATTTGCGGTTCTTGACATCCTCAAAGGTCAAATAGAACTGATCCAGATGGCTCTTGGGAGTATGCTTTCCTACATAGGTTCCGGTCGTAAGGAAAGTAATGTCCACCTGCAAAGGAGTGTTGGACAGGCTTCTGAGAAGCTGAACCTCCGTATCCTCCTTGATGGGCATCAGATTAAGGATGGCAATCTGCAAAGGACGAATATCCTGATGCAATGCCCTGGTTTCATCCATAATAAATATGTTTTCATCCTCCAAAATTTTCTTGGCAGGTAAATTGCTTTGAACTTTTATAGGCATCATTCATCACCATACTTCTTCGTATTTAGTTTAAAAAGCATGCATGAAAATCCTGAAAACGGGATTAAGGCAGCATGCTTTTCATTGGAAATTAATATCACATATAATAACACGAAAACATTAATAAATCAACGAAAAATAATATTGTTTATTTAAGCATATTCAACAAATCCTCTTCCGAAATCACCTTAATTCCCAACTGCTGAGCCTTGGCCAGCTTACTGCCGGGATTGTCGCCAGCGACCACATAGTCCGTCTTTTTTGATACACTGCCGGAAACCTTACCGCCGTAACGCCTGATAAGCTCTTCAACCTCAGTCCGTCCCATGGTAGGAAGAGTGCCGGTTACGACAAAGCTAATGCCGGACAAAGGCTGCTGGCCTGTTGCTTCTTCCTCATACGCAGTCATATTTACACCGGCCTTTTTCAGTCTTTCTATGATATCCCTGTTCTGCTCCAGACTGAAGAATTCAAGTATGGCGTTGGCACTGATGTCTCCAAGATCATTGACAGCCGTAAGCTCCTCATAGGTGGCATTCATAAGCTCGTCAATTGTCCTGAATTTCTTCTTTATTTCAGCCGCTGCCTGTCTTCCGATGTTTTTGATGCCCAGGCCGGTTATGAGCCTGTCGATATCGTTGGATTTGCTGTCCTCAATCGCCTTAAGCAGCTTATCTGTATTCTTCTCCTTGCCTATCAGGCCTTTTTCTACAAGCTCATCCCTGTAATTTTTCAGGTAGTAAATATCAGCTATGTCCTTTATATAGCCTTCCTTTATCAGGGTTTCCACATACACGTCGCCAAAGCCCTTTATATCCATAGCGTTGCGGCTTACAAAATGGATAATATGACGGCTTAGCTGGGCAGGGCAGTTTATATTTGTACATCTGGTATCCGCAGTATTTTCATCCCGCGAAGTCGGGGCGCCACAGCTGGGACAGGTATCGGGCAGCACATAGGGAACAGTTCCTGGAGGCCTTTTTTCCTTTACCACATATAATACCTCTGGTATGATTTCGCCTGCCTTTCTGACAACTATAGTATCCCCTATGCGAATATCCAGCTCATTAATCCTGTCCTGGTTATGGAGAATGGCCCTCTCCACATTGGTGCCACAAAGCCTTACAGGATCAAATATTGCCGTAGGCGTAATTCTGCCGGTTCTTCCTACACTGACCCGTATATCCCTAAGCACGGTTTCCTTCTGCTCCGGCGGATATTTATATGCAACTGCCCATCTGGGAGCCTTTGCAGTGGCTCCGAAATACTCACGGTCGGCCAAATTATCCAGCTTAACCACGGCTCCGTCTATATCATAGGCCAGGCTGCCTCTTTGCTCACCAATTTCTGTTATGGCATCCCATACCTCATCCGCAGTTTTGCACAGCCTATAACCTTCTATAACCTTAAAGCCCTGCTCCTTCATCCACTCAAGGCTTTCAGAGTGGCTGGCAAATGTGATCCCCTCCGCCCTCTGTATATTAAATGCAAACATCGAAAGCTTTCTTTCCTTTACTATATTGGGATCCAGCTGTCTTAAGGTACCTGCAGAGCAATTACGGGGATTAGCAAATAGCTTCTTCCCCTCCAGCTCCAGCTTTTCATTTACAGCCAAAAAATCCTCGGTTTTCATATAAACCTCTCCGCGGATCTCTATATAGGGTACAGGAGTTTTAAGCTTTTTAACCACATCCTTAATCATCCTGACATTTTCGGTGACATCCTCACCGTAATTAATACCGTCTCCCCTGGTAAGCCCCATAACTAAATTGCCGTCACTGTAGCGAAGGGCCACCGACAGCCCATCTATTTTCTTTTCCACCACAAATACGGAATCCGGGCGTTCCCTTTGTATCCTTTCTACAAAGGCGTATACCTCTTCCTTTTCAAAAACATCCTGCAGGCTCAGCATCGGAACATCATGCTTTACCAGTACGCCCGCTTCTCTTTTGGCTTTACCTCCCACCCTTTGTGTCGGAGAGTCCTTGCTGGCATATTCAGGATATTCCTGCTCCAGCTTTTTGAGCCTGCGCATCAGTTGATCATACTCAAAATCTGATATTTCAGGATCATCCTGGTTATAATATCTGTCATTGTGGTATCTTATCTGCTCCCGCAAGCTTTCTATTTCCTGCCTTATATCCATAGCTGACTTCCTTCCATATATTTATTTAGGCATACAGATATTAATCTATCCTCGGATTATTTCAGTTCCTTTATCAAATCCTGCAGCTCCTTATCTGTAACATTCCGCCAGGCCCCGGTTTTCAGCCTTCCCAGCCTGATGTTCATTATTCTGATTCGCTTAAGAGAGGTAACCCTGTAACCCAGATATTCGCACATTCTTCTTATCTGTCTGTTAAGCCCCTGGGTCAGAATTATATTAAAGGTATATTTATCAATCTGCTTAACCTTACAGGGATTGGTTACCGTACCCAGAATGGGTACCCCTGATGACATCGCCTTGATAAATTCGGCGTTAATTTCCTTATTTACCGTAACGATATATTCCTTCTCATGCTTGTACTCGGCTCTGAGTATTTTGTTGACTATATTGCCGTCATTGGTAAGCAGTATCAGACCTTCCGAATCCTTGTCCAGCCTGCCTATCGGATAAATCCTCATCCCATAACCGATATAGTCGACTATATTGTCAGGCTCCCTGGGATCAGTTGTGCATACGATACCAACCGGCTTGTTAAAGGCTATAAGAACAAGCTTTTCCTCCCTTTTTACCGGTTTGCCGCAGAAGGTCACCACACTGTCCTTTTTAACCTTTGAGCCTATCTGGGCAACCACTCCGTCTATTGTAACCTTGCCTTCCTTAATGTAACGGTCAGCCTCTCTTCTTGAGCATACTCCAGCATCGCTCAAAAACTTGTTTATACGTATCTCATCCTCTTCCGTTACCGGGCTAATCAAGCGTTTTGTTCTTTTTGCCATACTTATCATTACCTTCCAATCTAGTGTGTTTATATCCGGCAAATATTATTATAATTATAATGGATCTGCCATATTAAGTCCATATTAATTATTTATTCCACAGCTATGTTGATATATCTTTCTTAATCAATTTATTCACTTTATATGAATTTTAAGGCTGTACTTTTCGCAAAGGAAATCAGCGTATATTTCTTTGGCAGGACAAAAAAAACTACATTTCACTGATAGGATGAAATATGCTTATTTGAAGCAATAATTATAAATGTTTTACGATAAAAAGACTGCTTTGATATCAAGCAGCCCCTTTAAAACCATGCTATATTATAAGAACTTTTTCATTCTTTCTATGTGCTCTTCTTCAACCCTGACAAACTCCTGAGCTATTTCCACACTTGTAGAATCCGCATTCTTTTTTGCATGCAAAAGCTTTAGCATCTGGGTAACCCCCATAGTGCTGCCCTCTATAACCATCTGGGCAATACGGCTTTCCGAGTCGTCAAAAAGCGTTTTCATCTTGACATTGCCTTGTACCATAGCCTTAGCATATGTCGGCTCCTTAATCTCTGCATTGTTAACAATCAGCTGTTGCTTTGACTTATCAGCCAGCCTTTGATAATCGTTTAGCTGCTTTTGCAACTCGGAGCTCATTTCCTTGTTAGATACCTTGTCAAGAACAGCTTTAATGGCGGTAATTCCCATCGAAGCATTCTGATAGGTCTTCTCAAGTAAATCAAGATCTACATTTCCAACCATAAATATTACTCCTTATACTATTATTTCTTACTTAAATATAGTATAAGGAGTATGGCTGTTAATATTCATATAGGTATAAATAACAGATCCATTCGATTATACGTTATAATGTAAATGCTTTAGATTATATTTTAAAATTTTAATTGCTATATACATTTGCTTTTATTTGCAGCTTTAGCCCTCATTATTTTCCGTCCTGCTTTCACCTGAAGTACCGCTGGCACCGCCTTCACCCGAATCACTTGAAAGCTTTTCCTCGAATTCCTTTATACTGTTCCAGAAAAAGCTAAGATACTCGTCATCTGAGATTGCCTTTTCACTGTTTTTGTTGGTCATCTCAACCAAAGCAATCACATCTTCATCATTTGCTCTTTCCTTATAATAATCATATGTTTCCTTATCCATTTTGCCGGAGAAGATTTTAAGATTTCCGTTCTCATCCGTCACTACATATAATACTGCCAGTCCCGGAGCGGGGGTTTCAATATTTGCAAATTTAATCTCATGATAAACATATACAATATATGTTCCTTCTTTAAAACTCCTTTTCACAAAGGTTTTTATATTGCGGTAATCTGAAATGTATTCCGTCTTGGAGTTCAAATCATCCTTTGTAAACCCGTTTGACGGGTCTGTAAGCAAAGCATTTATTGCATCAACATCTCTCTTTATCTTTGCTGTATAATATTGATTAATCAGATTATCAATTTCCGGATAGCTTGTTCCCTGCTCCATGGGATACACAGGCAAAGGAGTCGGAGTAGGCGATGGGGTTGGCGCAGATGTCGGCTCAATGGCAACAGATGCGGGTAAAGCAGATGCGATATTTAATTCTGCAGCATTATCCTCCACCAAAGCCTCGCTCTCCGCTACAAGCTGATTATTCATACTCTCCTTGGCATTGGTCTTATCACTGCTTACCGAAAGAGTAAGAATACCTATTCCCATAGTGCTCATGGCTGTAAGAAGAATCATTTTTTTATATTTAAGCTTCATAGTTTCCCCATTCCTGTACAATTATTATATTACACTATATGCTTGTACAAAGTCATTTATAAATAATTACAGTTACCAAATTTACGAAAAATAATCCAAAGCTTCCTGTATATACTACCAGTTATGGCTATATTGTATCAGATAGCCTGTAAAAGGTCAACAGTTTTATTTCATTTATTTGTAATACTAAATTAATATTTATGTAACATTTTACTTCTTTTTTCATTTTTACACCGAAAAGGATATTTTCCGACTTATTTTTATGCTAATTACCGTCTTTACTTTGCAGATTTATTATTATATAATAGCATAGTCTGAAACCATTATAAATTTAAAGGGCATTATCATTTATAGTTAATATTTTCATAATTTAGATATTGTTGGTTTGATGCACCTGTAGCTCAGTGGATAGAGCGTTCGCCTCCGGAGCGAAAGGCCGCTGGTTCGAATCCAGTCAGGTGCACTAAAATTATAGCAGTTGCCGGGTATATGAGCCGGCAACTGTTTTATTGTAAAATGGCGTTATATTCTCTTGAATAATAATATACATTGTCTGAAAGCACTTCATCATATGCCAGATGGGTACGGTTTATGCTCCTGACCATCAGGGCCAGCTCATCCTTATCAATATCTTTTCTGTTGGCTATTATTATAAGCTCATGAATGCTGCTGGGGAGAATATAGAGATCAGCCTGAACCTTTGCCGAGAAGTCCCTAAGAAGATTCTTGTATAATAGACATGCGGCTCCGTAGATGCCTGCAGAGTTTGACAGAACATACATACTGTTTATCTGCTCATTTGATATATTAGTCTTTTCCTTAAGTATTTTCTCTGCTGCAGCATTGCTGTATGAGACTCTCTCTTCATTATGAAATGTATGTATTACATCATCCACTGATAAAATCACCGGAGGAAACTCCCTCTTCGTGTTGTTCGCAGCCAGCTTATGCAATTCATTAACCGATATATTCCATGACTGAAGATGTTCATTGGTAATCCGGATGGCTGAAATCCTGCTTTCATCATTTTGAAGCAGACAATAATACGTTACCGCAAGATCAAGATATTTAATATGCGGTATTTTTTCCAGAAGCTTCTTGTTCTTTTCATATGACAGCAGTCTGTATATTATTCGCTTTTTGACATTTTCTAGAGTATATGTAAAGCCGTCCTCCGCTTTTTCCTCTTCATTTCTTTTATAGCTTGCACATAATCTTGCTGCCAGTTCAAAAATATCGGCACCCTCTGAATACTCCTTGTAATAGGTCATCAGATAAATACCCGGAGAAAAACCTGTGCCGGATTTGCATAAAATAAGACTGTCTTGCTCCAACGAATCATTTTTTATTACCTTAAAAATTCTTATCGAATAATCCTTTCCCATCATCTGTAAAATTATCTCGCTAAAACTCTTAACAAAGCTATCATAATCGAAGGTTGCTTCTCTTAATTGCTGCATAAAAATAATCCTCCTTGGTAATATAATAAATCTTAAACTATAGGTTGTAATCATTGATAGCAATGCTAACGGGTGTTTCAAAAGAAATAGTGAATATAAAGAAAAACAGAAATTTATGAGCTCTTAATTCAAAATCTAAGAGATAACAGGATTGAAGAATTAATGCATTTATATTATAACAAATTCTTACAATTTTTTCAATTATAATTGCAAATTTAATTAGAATTTTTAATTTTTATCCGTATTTTCCTTTCCGATTTACCTGTTTTTTGAACATAAATTTACCCGTTCCTTGTAAAATTTGCACTAAGGGCTATCAAGGTCTGTGAGGGTGCATAGAAAAACCACATCAGGACTGATGAGATGTTGTAAAGGATAAAATATATATCCTGCGGCAGTTTAATAAAGCTGCTGAGATTAAATAAGCCCACATTGATATCACATAAAAGGAAAAGCAGCAAGCCTGCTGCAAACAGCTTCATGCTTATATCCCCACTTTCTTTTTTTGCTGCTGCAAGCGCTCTTGCTGTATTGATAAGCAGGCCGGTAAAATATACGGAAGCGGCTATCAGCAGCGGTACAAGCTTAACACCAAGAAATACAAGCAGAAAACATATGCAGGCTGATATAATCAGCTGGATAATAAGCCTGCTAATGAAAATTTTACTTGTCAGTACCGATATAGCTTTATCTCCGATATCTGAAAAGGCTTTACCGTCTACAATTTCGGACGATACATCCTTAGATAAGGCTTTATCGCCTGCGTTCTTGGCTGAATTATAAATATGCAAGGTATTATGGACACTGATCCTGTAGTTATAAAGAAGCTGAACGACTATAAAGGTTAAAACTCCATATAGGTAATAATCAAGAAGCAGGATAAACAGATCCGATATCAGAGTAAAAAGCATGGCTGCCTTCAGGGAATAAGAAATGCTTCTGTTATGGCTTTGCGAAGGAAGCACATAACAAAAGCACAAAAATATTGTCGTAAATTTTATAGCATTTGAAAGGTCTGCCTTTCCTCCTGACAGGTCAAGGACTATGAAGGTTATATATAGCAGAAGCTGCACTATTATAAATATAAAGTGTATCAGGTTATTGATGCTTTTTCCCACTTTTATAACCTCTTTACTTCTTATTGTAAACAGTTACTTGCTTGCTTATCACCGGTTTCCCGGCTGCCAACAGTCACATTCCGCTACAGTCTGTTGTTCCAAATCCGTCGGTAGATCCGGCTGATGTAGGGGGCCCTTTCCGCATTCAATTTTTCTGCCTGTTTTTTAGTAGCTGGATTGCCTCATCGGTAGGTACCGGCTTACTGTACAGATAACCCTGTACCTTGTCGCAATCTGATTCCTTCAGGAAAGCCTCCTGATCAATAGTTTCCACTCCTTCTGCAATTACATTCAGATTCAGATTTCTTGCCAAGGTAATAATGGCCTGGATTATCTTCTGATCGCTTGTATCAACCATTCCGGCATCAAGAAAGCTTTTATCTATTTTAAGATTGCTGATAGGCAGCTTCTTCAGATAACTCATTGATGAGTATCCTGTTCCGAAGTCATCCAGCGAAAATCTGATCCCTATTTTATTCAGTTGTCTGATGGTTGCATCAGTATATTCAATATCCTCAAGCGCTACAGTCTCTGTTATCTCAAATTCAAGATTTTTCGGACTGATTTGTGTTTCCTCTATAATTTCATAGATCATATCCAGCAGGTTCTTGTCCTTAAACTGTTTGGCCGAAAGATTTATAGCCATTATTAGATCCGGATACTGCTTTGACCATTCCTTAAGCTGATGACAAGCCGTCTTTATCACCCATCTGCCTATAGGGATTATAAGGCCATTTTCCTCAGCCACCCAGACAAAATCATCAGGATATAAAAGACCCTTTGTGGGATGGTTCCATCTTAACAAAGCCTCAAAGCCCACAATCTTCAAAGTTGCCAGATCCAACTGCGGCTGATAATACAATACCAGCTCATTCTGTTCAAGAGCCCTTCTAAGTTCGAATTGAAGCTCTATCTTTTCCGTCAGCTTTTGATGGAAGGACGCATCATAATAGGCATGGGTATTCTTCCCATTTGCCTTTGCCATATACATTGCCGCATCCACATTTTTAATCAATGCCTGCGAGCTCTTTCCATCCTTGGGGGCAAAAGCAACACCGATACTGACCGAAATATAATATTCCTTAGCCAGCAATACAAAAGGCTGGTTGAACACATCCTTTACCTTTTGAATTTTTTCGTCGTATGAATAGGTATTATCAATATTCTGGGTCAGAATTATAAATTCATCCCCACCTATTCTGGCAAGATAATCATTTTCATCCAGCACCTGCTTCAAACGGTGTGTAATATCAAGGAGGAGCTCATCTCCGTAGGCATGGCCAAGCGAATCATTGATATCCTTAAAATCATCAATATCAATGTCCATCAAGGCTATGATTTCCTCATTCCTGATAGTCAGCATAATATTATCAAGCATTTCGGTGAAGGCAGCCCTGTTGGGCAGCTCGGTAAGATAATCCGAATATGCCAGCTTCTTCATGCTTTCCCTGCTCTTATTAAGCTCCTCATATCTTAGCGCAAGATCATTGTATGACGCAAGCGAGCTTTGATAATTTTGCTCAAGCTCAATATAGCTGTCGCTGAGCTTAATATAATCCTGCTTTGTCTGCTCGTGCTCACGCTTTGCTTTTGAATAACGGGCAATATATATTATCAGCAGAATTAATATTGTTATTAGCGCTGCCAATAATACAGTCCCTGTTATAGTAACAATAATATAATCTATCATACAGCCCCCAATAATTTTACTATTTACGGCTCTTGTCTATATATATATATAAATGTAATTCAATAAATATTAACGCTTTGACTTAAGATATCTGTCTATACCGGCTGCAGCGGCCTTCCCTGCCCCCATCGCAAGAATTACGGTTGCTGCTCCCGTTACAGCATCTCCTCCTGCGAATACTCCCTCTTTTGATGTCATCATGCTTTCTTCATCTACTATAATACACCTATGTTTGTTAATTTCCAAGCCCTTTGTTGTTGAAGCTATCAAAGGATTAGGGCTTGTTCCAAGTGCCATTATCACTGTATCTACATCGAGAACAAATTCACTGCCAGGTTTTTCCTTCGGTCTTCTTCTTCCGGATTCATCCGGCTCACCCAGCTCCATCTCAATACAACGCATACCCTTTACCCAACCATTATCATCAACAAGTATCTCAGTAGGGTTGGTAAGGAACTTAAAAATTATTCCTTCCTCTTTTGCATGATGCACTTCTTCAACTCTGGCAGGCAGCTCCTGTTCACCTCTGCGGTATACTATGTAAACCTGGGCACCAAGCCTTACCGCTGTTCTTGCCGCATCCATAGCCACGTTTCCGCCGCCTACAACCGCAACCCTTTTACCTGTGATGATCGGAGTGTCATAATTTTTGTCAAATGCCTTCATGAGGTTGTTTCGGGTCAGATATTCATTGGCCGAGAACACACCGTTGGCATTTTCTCCGGGAATCCCCATGAACTTGGGCAGGCCTGCTCCTGATCCTATAAATACCGCCTCATAGCCTTCCTCCTCCATAAGCTCGTCAATTGTAACAGATTTGCCTATAACAACATTTGTTTCTATCTTAACTCCCAAAGATATGACATTTTCTATTTCCTTCTTTACTACAGTATCCTTCGGAAGTCTGAACTCAGGTATACCATATACCAGCACACCGCCCGGCTCGTGAAGGGCTTCAAAAATAGTAACGTCATAGCCCATTTTTGCCAAGTCACCGGCACATGTAAGACCTGCAGGACCGGCGCCTATTACAGCTACCTTTCTGCCATTCTTCTTTTGTGGAGGCTCTGGCTTTATTCCATGCTCCCTTGCCCAGTCTGCAACAAAACGTTCAAGCTTGCCAATGGATACAGGATCTCCCTTAATACCGCGGATACATTTTTGCTCGCACTGTGTCTCCTGAGGGCAAACCCGGCCACATACCGCAGGCAGAGATGAATATTTGCTGATTATATGAAAAGCCTCCTCTATATTACCTTCCTTGACCTCTTTAATAAATGCGGGTATGTCGATAGATACAGGGCAACCTTCAATACATCTGGCATTCTTGCAGTTAATACAGCGAGATGCCTCCAGCTTTGCTTCCTCCAGATTATATCCATAGCATACCTCATCAAAATTCTTTATTCTTTCTGAGGGTTCCTGTTCCCTTACAGGTATCCTCTTTAATACATCCATATACAACCATACCTTTCTTTATAAGTATCTTCAATATTTTTTAAATTTCAAGTGAAGAATTATACCATAAAATTGCATAAAACCGGCATCATTGCCGGCTGACGCCTTAGCTGATTAAATTAACATACAAACCGATAAGCAAGCTTCCGGTCTAATAACTTACCTGCTTTAATTATTTATCTTGCAATCATCCTCATGGATCTCGCATTCAGGATGATGATGGCTGCTGCCTTCCTTTGCCCTAAGCTGCATTCTGCCTTCCTCAGACTTATACATTGTGCTGCGCTTAATGGCTTCATCAAAATTTACCAGATGCCCGTCAAATTCCGGTCCGTCAACACATGCAAATTTAATCTCATTGCCAACCGTCAGCCTGCAGGCGCCACACATACCAGTACCATCAACCATTACAGGATTCATGCTTACGATAGTCTTAATACCCAGCTCCTTTGTCAGGATGCAGACATACTTCATCATTATCATCGGACCGATGGCAACAACTATGTCATAGTGCTTACCCTTGTTATTCACCAAATCCTTAATGCAATCATTTACATTACCCTTAAGGCCGTATGAACCGTCATCAGTAGCTATGTATAGATTTGCGGCATATTTTTTAATCTCATCCTCTAAAATAATGAGATTCTTGCTTCTTGCACCTATAATGCAATCAACATTTATTCCATTTTCCTTCATCCATTTTACCTGTGGATATACAGGGGCTGCTCCCACACCACCTGCGACAAACAGGATTTTTTTCCGCAACAGCTCCTCCCTTGGCATATCAATTAACTCTGATCTGTGTCCCAAGGGGCCCATGAAATCACGGAAGGCTTCACCCTCTTCATATTGGGCCATTAAACGGGTTGATGAACCTACCGCTTGAAATACGATGGTTACCGTACCTGCATCCCGATCATAATCACATATGGTTAAGGGTATTCTCTCTCCCTTTTCATCCATCTTTACGATAATAAATTGCCCGGGATAACAATTCTTTGCAACTCTTGGCGCTTCAATATCCATCATATAAATAGCGTCGGAAAGCTGTACCTTTTTCTTGATAGTATAGCTATAAGTACCCTGCATTATATTACCTCTTTCTTAAAACAGATTAGAAAAATTATGTTAGGATTGATATTCTATAAGAGCCCCGGAGTTTCGCCTTCGGTAACTTATAGAATAAATTATAATAAAAATATATATTAGCACTCATTATACGTTAACAGCGACAAAAAATCCAGAAGATTTTTCATTATTATTCAGTATAATTATATATAAGTCACTGCGTGATATAAAGAGCTAATTTCAATATCATTATGTAAAATTATCCGGCAGCAAGACCATGTGCCAAGGCAAAAACCGTTACTTACAAAGAGATTACTGTATACGGCCGAAGCAGGCCGGCTTGCCTTTGCTTATGGAGGATAAGCGGCTTTTTTTTGAACAGTCTTTTATAAAAACCAGCTTATACATAGAAACTGAATGATTATGCATTATACATAATAATGATCAAATGGCATTTTCTCAAATTTTTTATTTTATGTTATGTATCAGCTATGTTTATACTCCTAACAGAAAAAACAGCCAGCGTCCAAACACGAACGCAGGCTCCTTCCTGTTAGCAAACTCAGGCTTCATGTTGTTTAATCAGATTTTGCCTGGTCATATTATGAAGTCTTTCCAAAAATCTTTGGTATTCCTCCTCCACCTGGCGCTCATCTGCTCCGGTCCTGCCCAGACGGTCGCACCTGCACAGCAATGCCAGTTCGTCCATACTTACTTTTCCGCTAATCAAGCCCGCCTTATCGGCAAAGGGCAGATCTTTAAGAATGTAAAGCATATGCATATGATATCTTACAAGCGCCGATACCTTTGCGATAAACTCTTTCTCCCCTGTAAGTTCCTTTAAAAACTCTGCACTCAACTTTTCTCCTTCCTTATCGTGGTCGTAGGATGTAATCCTTCCCTTCCTCATTTTTGTGGTGGAAGGCTTTCCTATATCATGCAGCAAGGCCCCCCACATAAATGCGACTGCATTCTGACTCTTGTCTCTTACCTTGGCAGCCTCATCCACCACCATCATAGTATGATTCCACACATTTCCCTCAGGATGATATTTTGCCGATTGCTCGGTCTTTTTAAGCAGTGCCAGCATATAAAAGGGATGCTCCATAAATACATCCATTTCCGATAATGAGTTTAAATACAAGGAGGGCTTTTCATCATTTAGCAGGTGCCATGTAATTTCATCAAAATATTGCTGCTTCTTTCTGCTATCCATAACTAGCTGTCCTCATGGTTCGGGACATATTTATTTGCCTTTCTGTGTCCCGCCTTAGCCTTTCCTTGTATCTCAGGGACAGGTTCAACCTCATTTCTTTCTATATGAAGCCTCTTATTGCTTTCCGTTCCGTGAGGCTCTGTTACATCAGGCCTTCTCATACCTGCCTTCGCCAAAGCTTATCACCCTTTCTGTTTAATATCAGCCAGAATAAATCAGCTTTCTTTAAATCATCAGCTTATCAGCTAAAGCCATTTCAGATTAGGCACATCAGCCTATTTGAATATTATCAATTCAAAAACCAAACTGAAAAACGCTATACATCATTATTTCTTATTGACTGCCGTTTGGCATTTCTGTTTTTGTTCTGGTTTTCACGGGTAATTGGAGTCTGGAAATTAGCTTTTTTAAGTCTTGCTCTTTTATTGTCAGGTTGACTGTCTTTCGGCATATAACCTCCATTCCGCATTATCAACAATGCTTAAATAAAATTATCTTTGCTATTTTAGTATATGTCGAATTATGAATTATAATGCAAGTTCATCAGGACCGGATAATTTTGACAAATTATAATTGGAAAAGCGCTTGTCGTCGGTAAGCTCCTTTCCAAACCATTCCGGAGCTATAAAAGCATCGGCTGCTTCCTCACTGGGGAATTCAACCTCCACCATAACAAAGCCCTTCAGATGACCGTCAAATATGTCAAGCTCGGCGGTAAACCCATCGGCAAGCGGAATATAATAGCGCTTTTTATAAATCAGCCTGCCGTCAGCCTTATTACGCAGATGCATATATGCCTCCTTCGTTAATGGCAACTCCACTTCATTGCTGACTCTTGCCCTGCACACCTTTTTCGTCCCTGTTAAAACAGGCTTTGATTTATATGTCAGGATATATTCCTCATCCATTTTTCTTATCCTAACTGTCGGGTTATGGCAAAGATAACCCTGTTCGATAACCTTAAAGCTGTATTTTTCCAAATCAGTCGGCAGATTTTTTACCGCATATTTACGTTCTATTTCCATAACTAACCTCCATAGGGATATTTGATAAAGGTATTATAGCATTCCGGATTGCAGATACTACTTATATGAGAAAATGCTTCATCAAGGATTTTTTATTATGCGGTTTATGCGGCTGGTGTATGGAATGCTTATGGACCGGACTTGCCTCCTTATTCAAGCGCCGGGACCGGACCCTATCCTGCAAAACCTCCGTCTGGATGTTTCCTATATATGGCATGGCAGCCTGTCTTACTCCTATATGCAAACGGCTTGAAAACAAAAGTGCATTGGTACGAGGGGGGATTTACTTAGTTTTAATCTATTGCACGGAATTTATCACAGGAATTATTCTGAAAAAACATAATGCATGTCCCTGGGATTACAGCAAAGCCAAGCTTAATTTCAAAGGAGTAATAAGGCTGGATTATGCTCCTGTATGGTTTTTTGCAGGGTTATTCTTTGAAAAGCTGCTAAAAAAGGATTTGCGGATTAACTAATCCGCTTTTTTATTCGAGCCCTTTATCCATTATACTTTTATAAACAACAGGATGCAACTTAATCAGTTAATCCATAGTAAAATCAGAATCTATTGCTTATTAATAAGACCGGTGATATGGCAATACTTGACCCCTTCTGTTTGCAGAGTATATTGTATTACTGCATTATAAACCGATGCAGTCTATACATGTATCCGGCAGCTGTCCTTGAAAGAAAATACAAATAGATGTATACTGTATAATTATCATAGCTATACAGGAGGATATATTATTGCTCAAGGCTGTTATTTTTGATATGGACGGCGCTGCCATCCCTTATGTGATTGAGCTTATAAGGGATTTGCATAATCACGGGCTGAAGCTGATGATAACCTCCTCCTCAAGCCCGGCTTCCATAGAGTATATCATGGACAAATATAAAATCAGAGATTATTTCAGCGGTTATATATCTGGCGATATGGTAAAAAGCCCCATACCGGCACCGGATATTTTTTTGCTGGCTGCAGAGCGTCTTGGGCTTACTCCCTCCGAATGCATTGTGATTGATGATTCCTATTACGGGATAACCGCTGCCAAGGCAGCCAAGATGGCCTGCATAGGCTTTAATAATCCAAATTCGGGACAGCAGGATCTTTCATGCGCTGAATATATAATAGAAGGTTTTGAAGAGGTTGACTATGACTTCATAAATCAGATATATTGCCGGATACACAAGGAGCCTGCAATTATATTGACTACAAAAAACTTTGTTATACGAGAGTTGGCGGACAAGGATCTTGATGCATTATGCTCTCTTCGCAACGAGCCCGAAATCAGGCAATATCTTACCGATACGGAAGAAGATCTTGATATTGAAAAAGAAAGGCTAAGAGCTTATATTAAAAATGTATACAGCTATTATGGCTTTGGCCTCTGGGGTGTATTTTGGAAGGAAAACGGCCACCTGATTGGTCAATGTGGTATTGAATACAAAATACTGAACGGAAAAGCCATCTATGAGCTGGGGTATATGCTGTCAAAGGCCTGGCAGGGTAAGGGTTATGCCCATGAGTTTACATCGGCGGTACTGTATTATTGCTTCAGGGAACTTGATATCGAAAAAATAACGGCTATTATTGATAAGGATAACGAACGCTCTATACGACTAGCGCAAAGACTTGGCATGAAAAAGGTATCCGAATGCATCAGAAGCAATAAAGCTTGTTATGTATATGAAACAAGCAGGCAATAGATTGATTAAGCCAAAAAATAAACTATTATATTATATGAAAGGTCTGGTTATATGGAGGGACAAAGGAATACAAGGCAAAAGCAGCTGCTGCTAAATATATTAAGGGAAGCTGACCGTCCTATGTCTATTAATGAATTGCATACCAAGCTGGCTGCAGTATTGCCCAAAATTGCGAAGTCGACCATTTACAGAAATATTGATGCACTTCTGGCTCAAAAGCTGATTGACAAATACCGCCTTAATGACAACGAGGTTTATTATAAAATAAAGTCGGACAGCCATGAACACAAGCATTATCTGATATGCGACAACTGCAAAAAGACCTTTGATCTCCCCTCCTGTCCCATAAGGGATCTGGAAAATACCATGAAGGAAAAGGGTTTCATAATCAAGGATCATCAGATACAGATCAACGGCTTATGTAAAAGCTGTGCAGGAAAATAAGCTCCTGCGGGCAATTTTAATACAGCTTAAGTCTGATAATAGGATATGATAAAGTGTAGGCAGATGTAATATACCTGCCAGTTTTATTACAGGCTCTTATCTGGTTCCTCCACCTGTTCCAGGGCTTGTAGTTCCGGCACCTGTTCCTGTGGTACCAGTACCTGATGTGCCGTTAGTAGTACCTGCCGTACCGGTAGGCCCATAATAGTTTCTTGTACCACCATTGCCGATTGTATTATCTATACCGGTATCATAATCTCTGGTATCTGTTCTGCCAACATTACCTGTTGTACCGGTACCTCCGGTTGTTCCGTTATTGTTTGTTCCGGTATCATTGCCGGTACATGCCGCTAATGCCACCATGGTAGTTAAGCATATACTAAACAATATAGCCAATTTTTTTCTCATCGATACTCCTCCTATAAAAGTTATGACAAATTACAAGGTTAGTATCTCACCTGGCTATCGATTTATACGAAGATGACAAGGCTTAAAATCTGCATCCGCTGGCTAATATTTCTTTAAATTTTAAATTCGGTCATATAGCTTCTGTAGCGCAGAGGCAGATTATTGCGCTGCAGCTTTGGATTGGTTCTTTCTTTTATTGCAATGGATTTGAAAAAGCTTTTCCATAAATTGCTGTATTCATCATCTATGCCTGATATTTCATCCAGCTTTTCCTGATCAAGCTTTGGGACCTGTGCCAATATCCATTTCCTGCCTGGTATATGAATACTTGCCTGCTTTCTGTTTTCATCATAAATCATGAACCTTTCCTGACTAAGCCTGTCGGCAAAATGTGGAGTTACAAGGGTCAACACGTTATTTTTTGGTCGGATTACGGAAATAAGCAAGCCGTCTGCATGCTGCGAAAAGCGTATAAAGCCCAGCAGATGGTGAACCTCCCTGCTTACATTCCTGTCCAGTCTGAACATAGTGTTGACAATTTCATTGCTTAGGTGCTCGGTAATCGTCGGTCCAACTGCAAACGCCAAAATCAAAAATCTATATATTAAATCGGCCTTGCCCTCATAATATGACAAAGCCACACGGCATACCATTTCATAGGCTTCCTCAGATATCTTATTTCTGATTGAATCAGCCACCTTTTTGGAAAGAGAATAGTCGGTATCCACTACTATATATTCCGCAAACAGCTCAATATTTGTAAACTTGCTTCCTTCATACTTTTCCTCAATTTTAATATTGGAATGTCCATATCTTGAACTCCAGGCCAGATATATTGCCGTAAATATACCATCAATATTGTCGTCGCAAAGATAGATCCGCTTATTCTTCATAAAACTCAACTCCCTGTAATCAAAAACCTGCCCGCCAAATCATGATTGGCCAGTTTGAAATTGACATCATCAAAAAGTGACAGCTGTTTATAGGTTATATCCTTTTCGATTCCAAAGGGAAGCCGCTCCTTCACAGCCAAAAGCTGCCTGCTTATAAAATCCTCATCAAGCTTAACCGGATACATCATCCTGCCCTTGCAGGTAATAAAATATACAGCCCGCTTTAGTACGACCCCCAGCCTTTTAAGATCGTCAAAATCCAGTACTGCACTTTTTCGTGCCATAATTATGCGCTGAGCACTGTTGGTGCCGATGCCTGGTACACGAAGCAGAGTATGGTAATCAGCCCTGTTGACCTCAACCGGAAACTGATCAAGGTGGGACAAGGCCCAGTCACACTTGGGATCCAGTAACAGATTAAAATTCTGGCGCTTTTCATCCAGAAGCTCATTAACAGTAAAGCCATAGAACCTGATAAGCCAATCTGCCTGATAAAGCCTGTGCTCCCGTAGCAAAGGCGGCCCATCTTCGGTTGATGGCAGCTCTGAATCCTGATTGACATTTATAAAGGCAGAATAAAACACCCTCTTTAAACCAAATTTTTTATACAGGGCTTCAGCAACCGCCATAATCTGATAATCGCTTTCATTAGTGGCGCCCACAATCATCTGGGTACTCTGTCCTGCCGGTACAAAGGAGCGCTTTTCCACAGGCCTGTTGTGGTATGGAGCAATACTGCCGCCGGATCTGATAATATTTTTTATATCATTATCTTTATATGAATTACCGCTATATGAGGCTGTACTAAGCTTAGGGTGTTCATCGGAAGGCAGCAATCCGTCAAATTCCGTCAGTCCGGTCAAGGACTGCTTGCCGGGCTTTTTGCCAAAAGCAGGCAGTCCGTAATAATTATTGAAAACTTCTCTGCCTATTTGAATCTGCCTTATCGGCTTAAGTATATTCTTCCTGTTCTTATGAGGGGCCAGCCGCTTCAGACTTTCGGCAGTTGGCAGCTCCAGATTTATGCTCATACGATCCGTATACCAGCCAAGAAGCTCAATCAGCGCAGGATCAGCACCCGGGATAGCCTTGCAATGAATATAACCGTTAAAATGGTGCAACTGGCGCAAACGCCTTACGGTTTCAATAATAAGCTCCATCGTGTGATTGGGACTAATCAGAATACCCGAACTCAAAAACAGGCCCTCAATATAGTTCCTACGATAAAATTCCATGGTAAGCTCGCTTAATTCCTCTGGTGTAAAGGAGGCTCTGACTATATCGTTGGATGCCCTGTTGGCACAATATTTGCAGTCAAATATACACTCGTTGGTATAGAGCACCTTTAGCAGGGATATACATCTTCCATCCGCCGAAAAAGTATGGCAAATCCCGCAGGCGACGCTGTTGCCCATACCCATTGAATTCCCCTTGCGGTCTACACCGCTGGAGGTACAAGCGACATCATACTTTGCCGCATCCGATAAAATCTCCAGCTTCCGCTGCAGGCTCATAGTCTCCAAAATTACCATAGTCTTCTCCTTTGCTACCAAACATATGTTCCTGTTATTTGTATTTTATCAGGAGAAGTCCAATAAGTCAAGCAGTTGCCAAACATTTGTTCTGTATTTATTATTCCACGAGGCAGGAGCATTTATACAGGGAAAATTCCATCTATTCCTGCTGGGCTTTTCTTTTGTCCGCAAGCATGGCTATGAACATAATCGCAGCTGCAAATCCCAGCTAAATTCCCATATATCCGAAGATTTTGCCAAGCTGTGACAGCCTGGCTATTCCTTAACCAGACTTGATATTTTTTTAAATCTTTCACTACCGGCCAACTGAGTTAATTCAAAGAGCAGTGATTCACAGGTAGCAGGAATTGCCCCCTCCATATAAGCTCTTTTTATAGCTGCCAGCTTGTCATATTCTTTTCTTGAGCCAATGCAATCCTCTACCAGGAGCACATTATATCCCTGCGCTATCAGGTCAACTACCGTCTGCAGCACGCAAACATGGGCTTCCACACCGCAGATTATAATATTATTCCTGCCGCTTGCGGCTATAGCCTGATTTATTTGCTCATCCATAACGCAGCTGAAGCTGATCTTATCATAATAGGTAAAATTCTCTCCAAAGGCCTTAACAATTTCCTCAATAGTCATCCCCAACCCTTTGGTATACTGCTGGGTTACCAGCATGGGAACCGAAAGAATCCCCAGTCCCCTAATCAGCTTTGCTGTATTTTTAATCAGTTCAGCTGATCCGTTAATGGCGGGCACCAGCCTTTCCTGCAAATCAATTACCAGCGCCAGTGTATCTTCAGCCTTTATTCTCATTTCTCGTATTCTCCTTTATCTAAATTTGCTTAAGACTCTAAATCAACTATAGCTCATCAGCATAAATCACCAATTATCCCTACCGATGAATCTGATTATAGCATTAGTAAATCCTTCATTCAATAAACAGGCCTGATATATCAGGCTTGAGGCCAATATACATTTTTCGACATGTAAGTAGCAAATTCCTTTACTGATTCATATATTATAGTGAATAACAAAATAAAGGAGTTATGCGTATGACATTTATAGAATTATTCCATTTGTTCCTCCTGCTAATCATACCCGGCTTTTTAGGCGCTGCTGCATACAACATAGCAGCTTACTGGAAAACCGGTATACCGGTTAGCGTAGCCCTGGTTATTGACCTGCTCACTTACTTTACAATGATAACAGCACTATTTTTCATAAAGGATATCCTTACCCTGCAGGATCTGATGGTATACTTCGACTGCTTGCATTTCTCAATTATTTACACATTAATAGCAGCATTGCTGAGCATAGCATACGGTATAGGCATCGGGTTACTTAGAAGACTGTTCTTTTGGATACGCAGAGACAGATAAGCAAAAAGGCGCATATGCACTTGAGCTAGCATATGCGCGATATAAGTTTAAGAGGCCGCCCTAAATGTATGGTGCATCATGGGGTGGCTTCTTTATACTTCTTTTTTATCAGGAAAGCCTTATTGCGCTATCATGAAAGCTCTATATGACCCTTCCAGCCGGAGCTGGGTTTATACTTCAAGGAATTTTCATAATTCATACTGGAAATATCCCTCCATTCAGACACATTGGAAAATATTACAATATCCTCAGGAGCAAAGTCACATATAGGATAACTCCTGATACCGTATGCCCTTTTTATATGAGGTATTTTATTATAATCAAAACCCATTATACCGGAAGCAACAGTATCAACTGCCAGCGGATTGATTCCGGACATGATTATCCCTGCAGGCTTAGGAGAAGGCCTAAGCGGCCCCTCCCCTTCCCCGGAGATAATCATATCAAGAAGAGAAAAGCATTTTCGTTGGGGAATCTGCGTCATCCTTCCTTCCCTGTCAGCATAAATAAACAGTCGGTTTAAGTCACATATAGTTCTCCATATGGTATCATTTCCCCACCAGCTGCCTTCTCTGTAATCATCCCTGGCAAGACTTTTCCTAAAGATTCCGTTTGCCATCTGTAACAGCCTGAGACAGGCTACATATTCTTTTCTGCCCCTGATTGAAAGGATATCTATCTTTTCCTGCAAATATGTATGGATTCTTTTGAAGAGATCCTTATGTAAATATTCGTCTCCCTTCTCGCTTATCGACCCCTTTTTATGGTGGGGCAGCCAGTCCTTGCTGCCATTAATCCCCACCAAATTTTTCATTGCTCCGGTCATTCCGGCCTTTCTATGGGTCTTGGGTTTGGGAAGGTTTATTACAAAATCGGCCTGTAAAACAGAATTGGGTATAAGGTATTCATGTACCTCCCTGTTATGGTGCTCCCTCATGCGGGCAGGATCGTAATTGGTAACTCTGAAGCTTTCGTATAAATCAGAAACCTCATCATGCATGCTTGCCGTTTTCAGATCTATGCTGCTGTAGCCTCTCGGATCTCCGGAAAGCTTTTTTATTGAGCAGATTTTCCCCCTTTTGTCCAGCAAGGCCATCTCCTGTCTGAAATCAATAATCTCGATGTCAAAGCCATGCTCCTTATATAGCCTTTGTATTTCATACAGACCCATTTGCCGGATGGCTTCATCAAATTTGCAGGCCTGGACCGGGGCGTCACCAATTATGATTTTGCCGCAGCCCTTAAGGGCTATGTATACATAATCCGCTATCGCCCGGACTATCGAGCCATGTGTAATTACACAGTCCAGACCATAATGCCTTAAATGATTTTCATGCAGCACTATATTTGGCTTCAGCAATACCGTATCTCCAGGACTAATATATTCCTTTAATGGATTCCAGCAGGGCTGGCCAAAGTTCACGGAATCAAGCCCCATTTCATATAAAAGCAGGCGTATATTCTCATAAACCGGGTTTTCATAGCCTTGCTTTTGCCGATACAAGGCTTCAGCAGAAAACGGGTATTCCGGATAGAGCCTGTCAGGATTATATGGCGGCTTATCCGGATATGAGAAAACTCCTGTTTTTCTTATATAAACAGCAGTGTCCTGCAGCATATAACCACCCTTATATTAAAGCACTATTTTTACATTTTTTTACAAATAAACAAAATTACATCTTTTCACAGTTATACGGGAGCAGTTAAATTTTTATCCCCCTGATAAATCATCCGCTGAATTTCGCCCGGACGTTACAGTACTTTTTGTTGACGCAGATACTAAGGTATGCTTATATATCTTCCTTTCACAATACACAATGGAAAATACCAGAGTAAAGACTATAGAAATTACAGTTGCTACTGCTGGCCCAATCAGGCCTAATCCGCCAATTAATGCAATATCCAGCAACAAATTGAGAATAGCCTGAACAAGATTCAGAGTCTGCAGGATTTTATGCTTTTTGTTTATGTTGTAATAGAGCATATAAAATATCAGCGCATACCTGAACCAGCTGCCAATCATAAGTACACGAAATATAGCGGCGGCTCCTTTATAGGCAGTTCCATAAAGCAGTACAATTATCGGGCCTGCAAAGATGACTACTAGAAGATGAGCAATTGTAGCAAAAAAAAGTATCATAAATCTTTCCCGGTAGAAGAAGCTTTTTAGCCCCTTATTATTGCCCCTGACAAAATATTCGCTGACACCTGAAGCATAAAAGCCGGAAATAACATAAGCAAAATCTGCTATATTGTTAAATAGCTTATATGCCACATTATACACAGCTATATCCTCGGTGGTCATGAAGTACTTGATTACAGCCGTATCGCCAAAATTAATCAGATACAGGCCTGAAAATCCAAACAGCTGCCAGAGGGAAAAGTTAAGGACCTCCATAAACCATTTACGATCCAGGCTAAAGCTGCCAATATCCTTCCTATTTATACCCAGGATATAAAGAAGTACAGATGCATGGCTTATAATATTCAGAATAATCAGCGTTCTGACATTATAGTTCATAAAGGCGACGCAGAGTATGTAGATTAGCCTTGCGGTTATCGAAAGGGCACCTGAGCAGAGCTGCTTTTTGATAGCCAGAAAATACTGGGACAGGTAATCCTCCGCCACACTTACAAATAGCCAGACTAAAAGCAGGCCTGCCAGCTTTTCTCCTATATAATCATTAATCTGCTTCCGGAAGCATATAAACATAAGGGCAATTACAGCCACGCTGGTAAGCATGATAATATTTCTTGCCCAGAAGGTTTTGCTTATGCTGCCGCTCTGGGCCCTCTCCTTACTTCCATAATATATTATCGAAGCGGAGCTCCAGCTAAAACCAAAGGTGGTCAAAAGCCCGATAACCATATATGCCACGGAAAACACACCATAGCTGCTTACGCTCAGCTTTCTCACTATAAATATGTTGCTGAGAAGCCCAAGCACCATTACCATAACCCGCATGAAGGAATAAAGAATAAATTCCTTCCGCTCCAGCAAAAACCTGATTATCCTGTTCATATATCCACTTCCTTACCGGGCGACTCACCCCAAATTGTCCAGAAGCCACCTGATCCACAGCTGCTGGGGCCAATAATGTCCTCTGACAAACTGAGCCACCTCACAATTTTCATCAAGAATATAGAAGCCAGCAGTGTTATATACAGCTCTGTCATTATAGCCGTAGGACATTTCGACAATATAGAACTTATCCCTTCTGAACAATATATCATATGCCATGGAATCAAAACGGTTCATCCTGCTTATCTTTGCACAATAGCTGATTATTTCCTTTGGCAGCTCCGTTTTATAATCAATTTTTCCGCTGCCGCTTGCCCTGAAGTCATTGTCCCGGTTATGGCGCCAAAAGCCAAAGGCATAACGATCTCCTATTATATTTATCCTGAGGTCGGCCTGATTGTCACGAAGAAAGGTCTGGGTATAAAGCTGGCCAAAGCGGTCAAAAAGCCTGTCGCTTACTTTTCTGGCCATCAGATTTTCCCATAAAAATCTTTGATTTATGTACCTTATAAGCTCCCTGCCGCTTTTAGCCAGGCTCACGCCTGAGCTGGAGGCTCCGCCGGACTCCTTAAGCACTACCGGATAACGCAGCTTCCTCGCGTGATGGATCGCTTCATTATAATCAAAGCTTACAAAGGTTTTGGGGCTTCTTATTTTCTGATGCTTAAATATGTAGCTTTGGGCTATTTTGCTGTCAAAATGCCATATGGTTTCAAAATTCGGATATACCCTCTTTTTCATAAAGTGTTGTATAAAATATATTTTTTCCTTCAATATTTGAGAGCTTCTTGGTCCCATAAATTGCGGCTTCCAGATCAAAATATCATAGGGCTTAAGCCTGTCTATCCAGTCGCTTTTATCCATATCCACAATATCGCAGGCGATACCCTCCTTCTTCAAAAAAAATGCAAATTTATAAGCCCAATTGTCGCTCCCATAAAAAAGCCGTTTGTTAAAGGGCTTTAGTATACTGTTTTGAACTATTATCGGCTGATTGCTTATTCCAACAGCAATCCTCATGCAGCACCTCCGTTTCAACCAAAGGCTTAGCTTAGGTGTCCCGCCAGCTCTATGACAAGACCCTGTCAAATGCCCTTTGATATTTCTCTATTATCCTTTCCAGGCTAAAATCAAATCCCCTCTTTGACGTTCTGCTTTCGGCTTTTAGATATTGTTTCATTTTCATGCAAAGGGACAGTTCATCGTTGGCCCTTGCCAGCATTCCGTATTTCTCATCCAGCAAAATCTCACGTGGACCGCTTTCACAATCCGTGGCCACCACCTTTGTCCCGCACACCAAAGCCTCCAGCAGGGTGTTGGGAAAGCCTTCCCATCTTGAAGACAGCACATACAAATCGGCATGCCTGATATAGGGATAGGGATTATCCAGATAGCCTAAAAAGCTGACCTTGTTCTCCAGCTTCAGACTCCTGCATAATCCGGTCAGATCTTTTTTCAGAGGTCCGTCGCCTACGATATATAAATGTGCATTCGGTTCATATTCCAGCAGGCAACAGAAGGCCCTCAAAAGCAAATCATATCCCTTTGCCGGCACCAGGCGGCCCACCGCTGCTATATTAATTCTGCCGCTATTATATTCCTCCGGAAAAAAAGCATTAGCCTTTGATAAAACTAAAGCAGTATCAACAGGGTTATAAATCCTGACAACTTTCCATGGGCTTATGCCAAAATTCCTAATCAAATCCTGCCGCATGTTATCGCACTGGGCAATTATGAGGTCTGCCTTCGGATACAGCAGCCTGTACAGGAGACTATAAAGGCGGGCCTTATATGCTGGATAGCTCTCTAAAACCCTGGAGGGAGTCGAAGACTCCCTTATAATTATCCTGGCCTTAAGCCGGAGCAGACGCTTTAAGATCAGTATGGCAAAATTGACATAACCAAATGTGGAGAATATGCAATCCGGCTGCATATGCGCAAGAAGCTTCATCAGCCTGATGACTGAATAGCGAAGCCTTATGCCCTCAACAGAATACAACCTGACTGATGAAGGGATTTCTTTCCTCAGAGGGCCCTTTGAGTTAAAGGTTATAAGTACAGGAGCATATTTATCCTTATCAAGAGCTTTGATTATGGACAGGGTAACCCTCTCTGCGCCCCCCAAATTTAAGGATGGCAGTATAAAGGCTATTCTTTTCTTTTTCTTCTTTTCGCTTAATCCCTTCATAATATATTTTCCACCGTCAGCTTCATTCCCTTACAACAGATTAATGACCGATTAAGTATCGCAGATATTCCAGCTTGCCCGTATACGGCCTGTAAGCAATAGCTTTTTTGCTTTGGGCGCCTGTGGCAATGTCTATTGCTTTAAATTGGCTATAAATTCCGGCAAAATCATATGGTTTATATACTTTATGCCTGCTGCCGGTTGTATTATTCTATATATTTAGCCCTGAATCTTACGCAAATGATAAAAAGCAGTATCAGGCCTCCGATTAAATAAAAGCTGCGTGTCAGGATATGATAGGGCTCACCGTAGGGTACGGTCAAAATCACCAGATTAAGTATTATATCGCTGCTTACAACGGCTCTTACACTTTCCAGCGGAATTTTACTTTGAAGCTGCTGCAGGCTATAAAGGGCAGCCCCTACCAGCAGCCCCACTATAACAACTCCTGCTATATGGGCCTGCATATATGAAAATGTCAGCAAATCCACAGGCACCGAGCCGGTTACTCCAGCTTCCCCTTTATTGGCACCCCAGAAATCATAAGTTAGCAGCATAGAAGCCGTATCTAGCCCCAGCATGTATCTCCATATCCTGGAGGGCAAAAGATACATCGGGGCAATCAGTATATCCTTGAACCATCTGAAGCTGTCCTTGCCAAGCCAGGTAATGAAGGCGGCACTGGGAAACGACAATTCACGAACAAAAAGGCTGGTGACGGAGATTCCGACAGGAGAACGGTTAAGCAGCCGATCACAGACCACTATAAGTATCAGGCCAAATACAAGAACAATTGCCAGCTTTCTCGCCAGCCTGATAACGGATTTATTCCGGTAGAGGATGGGGCTTAAAAGAAAGACCAGCAGATATACCATGAAGGCCACTCTGCCGTCCCAGCTATACAATACAAACACCGATAAGCAAAAGGAAATAATAAAGCCTGCTGTACAATCCTTTCTTTTTCCCTTGAGATTTTTATCAATTAGCAGAGCATAAAATATAAAGGAAGCAAAAAAGGCAAAACCGCCAAACCTTTGAAGGAAGCTGAAGGGGTTATTCACTAAAAGTATGCCTGATCTGATAACCTTGGCATAATAAAGCAGGCCTCCAAATCCGCCATAGGCTTTGGCGTACAATACATAAGAAATAAAAGCCACGGCTAACAGCAGCCAGGCGCCCACCTTCAGCATAAAATACAGCTTCTTTAGTTCTCTGATTTCATTAATGCTGTAGCTGACAGGTACTGCCTGCCTCTTAATTCTGCCGGCTATCGTCCAGCCACAGACAACGGCTGTCAAAAGCAGTATATTTGCTGCAAAATATATACTGACTGATATCGCATCATACCATTCAATCCTGTTTGTCCATATAACAGAATTTAAGCCATTTTCCGTCCCCCAAAACACAAAGGCGAAGCCCAGCCCGTTAAAGAGAGCCAGAGTTATCAGGAAAAAATCCAGATACTCAAAATTCCTTTTATTCTTATTCAGAAAAATCCTGAAATACAAAGCGGCCCCTATTATAACGGTAAACAGCAGGCCATAGCATATTGCATAAATCTCCGTATTGCCCATTGCCTATACTGCCTCCACAAAACAAATATACCTATATAGCTATCCCTAATCATCAATCTTACGGCCGCCCAGCTTTTTTCTGTACCAGGCGAGCGCTTCTTCCATCCCTCTGTCATAGTTCCACTGTGGATTATAGCCCAGATATTTTTTTGCTTTTGAAATATCAGCATAGCTATGCCTGATATCTCCCGGTCTGTCAGGGCCAAAAAGGGGCTTTATATCCTTATCGAGCATTCTGCAAAGAAGATGATACAAATCTATCAGCTCCACCCTGCCTCCGCAGGCAATGTTATAGACCTCTCCCGCCGCTTCTTTGCCGGCGAGGCATGCTTTCAGGTTAGCCTCTATTACATTTTCGACATAGGTAAAATCCCTGCTTTGTCTTCCATCACCGAATATAACCGGTCTTTCATCAGCAAGAAGCTGCCTGATAAATCTGGGAATAACCGCTGCATAAGCCCCTTCGGGGTCCTGTCGTCTGCCAAAGACGTTAAAATATCTCAGGCCATAGGTGTCCAGTCCATACAGACTTGTATACAGCCTGGCATATTCCTCATTTGCTCTTTTGGTTAAGGCATAAGGGGAGAGGACCCTGCCTTCCCTTCCTTCCCTTTTGGGAAGAGCTTCTTCATCACCATAGACAGAGGAGCTTGAAGCATAGACAAATTTCTTTACCCCGGTTTGCCTTGCGGCCTCAAGCATGTTAAGAGTTCCCTTGATATTGATTTCCTCATACAAAAGAGGCAACTCAATGCTTCTTGGAACGCTTCCCCATGCCGCCTGATGCAGGACATAATCGGCTCCGTCACAGGCCTTAAGGCAGGTGTCAAAATCCCTTATATCACCCTCCATAAGCTCAAAGCCTGCATGATCCAAAAACATATCAATATTTTCCCTTTTTCCTGTTGAAAAATTATCCAGACATCTTACCCTGCAGCCTTTTTTAAGTAAAGCCTCGCACAAATTTGAGCCGATAAATCCGGCGCCACCGGTTACCAGAAACAGACTGTCTCTGTCTAATGCCAACTCACTATATCCCATTCCCCACCTTGCCTTTCATATTCAGCTAAAGGCTCCAGTAGCTATAACCTGAATCCTCCAGCTGCCTTCTGTTCAATATTCCCTTAAGATCAAAAATCACCTTATGCCTGTTGTCTGTTGCCTTAAAAAAGGCGTCCAGCTCCCTGTGGTCAATGGATAAAAATTCATTATGGGCAACTGCTATAACTATAGCATCCATATCTCTGATTTCCTCAAGGGGAAGCAAATCAATGCCATACTTTTGCTTCACCTCATTTTTATCTGCCTGCGGGTCGTATACCGCAGCCGTTATGCCATATTCCCTTAATTCGGTCACAATATCATAAACCTTGGTATTTCTTGTATCAGGGCAGTTTTCCTTAAAGGTAAAGCCAAGTATGGCAACCCGGGCATTCTTGATTTGGACATCAGCTTTAATAAGATGCTTGATAAGGTTTTCCACCACATACCTGCCCATTTCGTCATTAATTCTTCTGCCCGACAGGATGACCTGCGAATGATATTTCAGCTGCTCCGCTTTATATGTCAGATAATAGGGATCTACCCCTATGCAGTGTCCTCCCACCAGGCCCGGACTAAAGTTGAGGAAATTCCATTTGGTGGCTGCCGCCTTAAGCACAGCCTGGGTGTTAAGCCCCATTTTGTTAAAAATAATGGACAGCTCATTCATAAAGGCAATATTTATATCCCGCTGGGAATTTTCAATAACCTTTGCAGCCTCCGCCACCTTTATGGACTCGGCCTTGTATACTCCGGCTTCCACCACCAGGCCGTAAACACTTGCTATTATATTCAGCGACTCCTCATCCATTCCCGAAACAACCTTAACTATCGTCTCCAGCCTGTGGATCTTGTCGCCGGGATTAATCCTTTCAGGAGAATAGCCCAGCTTAAAGTCAACTCCGCATTTTAGTCCGGATACCTTTTCAAGAATAGGCATGCAGATTTCTTCTGTAACACCGGGATAAACGGTTGATTCAAGAACCACTACCGAGCCGGCTGTCAGATTCCTCCCAACAATCTCACAGGCTTTTGTCACCGGTCCCAAATCAGGAGTATGATCCTCCCTGACAGGGGTCGGAACCGCTATAATATGAAATCTTGCCTGGCGCAAGTAGCTTTCATCAGATGTAAAAACGGCCGTTGTAGCCTTAAGAGCCTCATCTCCCACCTCTTTGGTCATATCAATTCCCTTTTTGTAAAGCTCCACCTTTTGGCTGTTTATATCAAAGCCGATTACATCCAGCTTTTTTGCAAATGCAACCGCAATCGGCAGACCAACGTATCCCAGTCCGATAACAGAAAGCTTATCTTCCTTATTAAGTAACCTTTCAAACAGGCTCACTTGGCAGTACCCCCATTTTTAATCCTCTATGCAGCTCCTCCAGACAGGAAGGCAATTTTCAGTCTTCATATGCTCCACCGACATCTGACCCATCCTTCCTATATGAAGCGCTTTTTCTTTATCTTTTATCAATATATTAAGCATCCTGTATAATTGTTCATCGTCATCCGGCCTGACCAGTAAGCCGTTCTTACCATGCCTAATCAGCTCGCTTACCCCATCATATCTTGTGCTTATGCAGGGCAGGCCCATCATCATTGCTTCAACCAAAGCATTTGACAGTCCCTCATAATAAGAGCTCAGTACAAAAATCTCCGCATCGGCCATCTGCTCATGCAGGTTTTCCACATTGCCGGGGAGAAAAGCATATCCCTCCAGTCCCAGCCTTTTTATCTGCGCCTGAAGATTCGCTCTTTCAGGCCCTTCACCATATATATAAAGGTGGTACTGGGGGTGCTCCGTCCTTACCCTTGCAAAGGCATTAATCAGCATTCTGTGGTTTTTGACTCTGGTCAGTCTGCCGGCACAGACTATTTTTTTAGTTCTTTTTTCAGCAGCATATACTTGCACCTTTACGGGATTGGGGATGATAACACTCTTTCTTCTGATATAAGCCGGAAAACAGTCCTGCTCTGCCTTTGTCTGGAAAATGATTTTATTCGCCAGAGGATAAAACAGATAGGTAGCTATTTTTACGATAAATGTCCTGCCATCCACCCTGGGATTGTTTCTTTCGGAGATAATAATATCCCTGCCAAGGCCCAGTCCGGCTATAAGGGTAATTACATTTATCCTGGCGATAAAGGATACTATTTTATCCGGTTTGTTCTTTTTAATATATTTGCGGATTTTATAAATCCACACCGGCAGATATAAAAGCCTTGGCTTGTTTTCATTGCAAAAATCTATAAGCCGTATATTGTCCCTTAGCTTATATGCGTACTGCCTGTTCAGCAGTCTCAAAATGTCCACCTGCCAACCTGAATCTGCGTATGAGTTGGCAAGAATGCTTATAACCCTTTCCGCTCCTCCACAGCCCATGCCCCCGATTACAAAGGCAATACGCCTGGGGTAGCTGCTGCTTCTTTCCTTATCCATGCTTATGTAGATTTCAGTCATTTTTTCTTTCACGTGCTGCCTGTCATACTTCCTGACCCTGCTCTTGTTATATGCTCCAAAGCTCTCCCTAATCATTTTGTCTTCTATCAGTCTTGCAAGTGCTTTGGTATAGGCAGCCACATCATTGACAGGAACCAGATATCCTCCTTTGCCCTCCTTTACCAGATCTTTGTTGCCTCGTACCCTTGAGCAAACCAGAGGCAAGGATGATGCCATCGCCTCCATTACAGCTACCGGCAGGCCTTCTCTGTAAGAAGGCAGAACAAATATATCAGCCAGGGGCAAAAGCTGGGGTATGTCATTTCTGTAGCCCATAAAAATAACCTTTTCCTCAAGGCCATATTTTTTCACCATCAGCCTGAGCTTCTTTTCCTTTACCCCTGTTCCGCATAGCATCAGCTTGATCTTATCCTTCTTCATGGCTGCAAGGCTTTTGATTATTACCTGCTGGTTTTTTCTTTTGCTGAATTCCCCGACAGATATAATAAGCGTCTCCTCATCGGCTATACCAAGCTCCCGGCGTCTTGCCCATCTGGCAATACCAGGCATGCCGTAGGCGGATGAATCTATACCAATACCGGGAACATACTCCACCCTGCAGCTTTTAAAGGCCCTCGCCCTCTTGTAATCCTCTCTGTTAATGGTGATAAGAGTGTCGGTATATCTTGACATCAGACGCTCTACAGGATAAAACAGCAGCCAGTTTATCAGAGGAGCCCCTTTGCAGAAATGAAAACCATGGGCAGTATATATAACCTTTTTTATTCCTGCCGCCTTCGCAGCCAGCCTGGCCAAAACTCCTCCAACAGGCGAATGGCAATGCAGCAGATCAAAGTCCTGTTCCTTCATCAGCCTTTTCAGCTGCCTGTAAGCAACTACATTTTTTAACGAAAAAGGATTTCTCTGAATATCAATCTGGTGCCTGATTATATCCAGCTGTTCAAGCCGGACGTTATAGTCACAGAAATTGGCCGCTCCATGCACCTCATAGCCCAATTCCTTAAGTATCTCTATATTGACCTGCTCAAAAAGATAAAACTGTCTGCTGACTGTGGAAACTATCAATGCCTTCTTCATTAATCCACATCCCTGATTTCTGATTATGTTTTTATCAACATATGACTATAAATTTCCGTATTAATTCCACATGTGATATATGCTGCTGCAATGGCTGTATATGAAGCCGCTGCCAAGATAAAGCCGTATGGCGGCCAGATTGTCGGCCTGGGTGCCCAATCTGATGCTGCTTATCGCCTGACTGGCGCAAAAGGCCTCACATGCGGCAAGCAGTGCTCTGCCAATCCCCTGTCCCCGGTATTTATCTTTGACAGCCACCAGCTCGATCCGGCAGCCATCCGCCAGGTCCGTCCCAAACATCAGAAATCCTGCAGGCTCATGCTCCCTGTAGTAAACGGCAAAATACTTATCCTCTCTCATAAAGGCATTCCTGCACCACTGTCTGTATATACCCGCCACCAAATCGGCAGGAAGAAAGGGATCATTAAAAAACCTGGAATAGCTGAAGGCCTTCCCCGCTATATCCAACAGCCGCAAATCAGCCTCAAAACTGTTGCTTAAAACTATCTCCCCGGTGTTAAGCTCCAGTCGATATACCTGCCTGTCGGGGTTTTTTTTGTCTGCAGTATTTTGCTGCAGGCTTTTTTTACCGGTATTTTTATCTACCGTTTTAATGAACTGTATATTCACATCCGCAAGAAAAGCATCGGTCCTTCTGCCAATCCAGAGATTGTTTTCACTACGGTTGTACAAATTTGCGATGGTTACAAAATCAAAGCTGCGGCAAAAATTTAGAATTTCCTCCTGCTCGGTTTCAGTAACCGGTCCCGGAAGATTGACCCTTGCGCAGCTTACTCCAAAATAATCCGTATCCCATTTAAGTGGTATACAGCTAAAGCTCCCCCCTGATTTATTGTCATCCGACATGGATTCACCTTCCATATATCCCTCTTTTTAATACTATACCCTCAATTGTCTTGAAAAAAATCCTCAAATCCAGGCAAAAGGAAAGATGCCTGACATAATAAAGGTCATTTTTCAGCCTTTCCTTAAAGCTTACACTATTTCTGAAATAAGCCTGATTGTATCCTGTAATTCCCGGCAGTACACTTAGTTTTTTTAGTTCATTTCTGCTGTAAAGCCTGATATGCTCAGGCAGATCAGGCCTTGGACCGATAAATGACATCTCGTTTTTTAAAATATTTATTATCTGGGGAAGCTCATCCAGACTGCTGCTTCTTAAAAATGCCCCTATTCTTGTCAGCCTTGGATCATTTTTTGCATTATAGGTTGAACCGTCGGCATTGCGGATATCGGGAGCGTCAGGCTTCATAGTGCGGAATTTGTACATTCTAAATACCCTACCTCCCTTACCCAGTCTTTCAGAAACATAGAATGGAGGTCCCCCATCCTCAAGGAATATCAGAGGGCAAAGGATAAGACTAAACAGCAGCAAAACAGGAAGCAGTGATACGGCCAAAGCCAAATCCAGAATTCTTTTTATATATCTTTTATAAAGATTTCTGCCCAAGCCATCACCCCAAATATACACTCTGCAGCCGGCTTAAGCTCCTGTATCAGGCCGGTACATGTGCGTCGCTCCATAATTTTTTTATTATCTCGCATATATAGTCAACATCCTCATCGGCAAGCTTTGTATGTAGCGGCAGTGTTATCTCGTTTTTATACATTTCATAGGCATTAGGATAATTCTTCATGTCAAAGCCCAGCTTCTTATAAGCCGTGTGCATGGGCAATGGTTTAAAATGCACGTTTGCGCTTATTCCCTGCTGTGCCAGCCGTGTTATAAACATATTTCTGCCCTGCTCATCCAGCCCCGGCAGCCTGATCATGTAAAGATGACCGCTTGAGCTGTATTCCTCTGAGTAATGCTTAAGGCTCTTAATCCCCAGCTGTACCAGTTTACTGTCATACCTATCAATCAGTTCTTTTCTTCTGGCAAGAATACTGGGGTATCTTCTTAACTGGGCAAGGCCGATTGAGGCCAGAACATCGTTCATGTTGCATTTGTAAAGGGCATCTACAATATCATATTCCCAGGCACCTGCCCTGCTTTTTGCCAGGGCATCCTTGGACTGTCCATGCAGGGAAGCCAGCATATAATAGCTGTATATTTCCTCATCGGAAAGGCCTGTTGGCTTTCTCCATGTTATTGCACCCCCCTCCGCGGTAGTCAGATTCTTTACCGCATGGAAGGAAAAGACGGTAAAATCAGCCGCCTGGCCACTCCTTTTCCCCTTTCGTATTGCTCCGAAGGAATGGGCTGCATCTGCCATAATCACCACCCGGCCGAAAGCCCTTTGCAGTTCATTTTTTGCCTTGAACAAATGCCTTTTGCTCTCCACTATTTCATATATCCTGTCATAATCACACATAAGCCCTGCAATATCTACCGGTATAATCACCTTGGTCCTGTCGGTTATGGCAGAGGCTATTGCATCATAATCTATATGAAAGGACTCCCTGCCGGTATCCAGCAAAACAATTTTAGCTCCCACATGCGCTATGACACTTGCCGAAGCGGTGTAGGTGTAAGCTGTAGTTATAACCTCATCCCCTGCCCCTACTCCAAGAAGCCTTAAGGTCAACTCCATGCCCGCCGTCGCAGAGCTGACTGCGGCTGCCTTTTGTGTATTGCAAAATGTGGCTATTTCATCCTCGAATAATTTTGTCTTGGGACCTGTTGTAATCCAGCCCGACTTAAGCGTGTCAACAACCTCATCTATTTCGTCCTGTGATATATCCGGAGGTGAAAATGCTATTTGCTTCATCGGCAGCCTCCCAATATCAAGAGCGGAAAGCAGCTTAACCGCTGCCATCCGTTTTCGGATTAACCTCCTCAGGAGCCCTATAACCAGGAACCACCTGCTTCAGCACCTCCTTCAGATGCCGCCGGTCATTTGTCTTAAGCGCATCCTCCAAAAGTCTGAGCTTTTCCTGTATTTCCTCCTGTGAGATATCCTCCCTGTGTTCGATATATATTTTATGATTGGCGGTAGCTATAAGTTCCTTGCTGTGGGTAAATAGCTCCTCATACAGCTTTTCGCCCGGGCGCAGGCCCGTTTCTATTATGGGTATGTCAATATAGGGCCTGTAGCCCAACAGCCGGATTAAGTTCTCCGCCAGACTAATTATTTTAATCGGTTCTCCCATATCCAGTACATATATCTCTGACCTGCCCGGCATGGCTCCAGCCTGCAGCACCAGCTGCACCGCCTCCGATATAGTCATAAAATAACGGACAATCCTTTTGTCGGTTATGGTAACGGGACCTCCCTGCATTATCTGCTTCATAAAAAGAGGAATTACCGAACCGTTGGAACCAAGGACATTACCAAACCTTACAGCCACAAAATCGGTCGCACTTATGTCTCTCATGCTTAAAATTATCATTTCACAGAAACGTTTGCTGGCCCCCATTACGCTTGTGGGATTAACAGCCTTATCTGTGGAAATAAGGACGAACTTATCAGCCTTGTATTCGTCCGCCGCCTTGACAAGAAAGTAGGTGCCGAAAATATTATTTTTCACGGCTTCCTCCGGACAAAGCTCCATAAGCGGAACATGCTTATGGGCAGCGGTATGGAATACGATGTTGGGCTTATACATGGCAAAGATGCTGTTAATCCTGCCCTCATCCCTTATGGAGCCTATTTCCACCCTAAGATTCAGTCTGTCGCCATATATATGCAGCAGCTCCTGCTGGATATCGTAGGCATTGTTTTCGTAAACATCCATTATAACCAGACAGGCGGGAGAATGCTTGGCTATTTGCCTGCACAGCTCGGAACCGATTGAACCTCCACCTCCGGTGATCAAAACCACCTTATTTTTAATCAGTTGCTCCACCTCATTATTTATAAGTACTACCGGCTCCCTTCCCAGCAGTCCTTCAATATTGATATCCTCTATTCTCTTTTTGTGCTCCTCTTCTTCCTCCTCCTTAAGGGCTGTCAGTATATCCGGCAGAACTCTTATTCTGCTGGTTATTCCCGAACATAATTTTCTTATTTCGTTTTTTCTCTCCTCCGACAAAGAGGGGATCGCTATCAATACCTCTTTGGCCTGCTCAGGTGTTATCAGCTGGTTTATCCTTTCAATAGGCCCCTTGACCAGCACATTATGAATTTTCTTGCCTATCTTCTCCCGGTTGTCGTCAATAAAGCAGCTGACCTTATATTTGCCTGCATACTTTTGCTCCAGCTCCTCCAATAGCTTTACACCGCTGTCTCCTGCCCCTATTATGACAATAGGAATATGCCTGCCCTTTTTCTTTTGCCCAAAATGCCTTCTGTAGAGCCTGTAGCTGAATCTAAGCGCCAACATACCCAGAAGGGACAGTGAACTGACCGATACGCTAAATAACGGGGGTATGCCACTGTTTAGCACAAAAAAGTCAACCGCCGCAAAAACTGTATAGCCTACCAGCCCTCCTGACATCAGTATCAGATATTCCCTGCTGTGGGCATATCTCCACAGACTGTCATAGGTCTTAAAGAGAAACAAGGCTGTGGTTATGCATGCCAGCAGTAAAAGCAAATTTATGGGCAATGGAAAAAAGCTGCCTTCATGAAAATAATCATCCGGCACAATTATTCGCAGTGCGATAGTAACAAAAGCCATTATAATTAAATCCATCAGGAATAATATTCTGTTTCTGTATCTGCTGATTTTCAAGGATTATGCCTCCTATTACCGGCCCAGATAAATATACTCTAATGCAGCAGCTTGCTCCGTCCTGTCCCGGATGTAGAAAGCTGTTATAAAACAAAGAATTCAGGCCATTTTTATGTCTTTTTTTGTTGTGTTAGTATTAATATATTCCGTACAAGCCTGTTGGGTACCTTAGTTATTCTGCTTAGCCGGTCAAAAGCTGAATTTAGTTTGGTACGGCAGGACGGCTTTTGCTGCCTGAACCTGTCAATAATGCAGAAAGGCTTCCTCAAACAAAAAAGCCCACATTAGCCCTTGCCTTTGGTTTGGCTAATGTGAGCCTGCTATGGGCTCGTTTTATTTCCGGTATCTGTTTTTAGTCAGAAGCGTTTAGTTTCTGATATCTATATTATTAAGTACATTCAGGCCATTTTCCTCAAACCGTCGGATATAATCCCTGCCGGACCGCTCCTCTATCAGCTGTAGCGCTTTTATAATTACGGGAGGTCGCACCTGTTTGTCATGGCAGTCACTGCCCAGCAGGTCGATATATCCTTTTTTTATAAGTTCTATGGCCCTTTTTCGACTTCCGGCATCAAGCAGCGAGGAAGTGTTAAGCTGCAGCAGGCAGCCTAAATCCTTAAGCTTGTAAGGGATTGTGTGTCCCCTTGCTGCCGGATAACGTTCAATATGTGCAATTATCGGTATGATCATATAATCAGATATCAGATTGCTCAGCATGGAGTAAATGCTGTCGTCCCATTTTCGCAAGAATGGCATTTCCAGCAGCAGATATTCGGTATTTTCAATACATAATGGGCTTAAATCGGAGTAATGGAAGAGATAATCATGCATAAGGGTTTCGCTGGCAGCCAGAAGCCTGATACAGGAAGCACTCAGCTCCTGAAAAGCCCGGCTTCTTTGCAGGACAAAATCCTGCAATGATGTCCGGGACGGATCAAAATGTGGCGTGCATACAGCTGTTTTTACTCCTTCCCTTTTCAGGGCTTCAATCAAGGCCAGGGCTTCCTCCCTGTTTGCAGCCCCGTCATCAATAGCCGGCAGTATATGGGTATGAAAATCAATCATCCTTGCTCCTGTAATAATAACCTGATTTAGATTTTAAGCCCTGTTTCCGGATTACACCATTTAGTACAAAGCCCAGTATGTTGGCATTGACAAGCTCATATTTTGACAAAGCGCTGGCTATATTGGAGTGGGAGGTTACAGCCTGCCTTACCACAATCAGCATTCCGTCCACCAGCTTAACAAGTCCTATTACATCAGATACAACATTTACCGGAGGGGTATCTATAATTATATAATCATAAGACTTAGCCAGCTTGGCAATCAGCTCCTCCATGTGGATACTGGCCAGCATTTCTGCCGGATTGGGCGGCTTACTGCCCATAGGCAACAGATACAGATTTTTATAGGCTGTATTGCGGATGACCTCCGTCTCGCTTGCCAACCCAGACAATATATCACTCAGTCCCGGCATGCTTTTGAAATTAAAAAATCTGTGCAGCTTTCCCTTTCTTAAATCACAATCAATCAGCAGCACCTTTGCTCCTGTCTGGGCCATAGTTATACCCAGATTGGCACAGGTGGTGCTTTTGCCGTCCTCCGGCATCGGGCTGTTAATCATAATGATCTTGCAGCCATCCTTTCTCAGAGTGTAACGGAGATTTGATCTTAAGGCCCGATATGCCTCGGTTATAATAAATTTGCTATTGTCATCAATGATTTTGTCGTATCTGCCGCCACTTTTAGCTTTTCCTCTCCCCGACAGTCTGTTTTTAATTATTCCGGGTAATAAGCGCCTTAATTTTTCCCTTACGGTATCATTGCCCTGATAACTGGGAATATTTCCGATGACAGGCTTGTTGTACCTTTGCTTGATATCCTCCTCATCCTTGACATTTACATCAATCAGCTCCCAGATAAATGCCAGTATGACGGAAAGCACAAAGCCTATAAGTCCACCTATTGCCGTATTCAGCAGCACATGCGGCCCTGACGGCTGTTTCGGCATGACCACCGGATCTACAACACTGATTTCTGTTGTGTTTTTAATACTTTTTATAAAGCCAGGGGCAATATTTTCTATAGCCTTTGCCAGTTCGAAGGAATCAGAAGCACTGTTGGTTGTTACACTAACCTGAAATATTTCCGTATTGGACACAACAGTAATCCTGATGCAATCCCTCAGCATATCTACAGTATATGGCAGCCGTGTCTGTTCGATAAGCATATTGTAGAATACCTTTGTTTTCAGGAAATTTATATAGGTGTTTACAACCTTTTGTGCATAATTGAGCTCATTCAGATCTATTTTTTGAGTCTGACTGTCCTGGGTATTTACATAAAATTGCACGGATGCCGTATATGATTCGCTGATTAAATATTTATTGACTGCAAATGTGGCTGCTATAGCAAGAGCGGTAAATAAAACAATCCATAACAACCTTTTATACAACAGCTTTATAACCTGAGCCAAAGTAAACTCCATCCATAGAATCCTCCTCAAAGCAAATATTTGGCAGCGAAGATTAACATTAAGGTCCATACTTACATCATATGAGAAATTTATTCAAAGGTGAAAAAACTGACAGAAGCGACCATGCCCGTTGTAACTTAATTATCTAAAAGCTCATATAATACAATAAAAGCATACACGGAGGAATACTATGGCTGAATTATTGCGCCTGGTGCATGTAAGCTATTCTTATCCCGGTATCGGCGATAAAACACCTGCCCTGCGCGATGTTTCATTTAGTGTAATGGAAGGCGAATTCGTTGCAATCATCGGTCCGGGCGGTTGCGGAAAGTCTACCCTGCTCTCTCTGCTAGCCGGCCTGCTTCTGCCTGATTGCGGTTGTATATATATAAATGGTACATCACATAAAGGTTCGGGTAAAAGTATCGGTTATATGCTCCAGACCGATCAGCTGATCGACTGGCAGAATAAGCTTACCCGTGTTGCAGCAAACAGGGAGGAGCAAAAAAAGCTGGCGGACAACAACTATGTACAGATAAATGAAGGAATGAACTCTTACGGGCTCATTACCTTTATAGACACATATCCGTCAGGGAATTCGGAATGTATAAGGCAGCGTGCTGCTCTGATCAGAAGTCTGCTTAAGGAGCCTGATATATTGCTGATGGATGAGCCCTTTTCCGCCCATCCTAAGGATATAAGGCTGGCTGTTGCCGACGATATCTGGCAGATGCTGCGGAATGAAAAAAAGACCGTAGTATTGGTTGCAGGAGATATTGAGGAGGCCATCTGCATGGCTGACAGGGTAATTATCCTATCCCCAAGCCCCGGCACGGTGATCGGCTCCTTTGAGCTTCCTCTTTTGGGAAAGGCCGGCAAGCCTTCGGCCGTCAGAAAGAGTCCTGAATTTTCCTCCTATTATGAAGCTATAAGCAAAAGTTATTCATCATTATAGGCTTTCATCATCCAGTTAACCGGCTTTTAACAAAGCAAATCTGCTTTATTGCATTAGCCGTTTGTTTAATTTATAAATTTTGCATTAACTCGGCCATAAGCGAAGGCTACAGTAATGTTATGGCCGGTACACGTGAAATCTGCGAGGAAAATCCGGAAGCCAGAATATTGGTATTAGACAACCTGAATGCATCGGTGGGAGAAGGCATGTTTATCCTGAAAGCCGTCCAGATGAAGAATGAGGGCAAAACAATTGATATAAAACCCATATTACATGTTAATCCTTACGGACAGCTGGTGTCCCTGACAACAGTAAGGGGCCGTAAAAAATCCCTGACCGCCATCTGCAATATGATGATGGAGAGTATAGGAAAATTTAAGAATAACACCATCAGTCCCAGTATCGGAGCCCATTCCGGTCCAGGCCATCGGCGTATGCTTTATGGTGGAAATAAGATAATCGTGCTTATTACATATAATTTTCGTAATAAATTAATCTTGAAATTTCAACAGATTTATAATAGAATAGTTGAGTAGTCCATAGTCTTGGATTACTCAACTATTTATCTTAACTCATGGTTTTTACAAAAAATATATTTAATATTATATTTTCAAAGATAAGCTGGAATAGCTCAGTCGGTAGAGCAATTGATTCGTAATCAATAGGTCGTCGGTTCGAGTCCGATTTCCAGCTTTTATTTTTTTTATTCTTTTTTCCAGTACGCCCGACTTTATTAGCCTCCGGCATTTACTTTTCTCTTTGCTATGTCCTGATGCTGACGGAATCCTGTCCCTGTGGTTTTTATTATCTTTAGTACAAAATCTTCAAAAAAAAACCATCGAGCAATCGATGGTTTTAATCAAGCATATAATCGAGGCGACGGGATTCGAACCCACGGCCTCTGCGTCCCGAACGCAGCGCTCTACCAAACTGAGCCACGCCTCGTCTAATCAATGCCTTCTTGCGGCACCGCATTAGTTATTATCTTATAAAAACTCAAAAAAGTCAACTATTATTTTTCTGCTTTGGCGTAACTTTTTTACCGGCTTTATTTCCTTTATGCATATACTTCCGGCTCTGCTTTTTGTTCTTTTCAGCCCAGCATATTACCATAAAGCCACTCCTTTATATATTTTTTATCCAATTCTGTATTAGCTTTATTAATTACTTCTCACATAAATTCCTGGCAGAAAAACCTCTGTTAAGTAAGCTGTTTTTATCGCTATTCTACAGTAAAGCATCATATATTTCCAGTATCTTTTACACAGAATTTACTCAGAAAAAAGACCTGTCAGGAATAAAGCAGCTTGATTTATGTGCTTTATCATCCTTACAGGCCTGACATGAATCTTATATATTACCTTATATCTCTTGGATTGCTGCAGCATATGGGCGTAATCGACAGGAAAAGCTAATAAGCAGCGATTATCCCGCCTTCGTTGGCATATAAGGTGGATACACCTGCAGTATCAACTATGATGCAATCCCTGAAGGGTACACGTTTTAAAACTTCTTCTCTGAAGAATTCGGCTCTTTCGCGGTTATTGCAATGGGCTATACCCAGTATTTTTTCACAAGCATTTTTTACGTCCTCCTCAATAAGCTTTGCCATCAGTACCAGGCTTTTTTGTATTCCCCGAGCCTGATCCAGCTTACAGATGTCGCCTTCAGAGGTGGAGCCCATTATCGGCTTGATGTTCAATGCGCTCGCTATAAAGGCGCTTAGTCCGGACAGTCTGCCATTCTTACGGAGATTATCCAGCGATTCCAGAACAAACTTGGTCCGCAGTCCGTCACGGAAGGCATTTATGCCATTAACTACTTTTTCAAAGGGAAGGCTTTTCTCTATTAGTTCTTTTATTTTTAAAACAATAAGGGTCTGGCCTACGGAGGCTGAACGTGAATCAATAACCTCAATATTTTTATGAGGATTTTCCTCAAGATAAAGCTTTTTAGCCAACTGGGCGCTGTTAAAGCTACCGCTCAGCTGCGATGACAGGGTAACTATATAAATATCACCGTCATAATCCATATGCCTCATATAAGCCTCAGGTGACGGACATGACGACTTGGGACATCTGGGGCTTTCTTTCATTTTTCGCAGGAATTCCTTCTGATTAAAGGATTCATCATCCACTATAACTTCATCATCAACAGTTAATGTTAAGGGTACCAGCCTGATATGGGAATCCTTTTTTAAAAAATCCGGAAGATCCATACCGCTGTCTGTAATAATTCTATATGACATCTTGGTCTCTCCTATATCCACTTATTACTATATAATTACCAACAATATACGGTTTTTATATTTTAATATGTAGTAATTATAACCATATAATATCACATTGGTGATGCATTGTGCAAGACAATTATTTCAAAAATCAAATATTTACCGTTTTTATTGATTATTTTACTGCCAGAAATATTCCATCCCTGATGGAACTATTGATATTCAATAATTATACAACCGCAAAAATCCGCCACATTACCGCATAATTTATCTGCCGATCATTATTTTGAATTTATCCCATCAGATTATTAAATTCTGATGAAAATAAGGGAAATCTCTCCTCAAAAAAGAACACAATAATTACAGACCAGGGTCCATAATTATTGTGTTCCAACAAATACATTATTTATTCATGCTTATTCGGCAAGAAGCATCAGTATTTCATTGCTTCTTTCTATAAATTTCGTCATTGCCTCAGGCTCAAGAGGCTTGTGGCTCAACATCGCCAAATCGTAAAGCTGCTGGCAAATCATCGGAACCTTATCAGATTTTTCATTATTTATAATATATTGAACCAGCTTGTTGTTGGCATTAAGCACAAGTACCTCATCACCGAAATCAGGCATATCCTTGCCGGATAAATTGTACATCCGCATCATATCCTGCATTCTGCGGCTTTCCTCGGACAGGGTTATAACTGAGGAGACCTTTTCATTCTTTAACAGCTCAACCTTAACCTCCAGCTTATCCTTGCCCAACACCTTACGGAACAGCTCTGTCATGGCTTTTGTATGCTTCTTTAATGCTTTGAGATCCTTTTTCTTTGCCTCAGCCTTAAAGCCCTCCGTAATGTCGGCATCTATACGCTGGAATTTGATATCCTTTCTTTCATATTCCAGACGTGTAATAAATGGCTGGTCAATATTATGGGTGAGGATCAGGGCATCTATTCCTGCTTCCCTGAACATGTTGACATACTGGCTCTGCTGCTTCAGATCCGTTACGTAATAAATAATTGTCTTCTTGTCTTCCTCATCCTCTTCATCAGGCTCATCATCTGATTTATGCTCATGACCGCAGCTGCAGTTTTCATCATTCTCATGGTCATGGCCGCACTCACATTTTTCGCCGCCCTGCTCTTTATTATCTGCTGTATTGGCTATATCCGCATTGTCGGCTGCTGTGCTTTCTGCCTCCTTAACCTCTGCTGCCTTAAGCTCCTCAGACTTGACCTCTGCCTGGCCTTCAGGTGCATCTACCTGTTCGGCCCTTGACTCTGCCTGTTCGGAAGCATCTGCCTCTGCTGTCTTTATACCCTTTCTGGCTTCTATATATTCATCAAGAGTAATGTATTTACCCTCCAGGTTCTTGAATATAATAACATCCTTAATCTTTTCCTTGAATTTATCATCCTTAAGGTATCCGAACTTAATGAAGGGGCTGATATCATCCCAGAACTTTTCATAGTTTTCCCTTTCTACCTTGTACATTCCTGTAAGCTTGTCAGCCACCTTTTTGGTTATATATTCGGATATCTTTTTAACGAAGCCGTCGTTCTGCAAAGCGCTTCTGGATACGTTAAGCGGCAAATCCGGGCAGTCAATAACACCCTTAAGCAGCATTAAAAACTCCGGAATTACCTCCTTGATATTATCGGCTATAAATACCTGATTATTATAAAGCTTAATCAGACCCTCCAGGGAATCATATTCCGTATTAATCTTCGGGAAATACAATATACCCTTCAAATTGAACGGATAGTCCATATTAAGGTGAATCCAGAACAAAGGCTCCTTATAGTCATAAAATACGTCACGATAGAATTTCTTATATTCCTCCTCGGTGCAGTCATTCGGATGCTTTGCCCAAAGAGGATTGGTATCATTAATAGGCTCCGGCTTCTTTGCCTCCTTCTTGTCGGCATCGGATGCATCCTTTTTCTCATCCTTTGCAGGAGCATTTGCATTTACAAGATATATCTCAACCGGTATAAAGGAGCAGTACTTTCTCAAAACCTCCCTTACACGGTATTCATTGCAGAACTCATAGCTCTGCTCATTCAGATAAAGAGTAATCTCGGTACCACGCTCGGTACGGCTGCCGTCACTCATTTCATATTCGGTACCACCATCGGACTCCCAATGCACAGGCTTTGCATCCGGCTGCCAGGAGAGGGTTTCTATTGTTACCCGATCAGCCACCATAAAGGCTGAATAAAATCCCAGGCCGAAATGACCGATAATCTGGTCCGCACTGGTCTTATCCTTGTATTTTTCCAGGAACTTCTTGGCGCCTGAAAAGGCGATCTGGTTGATGTATTCCTTAACCTCGTCAGCCGTCATGCCTATACCATTGTCGGTAAAGCTGATGGTCTTCTTTTCAGGATTAACAGTGACCGTAATCTGAAAATGGTTGTCCTCAGGGAGGGTAGCCTCTCCCATGATCTCCAGCTTTTTCAGTTTAGTGATGGCATCACAGGCATTGGATATCATTTCTCTTACAAAAATATCATGGTCCGAGTATAACCACTTTTTAATGATGGGAAATATGTTTTCTGAATGAATAGAAAGACTTCCTCTTTCAGTACCCATATTGTCACTCCTTAATAATTATTATAGTAAAGCGGCAAATGCACAAGCAGAATAAGGCTGTGCTTTTGCTTGTGCACTCTTTTGGCAGAAATTTTCTTTATGAAATATCATAAGATAAGAAAAATAAAATGTCAAGACTAAATTAGCACTCGGTTAAATAGAGTGCTAATAAAAAATTACAAATATACAATCCCCATATCCTTAAGCATCCTTCCTACCTGCTCATCCCATTCATGCTCGAGACTTTTATCCATGGTAAAGCTTTTGATAGCCGCCCCTGTTATGACGGACAGCTCTCCCTTTTCAAATCTGATATTCAGGTATAAACCCCCTATATCCTCCAGCTTCAAGCTACCACCAAGTGCCTGAAGTATTTGCCTGCACTGCTGGGGCGGAAGCTGAAATACCACCTTAAACGATAAAGGGGTTTTATTGCCTTTTATCATATTGAAAACAATCGGCCTGACCTCACTCCATAAGACTCCCATAATGCCGTTTCTTTCCTCAAGCTCTTCCTTGCTGAAAAAATCCTCGTTCAACTGTCCTGATATTGTAAAGCCCGTAAAGGTCTGCAGCTGAAGCTCCTTTAGTATATAGCCGTCAAAGGCCGTAGTCGTAAGAAGCTTGGCCATAAATGGCTTAACCTCCATGATTTTGTATAAAAGCATAGCTATCCTTCCCATCAAATATAGGTTAATTAATTATTGCATTAGTACCAAAAGCAACAGATAAAAGCTTTTTTATGCTAAGATCAAAATTTGCATTTCTTAAATAATTTTTCCTGGTATAGCCTGATGCATTTTGATAAACAATAATAATAAAATTATCAGAAAGCAACAGTACACAACCTTATCCTTTTACAGGAATGTGCCGGCGCTGCGGCATACTCCTGACATACAAAATTTGCAGCGCGGAAAAGAGGCGGTTATGTACTTCGAACCTTCCAAAAAGAATTACTATCGTTTTCCTTCCTCTAACAGTGTGCATGAGATGGATATGAGATTTTATTTTCCGGAAAAACCCTATGCCAATGGAGAAAACATACGCATGATGTCAAAGGAGGATTCGGATAGCCGGCATTCTGATAATTCCGAGGACAGGCATAATCCTATCGAATAAAGAGACTGATTACAAATAATAGCGTCAAATGGAGAGGGTAAAAGATATAAAAGAAATACTTTATATCTTTACCCTTTTTCCCGTTATAAAATGCAATAGGTATTATTGCCAGGGTTGACAGTACAGGAATAACATACAGCAGATTTTCCGATGCCAGATTGCCTACTATGGTTCCGTTTACAATAAAAAGAGCTACACCAATCAGCAGCTTGTTGCCGCGGAATAGATAGAAGGCCACCAGCATCAAAATACTTGCGACACTATAGTCTCCCCTGAAAAGTGATGTCAGCAGGCAAAAGCCTATGGTCAGCAGGCCGTTAATCAAATTTACGATAGCCATATTGTTGGCATATTTCTTTTCTACATCCCTCATTATATTAAGGAGCAGCAAACCGAAAAAAAGGGTAACAAATACATTTTGATAGGAGAAAAGATTACTCAGCAGCTTCAACATTTTGTCGTCCTGATAGCCACCGGCGAATATAGCGGAAAAATCAGAGAAAAAGTCTGTTGCAAAATGATACTCATAAAGTGCCAGATCAAAGGGTATCTCGGATATTAATGCAAATATTCCCATTCTGGTGAGATATTTGCGAAAGTTGGAAGTTCGGTAAAAGCCCTCCACCAAAAGAAACAAAAAAATAGGTAAGGCAAGCCGGCCTATACTTCTTAATATAAGAAATACATATGGATTTTCAGAGGGTGAAACACAAATCGCCCCCACATGATCAATCAGCATTGATACAACAGCTATTATTTTTAAAACAAATGTACTCATAGATATATTCCTTTCTCTGAATTTATTTATATATGCATTCGTCGCTTTAATTCCGCCTTTATATTATCCCCCTGAAAGATTATAAGGGCTGACAGGCTGATGGCGCTTGCCGCCACACATATTACGGATGGAAATGTAACACGCAGTTTGCCTAACAGTATGAATATTATCGGCACAAAGCCAAAAATACCGTCCACAAACATGTAGATTATCAAATCCTGAACTCCAATTTTCAGCAGCTTTGCGCTAACAGCCATAACTATCATGGCTCCCACACATATTGCCGGTATTACATAATCCAGCGACCAGCCCATCCATCCCATCGAACGGTCCCACAATACCGACAGTATACTGAGTATCACAACCTGCCATACAATTGTTTTAGGTATATTATTCTTCTTTCGGATTATAAAAAAGAGGCTGACCCACATACAGGCAACAGCGGCCGCCACTAAAAGCGACCAGCGGGACTCTCTTGTAAAAATAAAATTTACGGCAAAGCTTATCACTATGATACTGATAGATATCAAAATCATAAGACGGATGAACAGATTAAATTCCTGATATATGGTGGGTATCACAGGAAAAACCTCTTCACTTACGCCATCATCCTCCGATACTATTCCGCCACACAAAGGGCAAAATTTATGGCTTCCCCGCAAATGGACCCTGCATTTATCGCAATACTGCATATTAACAACCTTGCCTTTCTGCATAATCTTTATTCGTTTGCATCGGTGCGGCCCGTTTAGCTCTGCCGCAAGCCGGATATAAAAACAGAAAGCCTTTTTACAGCATCTTGGTATTTGACGATATTGTTATGTCAACACCGGCTTCCGAAAGCATACGGAAAAAATTCTTCTGAATGTCGGTGGAGGTATAAGGTGATGCAAAGCTTATAACCAGCTTATCGTTAAAGGACAGCATGCAAACCTGCGGTCTTCTTACACTGGTGAAGCAGTCAAACATATTTATATAAGGTGCCAGTTCCTCTGAAACAGTAATCCTTCCTATATTTGACAATGCGGCGGTAACGCCCCTGTCCGCCAGATATGATGCAAAACGCAGGACATAATCCTTTATCACAAGAGGCACAATCCTCATGAAGGTATTATGCTCAAGGGCGCTAAGCTTGTTGATATGCCGTTTTAACTTGTCTGATGTGAGCTCCCTTGAAAAGGACTCCTTAACCGAGCTTATAATGTCCTCCAGCTTATCCGAATTTTTCCCAAAGTCATAGCCGATATTTATTGCGGCGAAAAAATTTCTGGCGGTAACAGAAGGAAAATAATTCCTAAGATTAACCGGAATCGATAAAACCACAGGCAACTTGCGGGCCCTGGCCGGCATATCCATATAGATAGCCTTAATAAACAAGGATGTCAGATAAACGGTTAGAGTTGTATCATATTTATGGGCAAGCTCAAGTACCTGTCTTGCGGACATACAGCCCTCTATAACCCTGAGCCTGTTGTCAATGGAGCGTCGCCCCTGGATATGATATGCTTTATTCAGCCTGATTCTGTCAAGCCTTTTATCTCCGTCATAATTTCGTAAAAAGCTGTCATCCATCTTTTGTGTAAATGAAGCATCATAATCAAGCCTGGGTAGCTTATCCCCGAAATCTTCCTTATGCTTTATAGTAATATAATAGTAAACCAGCGTTTTCAGGAAGGCAAGAGCCCCTGTTCCGTCAGCTAGGGCATGATATATCTCCAGATTAATCCTTTTTTTATAATAGGTCACCCTAAGCAGCAAATTCTTACGGTTGGGAATGTACAATGCACTGCAGGGCAGCTCGCTTTCTTCCGTTACCTCCGGCTTCAGTTCCGTGTGCTCAAAATAATACCAGAAGATACCTCTTCTTAGGATTACATTGTACATGGGAAAAAGAAGCATTGTATTATCAAGTGCGACCTGGAGGATATCCTTGTCCACATCCTCCTTAAGCTCACAGGCAAAACGGAACACCTTCGTATCTTTTTCATTGGTATTTGGAGGAAATATCTTGGCTGCATTGTCCAGCCTGGTCCACTCAACCGGCATCCTTTTTTTCATATGAAAAAAATCCCCCCTGGAAATAAGCGATGAAGCGATATACTATGTCACTTTCCTTCATCCAAAAATTTATTAATTATCTCATATGCCCTCTTAACATGAACAAAATGCTTGGGAAGGGAAATAAAACCGTGCAGGGCATCCTTCATTCTGTATATCTGTACCTGATTTCCTGCCTGAGCCAGCCTTCTGCCGTAGATTTCAGCTTCATCCCTTAAGGGATCATATTCAGCAGTAATAATCAGGGTTCTTGGCTGTCCTGACAGATCCTCGCATAAAATCGGTGCCAGATAGGGATTTTTAAGATCCTCCCTGCTGCTGATATAAAGCTCCATATAATCATTGATGCGTTTGGCTGTCAGCAGATAATCCGTACCGAATTCCCTGACTGACGGATACGGTGAATTCTCGCTGTGATCACTGGCTGTAGACGGATAAATTAAAATCTGTCCTGCAGGCATAAATTCCTTTCTGTCCCTGGCCATCAGCGACACGGCTGCCGCCAGATTGCCGCCTGCGCTGTCACCTATCAGATATATATTTTCTTTCTTTATATTAAGCAGCGAGCTATTTGCAAAAACCTCCCTGGCAACAGCATAGCAATCCATAAGCCCAGCCGGAAAGGGATGCTCCGGTGCCAAACGGTAATCTACGGAAATAACCAGACTGCCGGTCTGCCTGGCCATATTTGAGCAAACAGACGTGTAGCTGTCTATATCGCCAATAACCCATCCTCCGCCATGAAAGAAAATTAAAGCCTTGTCACAGCTTTTGTCCCTGGAAGGAAAAAATATTCTAACAGGAATATCATGGTCATCAAGTGATATCTTATGATCCCAGATTTGATACAACGGCCTGATATATGGATGCGCTGCCTTTGTCAGCTGGCGCTTCAATTTATAATTCTTTTTCAGATCCATTTCCTGATAGGACAAGGTCTTCAGTGCCAATCGCATCGCTTTATTTATCGCCATAATTCACCTCATCAATCTAAATCAATTCTAACCAGATGTCCTGTAAAAGTCAACGAATTTCATTTATATACAAAATTAGCCAACTCAACCGAGTTGGCTAATAAGAGGAGAATAAATGAATTTAATTAAAAAGCTTATATATTAGTATTATCAGTTTAAAGAAGTGCTATTATGCTGGTTCGTTGCTTTCCATGCTTATAATATAAACTCCAATTATGTAGATCCTGTGTAGAAAATATGAACGTTGTGTAAACAGTTTATTATTTTTCTTAACAATTAATACTCTTTTTTATACAAATAACTCCATAAAGGTATATGAAGGCTTTTTGCTGCTTTATGTAAATATTTTGGAACTCAAAAAAGTTCAACATTCATAGAGCAGCGACGACGGCTTTCTCGGTAGCCTTGTCCGGATAAATTACTTGCAAATTTATGAATATAGGTTACAATAAAGGTGTCAGCTTTTTAAAGCTTAGGCCATGGTCTTTGTTATGCATAAAGCTAAGCTCATCATAAGTGCTTAAAAAGCACTTATAATCTGGAAATAATTTTTCAGGCAGTTTTCTGATAATTAAGATGTCCGGAATGAATACTTACCTTTATATGAATATTTACAATATTATATTATAGAAAAGGATGTTGCACAGAATGAGCAAAAATTACGGCTTTGTATCAAGAAATCTTTCAATTATTGCATTTGCGGTAACCTACATTGTTACTGTGTCAATTCATATTTCCAGTGATTCCTTTATTGCAGGTAACCAACTGGGCCTATTTCTAATCTTTGTACCCTTTTTCCTTATGGGGGCGGCTCTTGACTATATTGTAAGAAACAATGAGTCGCTGAACTCTTTTCTTGGTGCTCTTGCCAGGCTGCTTCCTCTGGGTATAATACTTATGGGAATGCACAAAAATCTTCTCATAAACAGTGAAAAAGCGATTGTGTATTATTATAATTACTATATAGGTTTTATTGTATGGATGCTTATTGCCCTGCCCTTATTCTTTGCAAGCTTCAACAGGCAATTATTCAGGCAGAAAACCATCCGTTCCCTGACAGGCACCGCCGCCTTCGGCATCATCTACCTGTATCTGGCAACAAAAACCGGCGCCCTTGATAAGGGAGCAGGCTTTGTCATTATTCTGCTTTCATATTTCTTTATCTTTTATTCCATATCAGGCATTAAAGGACTGAACTATGCAGCACCCATCCTGGGTATCATCAATGCAATTACACTGCTTGTTTTTTATAAATTCCCGGGCGAGGCCGACAGATTTCGCTGGGATTCAAACATAAATATTAAAATAGATATTCTTATGCTGTTAACCTTTATAGCATGTATCATTATCAGGGTTTACGCCACCTTCATGGCCAGGAAAAACCAAACTCAGGCTTCGTAGGATATGCAGACAAAATATAGCTCTATGCTGTGCAACATAGATATACTCTGCGAATAAAATAAAGCAAGGAAATAATAACAGGAGAACATAGGGGTGCCAGCTAATCATACTATAGAATTATCCAATCCTTATTATCTTCCGGTAATCAAGGGCTCCTGCACCTATTACGGCGGCAGTCAGATGTGGTTTCCTAAAAAGAGCCGGCTCAGCAAGGATTACATTCTTCATAACTATGGCTGTGGAACTACAGCAACTGCCGATATACTCCTTTATCTTGCAATGCAGAATGAGGCACTGAGGACTGATCTTACCTCTGCGGTACTGCAAAAGCGGATTGACCTCCTTCATCAGTCTACCACTAATAAAAATGCCGTAGATTATGAGAGCTATATCCCTTATGTCCGTAAAATAGACAGGGATTATACCCATACCAGACATATAATAGCTGTCCTTGGACCCAAGGTTGCCAGGGCTATCAATTCCTATTCCCATAATTATAGTCTGGGGCTTAAAGCCTCCTGGAGATGGAAGCTGACCTATTATGATATGCTGGAAATTATGGAAGAAATGCTGGGCAAGGATATTCCCGTAATCCTGTCTATTGGACCAAACTGGCCCAATCTGTGGGGCAAAAAGGGTGTTGCCTTTTATGAACGCAGGGAAATAGATTTTTATGCTCCCGACGGCAGTCAGACTGTCAAAAGCAAGCCATATTATTATCAATCAGTGGAGCAGGCCGTCAACGGCCATTATGTAGTGGTAACCGGAATTATAAAGGATGATATAACCAGCAGAATTATGCTTCGTATTTCATCATGGGGTAAAATGTACTATATTAATTATGAGGAATACAGGGATTATATCGACAGCTCATCAAGCAGCTGGCTGTCAAGCCTTGTGCAGATTAAAAGGAAGGATTAGAGCCTTCTTGAAATAACATAATTAGCATTGTGCACATTTTCTGATCCGCAAGGCGCTTACAATAATTGCTTAACAGGAACAGTGGAGCTCCTCACCCGTTGGATTGGGCTCGTCTCCACTGTTCCTTTTCAATTGAAAAGCTTTCATCAGAGCCCTCTGAATTTCATATACCGACTCTATATTGTTATCAGCTTTATTACGATATTGCAGCACCTTTCCAGTTCGTCTGCAGATGTATATTCGCTGCAGGAATGAACCTTGTTCATGCCGCAGGCTATTACTATGCCCATAATGCCATGTCTCATGAAATTATTGTTGTCACTGCCGCCAAAGGTATTAATCAGTCTGCTCTCATAACCCAGCTCCTGACAGGCGTCAATAAACCTTTTTACCACCGGATGTCCGCTATCCGTACTATAGGCAAGGCAACCAATATCAGTGCTAAAGCTTAACTCTGCTTTGTATTTTTCGGCTACAGCTTCAAAGGTATTTTTAATACTTATTATTTCGGCTTCTGCCTTATTATGGGACATGCTCCTTACCTCACCCTTTACTATACACTCGTCGGAAACGATATTTCTTGCCTTCCCCCCTTCTATCTGGCCGATATTTACCGTAGTATAATCATCTGTCCAACCCTGACGGATTTGGCTTATAGCTTCCGCTGCCACCTTTATTGCATTAATTCCCTGCTCAGGTGCAAAGCCCGCATGGGAGGCCCTTCCCTTTATACATGCGTCAAAGGACAGCACGCTGGGCGCAGCTATTGCAGCGGTACCAACCGGGCCGGCCAGATCAAGAACATAAGCCTGGCTGGATTTAATCATACTGTAGTCAAGGACCTCGCTGCCCCGGATATATGCTTCCTCAGCAATAGTGAAAAGGACCTCTATGCTTCTGTGTTTAAGCCCTTGCTCCTTTACTGTCCTTACAGCCTCCAGTATTGCCACAATACCTGAAAGATCATCGGCTCCCAAAACAGTGCTGCCGTCGCTGGTTATGGTGCCATCCTCATGCAGTACCGCTTTTTTATTTTTTCCCGGAGCCACAGTGTCCATATGGGCTGATAACAGTATCGGCTCATAATCCGGTTCCCCCTGCAAGTATCCGTATATGTTGCCGCAGCCGGAATTATAATAGCTGCCGGCGTTATCCTCGATAAGCTCAAAGCCCAAATCAAGCAGAATTTTTTTCAATACATCAGCCATTTTCCTCTCCTGAAAGGATTCCGAATCAATCTCTACCAGGCTCATAAATTCTCTAATCATACGTTCCCTGTTAACCATATGACACCTCTTATATGAATTAAAATCAAAGTAAGTTAATTAAATTCTAAACTAAAAAAGCATTCCGAACAACACAAGTTTGCTCCAGAATGCATTTATGGACTTATATTCTCCTGAACTTTTTATATCTGCCATCCAGCAGCTCATCAAGCGGAGTTTCCATAAGAAGCTTAAGGTCAACCTCCAGTACCTGTCTTATGTTATTAGCCATCTGGTTGTAATCATTATGGGCTCCTCCGGCCGGTTCTTCTATAATACCGTCGATTATGCCAAACTCCAGCAAATCCTGAGCTGTAAGCTTCATGTCGTTAGCCGCCTGTTCGGCCTTGGAAGCGTCCTTATAGAGAATGCTTGCAAAGCCCTCAGGGGAAAGGATAGAGTAAATTGCATTCTCCAGCATATATACCCTGTCAGCTACGCCCAGGGCCAGGGCTCCTCCGCTTCCGCCTTCTGAAATAACAATCGATATTATAGGGGTCTTAAGCTGCATCATTTCAGCCAAATTTGTAGCAATAGCCTCTCCCTGTCCCCTTTCCTCCGCCCCTATACCACAAAATGCTCCCGGAGTGTCAATAAAGCAGATGACAGGCCGCCCAAATTTTTCCGCCTGCTTCATCAGCCGCAGTGCCTTTCTGTAGCCTTCAGGGTGTGGCATGGAGAAATTTCTCATGATGTTTTCCTTGGTATTTCTGCCTTTTTGCTGCGCTATTACAGTAACGGGAATATCCCCGAAAAACGCCAGTCCGGCCACTATGGCCTTGTCATCTCCATAATATCTGTCCCCATGGAGCTCAATGAAATCATCAAAGAGCCGCTCTATATAGTCAAGCCCTGTAGGTCTTACAGGCATACGGGCCAACTTAACCTTTTCCCAAGCTGATATACTCATTTATACCTCCATGCATACAAAAGAACTGAAAAACTAATAGCTCATGCCTCAGCCGGTTGTTGCATTATTGTCCGCATTACCGGTATTTGGTGTCTTTCCGGAGCCGACCCTTGAATGCATTTTCAGAAGAGTGGCAAGCACATATCTCATCTGATCCCTTGGAACAATTCTGTCCAAAAAACCATGCTCCAGCAAAAATTCCGCCCTCTGGAAGCCCTCAGGCAGCTTCTGACCGATAGTCTGCTGTATTACCCTTGGACCGGCAAAGCCAATCAGGGCTCCCGGCTCCGCCAGCAATATATCACCCAGCATCGCAAAGCTGGCTGTAACGCCTCCCGTAGTCGGATCGGTAAGGACTGCAATATACAGGAGTCCGGCCTGGCTGTGTTTAGCTACAGCAGCACTCACCTTGGCCATCTGCATCAGTGAAAATATACCCTCCTGCATCCTGGCTCCGCCTGATGCGGTAAACACAATAACAGGCAACCCCTCCTTAGTGGCGCGCTCAAACAGCCTTGTCAGCTTTTCACCAACCGTTGTTCCCATACTGCCCATGAAGAAGGCCGGGTCCATAACCCCTATCATTACAGGATAGCCCTCTATCTTGCCTTTTCCGGTTACAATACTGTCAGCAAGTCCGGTCTGTGCCTGGGTTTTTATCAGCTTATCCGCATATCCCGGAAACTGCAAGGGATCGCGGGTGGTCATCTGGGCGTCAAATTCAATAAATTCACCCTCATCAATAATCATCGCAATTCGCTCATGGGCGGAAACCTTGAAATTGTATCCGCATTCATCGCATCTTTTATAGTTTTTAAGCAGCAGCTTGGTATATATGATCCTCCCGCAGCTGGGACATTTGGTCATTATACCCTCAGGAACATTTGGCCTTTCTTCAGGGCGTTCCGCATCCACCGGTTTGGCATGATATATTTTAGAAACAGCATATTTCCTAGCCTTAAACGGATTTCTTTTCATAAGCCTACTTTCCTTCAATCAAGCCGGTATTATAATTGCCGGAAATGATCTCTTCCTTATCCAGCAGCTCATATAGGAATTCGGTGTTAGTCTGGATTCCATCAATAATAAGCTCCGACAGAGCCCGCTTCATCCTGTACAGTGCCTCCTGCCTGTCGGCTCCGTAGGCGATTACCTTAGCCAGCATGGAATCGTAGCAGCTGGGCACAACATAGCCTGGATACAGGGCGCTGTCAACCCGAACACCAAAGCCACCGGGAAAGAGGACATTTTCCACCAGGCCCGGGCATGGCATAAAGCCTTTTGCCGGATCCTCCGCATTAATGCGGCATTCTATTGCATGCCCTCTGAATTCTATATTCTCCTGCCGGTAAGGCATAGCTTCACCGGCAGCAATTTTTATCTGTGCCTTAATCAAATCTATACCAGTTACCATCTCAGTAACAGGATGTTCAACCTGGATTCTGGTATTCATCTCCATGAAATAAAAGTTTTGCTCACTGTCCAGCAAAAATTCGATGGTTCCGGCATTAACATATCCGCATGCCTGCGCAGCCTTTACCGCAGCGCGCCCCATCCTTTCCCTCAGCTCCGGTGTCATAACAGGTGACGGTGACTCCTCCATTATTTTTTGATTTCTTCTCTGAACGGAGCAATCTCTTTCACCCAGATGTACTATATTGCCGTAGCTGTCGGCCAGTATTTGAAATTCTATATGCTTAGGATTAATTATCAGCTTTTCAATATATACCTTATCATCTGAAAACGCTGCCTTTGCTTCTGATTTGGCAGCCAGGAATGCCTTTTCCAGCTCCTCGGCATTGTGCACGGCTCTCATTCCCTTGCCGCCGCCGCCGGCCGAGGCTTTAATCATAACCGGATAACCTATCCTTTGCGCCAGCTCCTTTGCCTCCTTAACATTCTCAACCTCGCCCTCGGAGCCGGGTATAACAGGTACACCTGCCTTCTTCATGGTCTCTCTGGCCTTTGACTTATTACCCAATAGTTCTATTGTATCTGCATTTGGTCCTATAAAGGTAATTTTACAGTCCTCGCACATTCTTGCAAATGCACTGTTTTCAGCCAAAAAGCCAAATCCCGGATGGATTGCGCCGGCTCCTGTCAGCACTGTGGCGCTGATTATATTCTGCATATTCAAATAGCTGTCCTTCGACTTTGCCGGACCAATACAAACCGCTTCATCAGCAAGCATTACATGCAATGCTTCCTTATCAGCCTCTGAATAGACCGCCACAGTTTCTATTCCCATTTCCCTGCAGGCACGAATAATCCTTACAGCAATCTCACCACGGTTTGCTATCAGTATCTTTTTGAACATATAATGACCATGCCTTTCCTCAAATTCTGCAAATTCAGGACATACAGTCAATTCTACCCCTGTCGTAAAAACGCAATTTTATAAATATGAAATTTTTTCCATGTAATAATATGTTATATTACAATTTTTGAAAACTGTCAATGCTTTAATATCATATACCGTATCACATACCGCAACAGCTATACTCTCTGTATTATAATGATAAAGGTATGCAAGATATTCTTGGTCTGCTATTCGATAGCGAAGGTAAGTATGGCCTCAGCTGCTACTTTAGAATCAACGCTTGCCACAGCAGTACCCATTCCAAAATTTCCTTTGCTTTTAGTTATATTTACCTCCAGAGTCAGAACATCACCGGGTACCACCTGCCTTTTGAACCTGACCTTATCCATACCACCAAATAAGATAATTTTTCCTTCATTTCCGGGAACGGTCAGCATACAAACCGCTCCCAGCTGTGCCAGAGCCTCCAGCTGAAGAACCCCAGGCATAACTGCTTTCCCGGGAAAATGCCCCTGAAAGAAGGGTTCGTTCATAGTTACACATTTTATTCCCTTGGCATGAATTCCCGGCTCCAGCTCATCCACCCTGTCTATCAGCAAAAATGGCGGCCTGTGAGGTAAAATTTTTTGAATTTCATCTATATTTAACATATACTACCTGCCTTTCCTATATGGCCTGATGCTGGCCCGCAATAATGCTGCTGAAAAAGTATTGCGCCAGCCTTTGCAAAATCCGGCTATTTTACAAGGAAGAGGGGCTGGCCGTATTCCACCATCTCTTCATTGTTTACAAGGATCTTTACAATCTCGCCGTCATATTCGCTTTCTATTTCATTCATCAGTTTCATAGCCTCAATTATGCACACTATCTGCCCCTTCTTCACCTTATCTCCCACCTTTACATACGGTGGCTTATCAGGAGCAGGTGCAGCATAAAATGTTCCTACCATAGGGGATACAATCTCCTTATAACCGGCCTCATCATCCTTATTCTCCTCTTTTCCGTCCTGGAGCTGCTTATCCGTTTGTACCAGGGACGCCTGAGGCTGGGCTATTATCTCCTGGCTGATAGCAGGTATATATGCCGGAGTGGGGTATGCAGGCTGATTAGCAGCGTTTGTATTGCCTGTACTTCCCTTTTCCAGACAGATTCTGAAGCCTTCCTCTTCTATTTCTAGCCTGGTAAGGTTTGTTTTGTTCATTTCTTTCATCAGATTGAGAATTTCCTTATAATTCATGGTTATACCTCCATGCTCCTGAATAATAAGCTGGCGTTATGGCCGCCAAAGCCCAGTGAATTACTCATTACATATGTCAGCCTCTGCTGCCTTCCCACATTGGGCACATAATCCAAATCGCATTCCTCATCCGGCATTCTGTAGCCGATAGTGGCAGGTATAAAGCTTTTTTCTATTGCCTTAACACATGCTATTGCTTCCACTGCCCCTGCAGCTCCCAGCAAATGTCCTATCATGGATTTGGTTGAGCTGACAGGTATTTTATATGCATATTCTCCCATTGCCTTCTTTATGGCAAGGGTCTCTGCAACGTCATTTGCCGGGGTACTGGTTCCGTGGGCATTAATATATGACAGCTCATTCGGGCTGATACCGGCCTCCTCCATTGCCATAAGCATTGCCCTTGCAGCTCCGTCCCCGTCCGGGGTGGGGGCAGTGATATGATAGGCATCCGATGTGCTTCCGTAGCCTACGATCTCTGCATATATTCTGGCATTGCGGGCCTTTGCATGCTCATATTCCTCAAGGACGAGTATTCCGGCTCCTTCGCCGATGACAAAGCCATCCCTTTCCTTGTCAAAGGGGATTGATGCCCTCTGCGGATCCTGGCTGGTAGAAAGGGCCGTCAAAGCCTGGAAGCCTGCCACCGACAAGGGGGTTATGGCACCTTCGCTTCCTCCTGCCAGTATGATGTCCTGATAGCCATGCTTTATGCTTCTGTAGGCCTCACCTATACAGTGGCTTCCGGTAGCGCAGGCAGTTACCACATTGGTACAGCTACCCCTGATGCCAAACTGGATGGCTATGTTGCCTGCTGCCATATTGGTTATTGTCATGGGTATAAACAATGGATTTACCCTTTTTGGTCCCTTGTCCCTAAGGTTTATGGTTTCCTTTTCAATGTCATCTATAGCGCCGATACCGGAGCCTACTATCACGCCTACCCTTTCCATATTTTCAGAAGCAAAATCCAGTCCGGAATCCGCTACAGCCTCTATGGCAGCCGCTACTGCAAACTGTGAAAAGCGATCCATCCTTCTTGCCTTTTTAGCATCCATATAATTCAGCGGATTAAAGTCCCTGACAGCCGCTGCCAGCTTTACATTATACGCATCGGTACTAAAGCTTGTTATAAAATCTATGCCGCATTTGCCGGCCATAACATTATCGAAAAAATCCTTAACACTATTGCCTATCGGGGTAATTGCCCCCAATCCGGTAATAACCACTCTGCGAACCATAACTTTTCCCCATTTCTGCGTAAGTTTATATATTTTACACGCCTGATTTACATAGCCATGCCGCCGTCCACCAACAGGACCTGGCCAGTTATATAATCAGCTTCATCCGATGCCAGGAAGCGGACCACGCTTGCCACCTCATCCGCTCTGCCATAGCGTTTTAAGGGAATATGGGCCAGTATAGTCTCCTTAACCCTATCGGACAGGGCAGCTGTCATATCGGATTCTATAAAGCCGGGTGCCACCGCATTTACAGTAATGCCTCTGCTTGCCAGCTCCTTGGCTGCCGCCTTGGTCATGCCTATTACTCCTGCCTTAGAGGCAGCATAATTAACCTGGCCGATATTTCCCGTCACACCAACTACGGAGGATATGTTTATAATTTTGCCTTTCTTTTGCTTAAACATAACAGCTGAAGCAAATTTCATGCAAAGGAAGGTTCCCTTCAGATTAGTATCGATAACGCTGTCAAAATCCTCCTCCGACATGCGTAGCATAAGATTATCCCTGGTTATGCCTGCATTATTCACAAGGACATCTATCCTGCCAAACTGTTTTATGGCTTCATCTATCAGCTTCTTAGCCTCGTCCTCCCTGCTGATGTCGGCAGCGACAGCAAAAGCCTTTCCGCCAAAGCCCTCTATCTCTGCCAGCAGCTCTTCCACCTTGCCTTTGCTGTTACGGTAATTAATAACAACACTGTATCCGTCTTTAGCCAGCCTGACCGCTATGGCCCTTCCTATTCCCCGTCCTGCTCCGGTTACTACAGCTACTTTCCCGTTCAACATAGCAAATTCCTTTCTATCTTCTATCCTTTAAGCCCGTTTACGGTAGATTTCAAAGAAGCCAAATCCTCAACATTATAAATGCCCAGGTTTCTGTCAATTCTCTTTACAAAGCCGCTTAAGGTCCTGCCGGGACCAAGCTCAACAAAATCAGTTACTCCGTCATCTATCAACCTGCGGATGGATTGCTCAAACAAGACGCTGCTTTTAACCTGCCTGACCAGCAAATCCTTAAGCTCTGATTTGCTGCCGATATAATCTGCAGTTACATTTGATATAACAGGTATTTTTAAATCCTTCAGCTCTATTGCTTCCAGCTCTGATCTTAGTCTGTCTGCAGCCGGACTTAGCATTGAAGTATGAAAGGGGGCACTAACAGGCAGATCTATGGTTTTTACCGCCCCTTTTTCCTTTGCCAGCCTGGCAGCCTCATCAACAGCCCTTAATTCACCACCGATGACAATCTGCCCCGGACAATTGAAGTTGGCAGGTTCTACAATACCATAAGCGCCTGCCTCTTTGCAGGCCTCTCTTACTTTTTCCTCCGACAGGCCAAGCACGGCACACATCTTGCCCACCCCTGCAGGCACGGCTTCCTGCATAAATCTGCCTCTTTTTCTGACCAAAGGTATTACCTGCCTTGTTTCAAAAGCTCCGCCGGCGGTAAGAGCTGAGTATTCACCAAGACTTAAACCGACGGCAACATCCGGCACAATACCGAATTCAGATATGGCCTTATAGGCCGCTATTGATACTGCAACGATTGCAGGCTGGGTATTTTCAGTCAGATCCAGCTCCTGCTTTTGTCCTTCAAATATAAGCTTAGTCAACTTAAAGCCGACACTCTCATCCGCTTCTTCAAAAACGCGCCTGCATACGGCAAAACTATCATAAAGCTCCTTGCCCATGCCGACATATTGCGCTCCCTGGCCTGCAAAAAGAAATGCTATCTTTCCCATGCCTGCCTCCAATCCCTGCATAAAAGCTTTTCAGCCTCTGCAAAGATCTCCGTAATTATTTCCTTGCAGCTTTGCTCCTTATTAACCATTGCTGCAGACTGCCCGGCCATTACGCTTCCGAAATCCACGTCTCCGTCCTCAACAGCTCTGGCAAGAGCACCAACACCCAGCTTATCATATTCCTCAAGGGGAGCGCATGTCTTTTCCAGCTCAATGAACTGCCTTGCCAGCTTGTTTTTTATAACCCTTACCGGATGGCCGGTAGGTCTTCCTGTAACGATAGTATCTATATCCTTTGCAGCCAGCACCTTTTTCTTGTAGTTCGGATGCACCCTGCACTCATAGGCTGTAAGGAAGCGGGTCCCCAACTGGACCCCCTCAGCCCCCAGCATAAAGGCGGCAGCTACTCCTCTGCCGTCTGCTATACCGCCGGCTGCTATAACAGGCACATCCACCGCATCCACAATCTGCGGCACCAAAACCATAGTTGTAAGCTCACCGATATGGCCACCGGCTTCCATGCCCTCCGCGATAACTGCATCAGCTCCACTGCGAACCATTCTGATAGCTATAGCCACAGACGGAACCACCGGTATTACCTTAATACCATGCTCCTTCCACATGGGAATGTATTTACCGGGAGCGCCGGCCCCTGTAGTTACAACCTTAACCCCTTCTTCGCACACCATCCTTGCTATTTCATCCGCATATGGACTAAGAAGCATTATATTTACGCCAAATGGCTTATCCGTCAAGGACTTGGCCTTGCGAACCTCTTCCCTGATATAATCTGCAGAGGCGGTACCACCGGCTATTATGCCAAGACCTCCTGCCTCAGATACGGCTGCCGCCAGAGTCGCATCGCTAATCCGGGCCATTGCCCCTTGAAAAATCGGATATTTTATATTCAACAGCTCACAAATACGTGATTTCATAAAAGTCCCTTTGCCTTTCTACACCAGTTAAAAAGTCCCTATTCCTTTCTATATCAAATATCAGGAAGATAATTTATTCATCACCGATTTTTTTGGAGAGATAGCTTTTAATATCTCCGATAGTAGCTATATTCTCGGTATCCTCGGTTGGAATTTCGATATCAAATTCCTCCTCTAGTGACATGATAATCTGGAACAAATCAAGTGAATCGGCATTTAAATCATCCTTAAGTGATGTTTCCTCCTTAAGCACGGATACATCAACTCCTAATTGCTCAGCTACTATTTCCTTAACTTTGTTAAAATCCATAATATAGTTCCTCCTTCTTATTACAGGTACCAAGCCTGCTGTTATTTGATTTAGATTTTTGCTTTTTATTATTTTTGTATTATATTCTGGCTCCATTCCAGAAGAATTGCCCCACTGGTCATGCCTCCGCCAAAGCCAATCAGGATTATTTTATCCCCGGGCCTTAATCTGCCCTGCCTGTTCATTTCATCCAAGGCTATTCCTATAGTGGCTGCAGAAGTGTTTGCATATTTGTCAATGTTGACATAGAACTTTTCAATAGGCATATCCAAAGCCCTCGCCGCCTGTTCAATAATCCTGTAATTTGCCTGATGGGCTATTACATGACTAATTTCTTCCTGTGCCAGCTCTGCCTCCTTCATGATATCGCTTATCATATCCACCATGGTACGGACAGCAAACTTGAACACCTCCTGTCCCTTCATGGATATGTATGAGCAATTCCTTTCCCTGTCGGCCCTTGTATAAGGGTTTGACAAAGGTAGTGCAGGCAGTAGCAGACAATCCCTCCTGCTGCCGTCACTGGCTAATCTGATGGTGCCTATTCCATTACCCCTTTCTGATGCGCTGATTATGGCTGCTCCTGCACCATCCCCGAACAGTACACAGGTTGAACGATCCGACCAGTCAACGCTTTTTGACAGGGTTTCGGCACCCACCACAAGTATGTTGCGATACAGGCCGCTTTGCACAAAGGATGCGGCAACTGCCAGGGCATATACAAAGCCTGTGCATGCGGCAGCCAAATCAAAGGCCGCAGCCTTGCTCGCCCCAAGACGGTGCTGGACTATACAGGCAACAGATGGCATAAAATAGTCCGGTGTGATGGTGGCACATATTATCATATCCAGCTCGCTTGCCGGAATGTGCGCCTGCTCCAGCGCTCTTTTTGACGCCTTATATGCCAGATCAGATGTGTCCTCCCCTGTTGAGATGTGTCTTTGCTTTATTCCTGTTCTTGAAAATATCCATTCATCACTGGTATCCACAAAGGCTGCCAAATCGTCATTGGTCACCGTATTATCCGGCACATAGCTTCCTGTCCCGATAATAACTGCATGGCTCATTTCAAAGTCCCCCTATATGCTTACTTCTGGTTAAGATATATATCCTTCAGATGTCTGTTTAGTTTGTCCAGAGCAGTCAGCAATACCTCCTCCTCATCAGGGGTAAAATCCGTCATAATAGCCTTAACCATATCCAAATGAAACTTCTCATGTATTCTGTAGGCCAGTTTTCCACGTCTGGTCAGACTTACATTGACAATTCTCCGGTCGGTTGCGCTGCGGGATCTTTCCATATACCCCTTCCTGATTAACTTATCTACAGCTATTGTCAGAGTTCCCATTGTTATATCAAGGGCGGAAGCTATCTCCGACATGGTTTTTGAACCATAAAGCCCTACAGCCTCTATTGTATGGATCTCGGTAATGGATAAATCACTGAAGGCGCCCTTCTTTATGGCGTCCTCTTCAATATGGATTACATCCTCGTATATTTCAACCAGCAAATCATTGATTTTCTTAAGCTTTTCATTCATATGGATTTCTCCTGCGCAAAATTGTTTTGAAAAACAAATATTTTGATAATCAAAATATATATTAAAAGCTATTAAATGTCAAGCAAATTTTTTAAAGCAGATCTGCAATAACGTGCGCCCGCCGGGCGCACAAACAAAAGCCGGCCTTTTAACCAGCCGGCTTTTGTTTAGTATTCATGTAAAATTATTTCTATATCTCAAAGAGCATATCCCCATATGTGGGTACCGGCCATAACTCCTTAGCCACCAGCAGCTCCAGCTCATCAATCGGCTCCCTCAATTCCTGCATGGCGGGTACTATGTAATCCTTGAAGAAGTTGGCCTTTTCCGCAACATTGCTGCAGGAATCAGCCTTTGCATCCAGCTCCTTCAGCTTTTTAAGGGCAGCCTGGGCCTTCACCAGCAATTTGCTTACCTCGCTCAGCAGCTCATACTGGACACTGACATCCAAATCCGGAGCCGCCATCTTAACGGAGTTGATGCTATCCGCTAACTGCTTAGTGTAGGCTATAACCGCCGGGATAAATTTCGTCTGTGCCATGCTTATCATGGTTTTTGCCTCTATATTTATTGCCTTAATGTATGATTCATACATTATTTCCACGCGGGAATGCAATTCCGCAGCAGAAAATACCTTATGCTTTTCAAAAAGCCTGATTGCCTTATCGGTCACCAGGGCAGGAATAGCATCCACCATCGTTCTAATATTAGGCAGGCCTCTTCTTTTCGCTTCCTTTATCCATTCCTCAGAATAGCCGTTGCCATTAAATATAATCCTCTGATGCTGGGTCAGGGTCCTTTTAATCAGATCATGAACAGCAAGGGTAAAGTCGTCAGCCTGCTCCAGCTCATCAGCCATATCGCAAAGAACGTCGGCAACTATAGTATTCAGAACAGTATTTGCCGGTCCTATTGACGCACTTGATGCTACCATGCGGAATTCAAATTTATTGCCTGTAAAGGCAAAGGGTGACGTCCGGTTCCTGTCGGTTGCATCCTTGGCAAGCTTCGGAAGGGTCTGCACACCTACATTCAGCCTTCCTCCATCCTTGCAGTTTTTTGCTTCTCCTGTTTCAATAAGCTGGGTTATAACGTCCTGCAGCTGATCTCCTATGAAAACCGATATAATTGCAGGAGGGGCTTCATTGGCTCCAAGCCTTAAGTCATTGCCAGGATTGGCAGCCGATACCCTGAGCAAATCTGAGTGCAGATCAACTGCCTTAAGGACGGCTGATAAAAACAGCAAAAACTGAATATTCTCGTGAGGTGTCTTGCCAGGATCCAGCAAATTCTTGCCGGTATTTGTCATCAGTGACCAGTTGTTGTGCTTGCCTGAACCGTTTACTCCTGCAAAGGGCTTTTCATGCAGCAGACAGGCAAGGCCGTGACGGTTGGCCACCTTTTTCATCGTCTCCATGATCAGCTGGTTGTGATCCTGGGCTATATTGGCAGTAGCATAAATCGGTGCCAGCTCGTGCTGGGCGGGTGCAGCCTCGTTATGCTGGGTTTTGGCGGCAACGCCAAGCTTCCAGAGCTCAACATTCAGCTCCTTCATAAATGAAGCTATCCTTTCCTTGATGCTGCCCAGATAATGGTCATCCAGCTCCTGCCCCTTAGGCGGCATTGCGCCAAAAAGGGTCCTTCCTGTAAAAATCAAATCATCTCTTTTTAAGTATTTATCCTTATCTATTAAAAAGTATTCCTGTTCGGGTCCCACCAGGGTAATGACCCTTGTTACATCCTTGTGTCCAAATAATCTGACTATTCTAACAGCCTGCTTGCTAATGGCTTCCATACTCCTAAGTAGGGGTGTCTTCATATCCAAAGCTTCACCTGTGTATGAGCAGAAGGCAGTAGGTATGCACAGAGTTACTCCGGCTGCATCCTCCCTCAAAAACGCAGGCGAAGTGCAATCCCATGTGGTATAGCCTCTGGCCTCAAAGGTTGCCCGCAACCCACCGGAAGGAAAGGATGAGGCATCCGGCTCTCCCTTAATGAGCTCCTTTCCGGAAAACTCCATGATAGCCTTTCCGTTTGGGGTAGGGCTTATAAAGGAGTCATGCTTTTCCGCAGTAACTCCGGTCAAGGGCTGGAACCAATGGGAATAATGGGTGGCTCCCCGCTCAATTGCCCAGTCCTTCATTGCATTGGCCACAACCTCAGCTACAGCCGGATCAAGATCTTCTCCATTCTCAATGGTCTTTTTCAAAGCCTCGTAGGTTTTCTTGGGCAATCTCTCCATCATGATGGAATCATTAAATACATCTATACCAAAAAGCTCCGATAACTTCTCAGACATTATTAAATCCTCCCAAGTCCTCATTATTCAAGATACCATTCATCCTTCAGCGGCTCATCCTCTGATCTCTCGCTTCTTGGTGTATACTTCTTCAGAATCGGTTCCATCAAAAAAGAGCTCAAAAAGGTTCCTGCAGCCGGTACCAAAAAGAGCAGCAGCAGGTTAAATACAACACCCACTACAGATACGGCAAAAATCAGGAGCATACCCAAAGTATGAAGAGGATGTCTTACACACATATAAACAGATATTTTATACAGCTGCTTTATGGTCAGCTCAAATCTTGACAGCACCGGATAAACATATAGGCTAAAGCATGTCAGAATAAGAAGAAGGGCAAGATAAATCCCTAAAAATAATGATGATCCAGCGCCTGCCTCGGTTGATGTATAGGTTACATAAATATCAAAGACCAGCACCAGATACAAAATAGTTGTAATAATACCAACAACCGCACCCTTTTTGAAGTTAAGCTTAAACGACTTAAAAAATTCCCTGAATAAATATCCACGCTCTCTGCGTACCACCTTAACCGTAGCATAATAAAGGGCGGTATTGGCAGGACCAATTGTAATTATCGGTATACACATAAAAAACCATACCGTGCTTAGAAATATCAGATCGCACAGCTTTGACAGAAAAATAAAAAAGGGACTTTCAGAACTAAAAAGATTACCCATAACTCAACTCCTAAGTATATTTTTAATACATTCTATCATACTTGTCCTTTTTTCAAAAGTGAAATAATTATAAATCTAAATCAGGACAATTTATGGATAAATAAGCCACTTCTCAGCTTAGGCTCAAACCAGGTGGATTTGGGCGGCATCAGCAGCCCTGCATCGGAAACTGCGAACAACTCTTCGATTGAAGTGGGATACATTGAAAAGGCCACTCTCATGTCTTCATTTACTCTGCGCTCCAGCTCGGCAAGTCCCCGAATTCCTCCAATAAAATCTATCCGCTTGTCGGTTCTGGGATCTAGTATTCCAAGAACAGGCCCCAGCAGATTATCCTGCAGAATCGATACATCAAGGGAAGCCACCGGATTTCTGCAATCTATAATTGAAGCCTTAGCCTCCAGCCGATACCATTTGCCGCCAAGATACATGCCAAAGCAGGCCTTCCTGTCGGGAGCATAAGGCTGCTTGCCGATTAGCGTGACATCAAAGCGTTTTTTTACCTCACTCAAAAAATCTTCCTCAGTTAAGCCGTTAAGATCCTTTACGACACGATTATAGGGCATAATAAGAAGCTGATCATGAGGAAACAAAACCGCCAGGAAATAGTTGAACTCCTCCAAACCGGTATAGCCCGGATTATCCTTCCTTCTCATCAGGCCCACCTTAACTGCGGAAGCGGCACGATGATGCCCGTCAGCTATATAGATGCTGTCGATATCCTCAAATGCGTTTTTTATGTTCTGTATAATATCCTTCCGATCTATCCTCCATACATTGTGCCTGACGCCGTCCGGCGATGTAAAGCTGTATATGGGTGCCTTCTTCATAGCCTCTGCCGTTGCATCATTAATTAGCCGATTGGCCCGGTATGTAAGAAAGATAGGCCCTGTATTGGCATTGCAGGCATCAACATGCTTAATTCTGTCAATCTCCTTATCTTCTCTGGTATTCTCATGTTTTTTAATAACATTATTCAGGTAATCATCTATAGAAGCGCATGCCACCAGGCCAATCTGCGACCTTTCTCCCATTACCAGCTCATATATATAATAGCATTCCTCGTTATCCTCAATAAATGTACCATCATCAATCATCTGCTGCAAAAGCTCATTAGCCTTGGCATACACCACAGGATCATAAGCATCAACACTGTCGTCAAAGCCGGTCTCAGCCCTGTCAATACGCAAAAATGACAGGGGTTCTCTTTCCACCTCCTGCTTTGCCTCCTGCCTGTTATATACGTCATATGGCAGGGCCGCCACCCTGTGGGCCAGCCTTCCATCCGGTCTTATACATTTAAAGGGCTTAACTTGCGCCATTGCAATTCTCCTATCTGTCTGAATAAGAATTATTTTATTTGCCTAATATATACGATAAAAAAATACTACAGATGCTTATTCTGTGCAATAGAAAATAGAAATATTTAAAATTAGAATATTTAATAAATGGGACATAGGTTTTTTATAAACAGATACCTATGTCCCTTTTTTCTTTGCTTGCAAGTAATTTTTCAATCTATTTATTTTATTATTCTTACCTTTAACACACCCTTAATGGCTGCCAGCTTATCGGCAATATCCTGGTTGATTTTTGCCTCAACATCTATAACGGTATAGGCATAATCACCCTTGCTTCTGTTAACCATGTCTGAAATATTGATATTCATAGCGGAAATTGCACCGGTAAATTGTGTAAGCATGTTAGGTATGTTCCTGTGGCAGATTGCTATACGGCCTTCTGTCTGGCAAACTCCGGCTTCGCAATTGGGGTAATTGACGCTGTTTCTGATAGTGCCGTTTTCTATATAATCCCTCAGCTGCTTGACTGCCATAACTGCACAATTGTCTTCGGATTCCTCTGTAGATGCTCCCAGATGAGGTATAGCAATGACGTTTTCCATCTTTGCAGTCTTATCGTTAGGGAAATCTGTCACATATTTTGCCACCTTGCCTGATTTAAGAGCCTCTGCCATATCATCATCATTTACCAGCAGATCCCTTGCAAAGTTCAGGATTATAACCCCGTCCTTCATCTTGGATATTGCTTCAGAATTAATCATTTCCTTTGTATTCTTTTCAGGATCGTCACTTTCTACAAGAGGAGTATGTACTGTAATATAATCGCATTCCCTGAAAATTTCATCTCTGGTCTTCACATGAATAACATCACGGGACAGATTCCAGGCATTGTCAATAGATATAAACGGATCATGGCCATATACCTTCATGCCCAGTCTGTTGGCAGCATTTGCCACCAGCACACCTATTGCTCCAAGACCGATTACACCCAGCTTCTTTCCCTGAATTTCTTTACCGGCGAATTTGCCCTTGCCTTTTTCAACCAGCTTGGCAACACCTGCCTCATCCTTAATGGTCTGAACCCAGTTGATTCCGCCTACTATATCACGGGATGCAAGAAGCAAACCTGCAATAACCAGCTCCTTGACGCCATTTGCATTAGCGCCGGGAGTGTTAAATACCACTATACCCTGCTCGGCGCATTTATCAAGAGGAATGTTGTTAACGCCGGCACCGGCTCTTGCGATAGCCTTAAGCTTAGGGTCAAATTCCATCTCATGCATGCTTGCACTTCTGACAAGAACGACATCCGCATCCTTCATATCGTCGGTCTTTTCATATTCATCGCCAAATATATTCAATCCTACATCAGCAATAGGATTAAGGCATGTATATTTATATTTCATACCGCATCTCCTTTCATTAACTGTAATATAGCCGCCAGGTGCAATATAGACACATCATTATTGATGTGTCTGATATTGGGAAGCCTCGTTGCTTGCTGTATATTTCTGCCTTATTTTAAATTCTCCCGTTCGAATTTCTCCATGAATTCAACAAGCTTTTCGACTCCCTCGACAGGCATTGCATTGTATATGGAAGCTCTCATGCCGCCAACAGTCCTGTGGCCCTTAAGATTTTCGAAGCCTGCTGCCTTGGCCTCCTTGACAAATTTGGCATCAAGTTCCTCACTGCCTGTTACAAAGGGTACGTTCATCAGAGAGCGATCCTCTTTAACAACTGTACCGCGGAAAAGCTTGCTGTTATCAAGGAAGTCATACAAAATCTTCGCCTTCTTTTCATTATGGGCCTTCATAGCCTCCAGGCCGCCCATATTCTTGATCCATTTGAATACCTTGCCACAGATATATATACCGTAGCATGGAGGAGTATTGTAAAGGGATTTGTTCTCTGCATGAATCTTATATTTCATCATTGTAGGAGTTCCGGGAAGAGTCTCCTCCGGAATCAGGTCTTCACGGATAATTACTATAACAACACCGGCCGGACCGACATTCTTCTGTGCTCCGGCAAAAAGCAGGCCATACTTTGTTACATCAATAGGCTCTGAAAGGAAGCAGCTTGATACATCAGCTACCAGTGTCTTCCCCTTGGTGTTTGGCAGCTTCTTAAACTTTGTTCCATATATTGTATTGTTCTCGCATATGTAAACATAGTCTGCATTCTCGGAAACAGGAAGATCGGAGCAATCCGGAATATATGAAAATGTCTTGTCTGCGCTTGAAGCTATGGCATTGGCGGTACCATAAAGCTTTGCTTCCTCATATGCCTTCTTTGCCCACTGTCCTGTAATAATATAATCTGCCACTCTGTTTTTCATCAGATTCATAGGAACCATGGCAAACTGTAATGATGCTCCGCCCTGCAGGAAAAGTACTTTATAATTATCGGGAATGTTTACTAATTCTCTCAGATCCTTTTCTGCTTCCTGAATAATCTCTTCATACACCTTGGATCTGTGACTCATCTCCATTACGGACATTCCGCTGCCTCTGTAGTCAAGCATTTCTTCTGCTGCTTCTTTTAATACCTCTTCCGGCAGCACAGCCGGCCCTGCACTAAAATTATAAATTCTTCCCACGTTTCGTCCTCCTTATTAACAATGCTTTGCTTTATATATGCATTAATAATTTACTAAACTTTAGCATGGTAAAGTTTAAGTCTCATTATAAAACTATGTTATTTTTTTGTCAATATCCACTAGTTAAAAATCTGAATTTAATTTATAATTTATGCTATTTACAATAATTATTTCACAATAATGCAAAGCAGTAAAGCAGCTGTTGCAAAATGCCACGCAAACAGCCCTGTTTTGACTAGGCTTTGCGTGGCATAGGTATTATTTCTTTACCAGGTCCTCTTCAGAAAATACCTCCTGAATGGCAGCACCTGGAGCCACCATCGGCCATACCTTATCATCACAATTAATTATGCAATCAATCAATACCGGGGCCTTAAGGCTGATGGCTTCCTTCAATACAGGCTCAACCTCTTCCTTTTTCGTAATGCGGTAAGCCTTTGCGCCCATGGCCTCGGCAAGCTTCACAAAATCAACCTTGTCGTTCAGATTAGTATATGAATATCTCCTTTCATAGAACAGAGTCTGCCACTGACGTACCATTCCCAATACATGGTTGTTAAGCACAACCTCTATAATCGGTATGTCATAGCGTGTGGCGGTGGCTATTTCATTCATATTCATTCTAAAGCAGCCGTCACCGGCTATATTGATAACCGTCTTGTCAGGCCTGCCTATCTTGGCTCCGATACATGCACCAAGGCCATATCCCATCGTGCCCAGTCCACCTGAGGTAAGAAGGGTTCTGGGCTGCTTGAACTTATAGTACTGCGCCGACCACATCTGATGCTGTCCTACCTCGGTTGTTATAATGGCATCTCCGCCGGTAATCTCATAGATCTTTTCTATGATGTATGGCCCGGTTAGCGCATCCTTATTGTATTTTAACGGATATTTTTCTTTCAGTGAGATTATGTGCTCAAGCCACTGGCTGTGCTTCTGCGGCTCAAGACGGCTGTTAAGTATTGTTAAAACCTCCCTGATGTCACCGATGATACTGCAGTCTGCAGATACATTCTTGTTAACCTCGGCAGGGTCGATATCAATATGGATAATTTTTGCGTTACTGGCAAATCTCTTGGCATTGCCGGTAACCCTGTCGGAGAATCTGGCTCCGATGGCTATAAGCAAATCACACTCGGTAACACCCAGGTTGGAGGCCTTTGTTCCATGCATTCCCAGCATGCCGGTATATCTAATATCCGTACCGTCAAAGGCTCCCTTGCCCATCAGGCTGTCGCATACAGGAGCGTCAATCGTATCAACAAAGGCTTTCAGCTCATTATGTGCTCCTGAAATAACCGCACCGCCACCAACAAATACAAAGGGCTTTTGGGCTTTATTAATAAGTTCAATAGCCTGTCTTATATCTTCCTCGGAGATAGTGTCGGTCTTTCGTTCTATGGGCTCAATTTTCGCCGGAGTAAACTCTGTTTTGGCCGCAGTAACATCCTTGGTTATATCAACAAGCACAGGACCCGGTCTTCCACTGGCCGCAATACGGAAGGCCTTACGGATTGTATCAGCCAGCTTGGTTACATCCTTTACAATATAGTTATGCTTTGTAATAGGCATTGTTATGCCGGCTATATCAACCTCCTGGAAGCTATCCCTGCCCAAAAGGTTAACACCTACATTCGCTGTAATCGCAACCATTGGCACGCTGTCCATATATGCGGTTGCTATACCGGTAACAAGGTTTGTGCTGCCGGGGCCGGAAGTAGCCATGCATACACCCACCCTGCCGGTGGCTCTGGCGTAGCCGTCGGCAGCATGGGCAGCTCCCTGCTCATGGGAGGTGAGTATATGTCTTATTTCATTGCTGTGCTTGTATAATTCATCATATATATTCAGGATACTACCACCGGGATAGCCGAATACGGTATCAACGCCCTGCTCCTTCAAACACTCTATAACTATCTGCGCACCTGTCAATTCCATAAATATTCCCTCCAAATTCCTGCTTTAGATTGCTGCCTAGTTCTTCCTGTCAGGAACCTCTAGGATGGCTCCTTTGTTTGCGCTTGTCACCATTGCCACGTATCTGCTGAGATAGCCTGTAGTGATTTTTGGCTGACGCGGCTTCCAGTTGGCTCTTCTTCTGGCAAGCTCCTCATCAGATACGGCAAAATTAAGGGAATTGTTTTCAATATCTATCTGTATTATATCTCCTTCCTCAACCAGGGCTATATTGCCTCCTACAGCAGCTTCCGGAGACACATGCCCTATGCATGCACCTCTGGTGGCACCTGAGAAACGGCCGTCAGTAATAAGGGCAACGCTGGAGCCAAGCCCCATACCCATAATAGCACTGGTGGGATTAAGCATCTCTCTCATGCCGGGTCCACCCTTTGGTCCTTCATATCTGATAACTATAACATCACCGGGCCTAATTTTTCCGCCCTTAATGGCTGCAATTGCATCCTCTTCACAATCAAACACTCTGGCAGGACCTTCATGCTTAAGCATATCAGGCGCAACTGCAGAACGCTTTACAACAGCCGTATCAGGTGCAAGATTGCCCTTCAGGATGGCTATTCCTCCGGTCTGGCTATAAGGATTGTCAATCGGTCTGATAACCTCCGGATTACGATTTACGCAACCGGTTATATTTTCTCCTACAGTTTTGCCTGTAACCGTAATTAGATCAAGATTTAACAGGCCTTTCTTGCTAAGCTCGTTCATTACAGCGTATACGCCACCTGCTTCGTGCAGGTCCTCGATATATGTATGACCTGCAGGAGCCAGATGGCAAAGGTTGGGAGTTCTGGCACTGATTTCATTTGCAATATCTATGTTCAGCTCAATACCTGCCTCATGCGCAATAGCAGGCAGATGCAGCATCGTATTGGTTGAGCAGCCCAGCGCCATATCTACCGTCAGGGCATTTATGAAAGCCTCCCTGGTCATTATATCTCTTGGCCTGATATTCTTCTCAATTAGCTCCATTATCTTCATACCCGCCAGCTTGGCAAGCTTAATTCTTTCTGAATATACTGCCGGTATGGTACCATTGCCCTTAAGGGCCATACCTATTGCTTCCGTTAAGCAGTTCATTGAATTAGCTGTATACATTCCCGAACAGGAGCCGCAGGTAGGGCAGGCCTTGTTTTCATATTCCTCAACCTCCTCATCGGTCATTTTACCTGCAGCATGGGCACCTACAGCCTCGAACATGGAGGACAGGCTGGTTTTTTGCCCTTTGACACAGCCGGCCAGCATCGGTCCACCGCTGACAAATATAGTCGGTATATTCAATCTGGCAGCAGCCATAAGAAGCCCCGGAACATTCTTGTCACAGTTTGGCACCATAACCAGTGCATCAAACTGGTGGGCCATAGCCATGGCTTCAGTGGAGTCAGCGATTAAGTCTCTGGTCACCAGAGAATATTTCATGCCCTGATGCCCCATTGCAATTCCGTCACACACAGCAATTGCAGGAAAAACGAAGGGTGTTCCGCCGGCCATTGCTACACCCAGCTTGACAGCATCCACTATTTTATCAATATTCATATGTCCTGGGACAATTTCGTTATATGAGCTGACTATTCCAACCAGAGGTCTGTTAAGTTCCTCCCTGGTAACTCCCAGAGCGTTAAACAATGCCCTGTGAGGTGCATGATCAATTCCTTTTTTAACCGAATCACTTCTCATACTATACCTCCATTAATGCCGCCATGAGGCAGGGTTTGCTGGTTCACATCTGTCGCTTTAAAATAGTAAAGTATATAATAATGTATTTTCTTAGAAAAATCAATGTTATTTTAAAATTTTTGTTGAATTTATTCCAAAATAATTAATAAATATTCAAAATCTTCATTCAGGCGCCCGGTACCACCCAATAATAGGTATCCTTTCCATTAACAGGCATGTAAATTTGCAAATATAGTCCAAAAATACAAGCAAAACCATTTTAGTGCAATTAAGGATTGCTAATCTTTTGTATTCATGTTAATATTTTTTTGATAATTAATTCATGATAATTTCATTATTTACTTAAATTCACTTTGTTCCTGTTAATATCGGTACATTGTGAATATTTCTGAATTCTGTTTATATTGCTACGCAAATTCACCAAAATGCTTATACCTACTTATATTTATTTTAGGAGGCTAAAATATGTCTTTACCCGAATTCCTAAATCAGTTAACCACAAATCCCCCTTTGTTAATAACTGTTTTATTGGTTTTGGGCGTTATTCTGGTAAATGGCTGGACGGATGCCCCCAATGCTATAGCCACCTGCGTTTCTACACGATCCATTAAGCCCAGAAGCGCGGTTATTATGGCCGCCATCTTTAACTTTCTGGGCGTATTGGTAATGACCATGTTCAACAAGGCCGTAGCTTATACCATTTATAAAATGGTTGACTTCGGAAGCAATTATGAAAATGCCCTGATTGCCCTGTGCGCAGCTCTCTTTGCAATAGTCGTATGGGCAACCGCCGCCTGGGCCTTTGGTATTCCCACCAGCGAGTCCCATGCCCTGATAGCAGGCGTTACAGGGGCGGCAATATCATTACAGGGGGGAAGAGGTATCAATGGAGGTGAATGGATAAAGGTCATATACGGCCTAGTATTGTCCTCCGTTATAGGTTTTGCGCTTGGTTTTTGCGTAACCAGACTGACAGCCTTCATATGTAAGCCGATGGATCGCCGCAAGACCAACAAGGTATTTCGCTATCTGCAGATTATGGGTGGTGCGGCAATGGCCTTCATGCACGGAGCCCAGGACGGCCAGAAGTTCATGGGAGTGTTCCTGCTGGGAGTATTCCTTGCGCAGGGCCAGGGAAATGTTACTGAATTTATAATCCCTGTCTGGCTGATGGTATTGTGTTCTGTAGTTATGGCTCTGGGTACTTCAATCGGAGGATATAAGATTATTAAAACTGTAGGTATGGGGATGGTAAAGCTTAGTCCATATGAGGGCTTTTCTGCAGATACGGCAGCAACTATAAGTCTGTTTGCAGCCTCAGCCCTTGGTATTCCTGTAAGCACCACGCATACCAAAACAACCTCAATCATGGGTGTTGGTGCTTCCAAAAGAATATCGAATGTAAATTGGGGAATAGTTAAGGAAATGGTAGCCGCCTGGGTACTGACCTTTCCGGGCTGCGGTTTGCTTGGCTACATAATGGCCTCGATATTTAATAAAATATTTTAATTTTAAATATGAATATTATATTTAAGGAAGGGAACTTATTGCTATGGCTAGGAAGACAAGTTTTAATTATTTTGATGCTTTAGCTAATCTCACAGATTTCTCTTATGAGCTTGCAGTATTGCTGAACACATACTTGGGCAAATTCGACCCGGCCACGATTTCAGAAAAGGTTAAGGCTGCCCATGTAATAGAGCATAAAGCTGATATTGCAAAACATGATATCATGAACAGACTTGTCAAGGAATTTCTTCCGCCCATCGAGCGTGAGGATATAACCACGCTGGCCCAGGAAATAGATGATGTGACCGATGCAATAGAAGATGTACTGATATATTTGGACATGTTTGCTATCAAGAAAATACGTCCCGAGGCTCTGAAGTTTACCGAACTGCTTGTAAACTGCTGCAAGGCAATGGATCAGATGCTGGACGAATTCAAGAACTTCAAAAATTCAAAGAAACTGCATGATTTTGTAATTGAGATAAACCATCTCGAGGAGACAGGCGATGCCTTATATGTAGATTCAATGCGCAATCTGTACACGGGCACCAAGGATCCTGTTGAACTGATGTGCTGGACCGAAATATTCCACAGACTTGAAAAATGCGCCGATAGCTGCGAGGATGTCGCCAATACTGTTGAAAGCATTGTAATGAAAAACTCATAAAGGGCCAACGCAATTTGCTGCCCTGCCCCGGCGCGGGCTTGATGAAAGGCATGATATATATGAATTTGGAAAAACAGAAGGCATTTATTGTACATGTTCTTTATTATGCAATATTACTTGCTCTTGTTTATGTTGTAATAAAATATATTCTTCCATTATTGATGCCCTTTGTGATTGGTGCGATTTTAGCCCTTTCCTTCAGGCGTTTAATTGACATGATAAAGGCAAAAACACGCATTAGGCGCGCCTTTGTCGCCATCTTTATCTTGCTTGTGTTTTACGGCATAATAGGCTTTTTTGTATTTCTGATAGGCTTTAAAATAGTCAATTCAATAGGCGATTTATTCAGCAGGCTTCCGTCGTTGTATAAGGATTCCTTGTTGCCTGCCCTGCAGGACTTTGTGGATCAGATAAAGAACCATTTCCCGGGTCTGGAAGAGCCTCTTGATGATTTTATGAACAATATAAGTAAATCAATCATTAGCTTCCTGACAAATGCCTCATCCACCATCGCCCTTACGATTACAGGCATAGCAGGCCAGCTGCCGTCATTACTGATTAAATTGATTTTTACAATTGTATCATCCTTCTTCTTTACTATTGATTATTATAAAATAGCCGATTTCCTCTCCAGGCAGCTTAGCGGGGAGCGCTATAAGATGCTGCTTAAGCTGAAAAACAAAACCTTCGGTACAATTGGCAGATTCCTTCGTGCATATGGTGCAATTATTATTATAACTTTTGTTGAATTGTCCCTGGGTTTCTGTATTATAGGAATTGGGCATCCTTTGCTGATAGGCTTTCTGGTGGCTGTTATAGATATTATGCCTATTCTCGGAACCGGTGCGGTCCTGCTACCCTGGTCGATAATAGGCTTTATAACCGGTGACATAAAAGTGGGATTAGGTATGCTTTTACTGTATATATTTATTACAGCAGTCCGGCAAACCATTGAGCCCAAGATAGTTGGTCAGCAAATTGGCCTGCATCCTATTGTCACTTTGCTTCTGATGTTTATAGGAGCCCAGCTGATGGGCGTACTGGGACTTCTGCTGCTTCCTGTGCTGGCTACACTGCTGCTGCAGCTTGATTCGGACGGAACGATTAATATATTAAAAAAATAGCTTAAAGATTAGTCTGTAAGACTATCCTGACCAGAAAAAATTATTATAACGAACCTCCACCGGGCGTACTATATGTTTAATAATACATTTAAAATTTCATAATTTAAAATATAAAATGCACATAAAAATGCAGGCATATTGTCAGAATGTAATGCCTGCATTTTTCACAGACGAAATATCCTCAAATTCCCACTAATTAATAAGTTTTGTCCTTTGGCTCAAAGGTTGCACAATCAGTTTCATTTGAGCTGGATGCATTTCTGGGCTCAACCTGGATCATTTCAGCAGCGCAATGATCTCCGCTCATATAATATTCGCATGTATTAACAACACATTTAATACCCTCATTGGGTTTATCCATTTTTCTGATAGCCATAATTACCTCCATCCGCATATAAGTATTGTTGCTATTAACATTAATATTATTTGTTGCGGATGAAGGAATAATTCATATCGGGGTCATAAAGCATATATTGCCAGTTTTACCTTATTTGTTTCAATTTTAAATTTTTAAATAATTTATATTCTATGTTTATTAGCATTATCCCGGAAATTGCTCCAGAATACCGGAAGCCATCACATCTGCCATCTCAAGCACCTGAGCCTCCATATTATCCGCCTGTGCTATCGCATCCTCATTATTGCCGGCTATCCAGCTTGACACAAATGCGGTTATAATATCCAGATGCTCGTTCAGCATAGCCTCCCAGTCCTCTGCAGACCAGTTGGGGTTTATTTCAGCAAAGAAGGCCGCCATATCATCGGCATTCTGACGCCATCTGGCATCAGCCTCAGCCAGAGTGTTGTTGTCACCCGCCGTTGCAGCCCGCACCACCTCTGCCGCTATGGTAAGGTGATTAGTCAAAAGCTCCTCAAGCCTTCGTGCATCCTCATCGCCATAGAAAGGCACAAATGCATTGGCAAAGTCCACAGGGTTGCGTAAGAGTCTTTGCAGTATCTGTTCAGCCTGGGGCAACTCCTGAATAATGCCTATTATAGCCAATGTAGTCCAGTGATAATGCTCTTCCCAGAGCATGCGAAAATAATTGAACAGATCCATCATACCCTGATCTGTCATACTGTCGACGCCAAAATCGTTAAAATCATTATTCATTCTTCCATCGTATGGCGGATAATACTGATATCCGGGCCTAATGCTTATCACCTGACCTATCATTAGATTTCTCGGATCTATTCCCGGATTCAGGCGCATTATATCATCTACGGTTGTATTGAAGACCTGGGCCAGCATCCAGATAGTATCATAAGGCCTTATCGTATAACGTATTGTACCATTCATAGCATTTACCATCGCCTATTAGAAGTTCTATATCAAATTATGAAGAAGGGATGGAAAATGTTCCATCCCTTTGAATATTCATTGCACATATAGAACCTCTGCCAATTTGGTTGCTAATCTGACAATAAAGCCGACCCGGTCTATATCAAAGCGAATTTCACTTATAAAATCTCACTTATAACTTATAAATGAAGCTTTATTATTTACTGTTGATATAATTGATTAAACCGCCTGCCTTGATTATCTGCTGCATGAATTCCGGAAAGGCCTGGCCCTTGTACTGGGTATTCTTTGTCCTGTCATATATGATACCGGTATCAAAATCCACCTCCACAAGGTCGCCGGCTTCTATTTCCTTTGCTGCCTCCGGACACTCTATAATCGGAATCCCGATGTTTATGGCATTGCGGTAAAAAATTCGTGCAAAGGTTTCAGCTATAACACAGCTGATTCCTGATGCCTTTATTGCTATCGGGGCATGCTCCCTGGATGAACCGCAACCAAAATTTTTATTGGCAACAATAATGTCACCAGGCTTTACCCTGTTAACAAAGTCCTTGTCTATATCTATCATGCATTTACTTGCCAGCTCACTGGGGTCTGATGTATTCAGATAACGTGCCGGAATTATAACATCTGTATCTACATTATCACCATATTTGTGTACTGTTCCTATAGCCTTCATAAACAACCTCCAATCTCTTTTTGTTTACCGGGCCGCCTGTACAGGCCTTATGCGCCGGCAGCAATAGTGCGCAATATTAATTACAGGCCCAACTCGGCAGGAGCGGATATTTTGCCTGTAACAGCAGACGCGGCAGCTACAGCCGGGCTGGCAAGATAAACCTCGGATTCCACATGTCCCATACGACCGACAAAGTTTCTGTTGGTGGTGGCAACAGCCCGCTCACCTGCCGCCAGTATTCCCATATGCCCACCCAGGCATGGTCCGCAGGTAGGTGTGCTGACTACTGCTCCGGCCTTGATAAAGGTTGCTATCAGACCCTCCTCCAAAGCCTGAAGATAAATCTTTTGTGTGGCCGGGAAGATAATACAGCGTACCCCCTTGGCAACACGTCTGCCCTCCAGCACTTTGGCCGCAATTCTTAGGTCATTTATACGTCCGTTGGTGCAGGAGCCTATAACCACCTGATCTATTTTAATATCATCTATTTCATCAATAGTATGGGTATTTTCGGGCAAATGTGGAAATGCCACCGTAGGCTTAATCTCCGACAAGTCTATGGTATAGCTCTCATCATACTCGGCGTCCTCATCAGCCTTATAAATCTTGTATTCCCTTGCAGAATGCTTCTTCATATATTCTATTGTAAGCTCATCAACAGGGAAAATTCCGTTCTTAGCCCCAGCCTCTATAGCCATGTTGGCAATGGTGAAGCGGTCATCCATGCAAAGATGCTTTATTCCTTCACCAACAAACTCCATGGATTTATACAGGGCTCCGTCCACCCCTATCCTGCCGATTATATGAAGGATAATATCCTTGCCGTTAACCCAGGGGCCGGGCTTACCAACCAGCTCAAATTTAATAGCGCCGGGCACCTTGAACCAGCATTTGCCGGTAGCCATACCTGCTGCCATATCGGTACTGCCCACACCTGTTGAGAAGGCTCCAAGAGCGCCATATGTACAGGTATGAGAATCGGCTCCTATAACGACATCTCCTGCCACAACAAGCCCTTTTTCCGGCAGGAGGGCATGCTCTATTCCCATTTCACCCACTTCAAAGTAATTGCTTATTTCCTGACTGTATGCAAACTCCCGGACACATTTGCAGTTTTCGGCCGATTTGATGTCCTTGTTGGGAGTAAAGTGATCAGGAACAAGAGCTATCTTATCCTTGTCAAATACCTTCTTTATCTTCATCTTGCTCATTTCCTTGATGGCAACCGGAGCGGTAACATCATTACCCAGCACAAGATCCAGATTAGCTTCAATCAGTTGACCGGCGCTAACGCTTGGCAAACCTGCATGATCAGCCAGGATCTTTTGTGTCATTGTCATTCCCATATTCAATTCCTCCTTTTACAGCTTTATTTATAGTTTATTTACCGGCTGTGCTCACCGATAAATATCACTCGCCCGCAATCTCTTTAACGATCAGATCGCCCATCTGGCCGGTGCCCACCAGGGTCATGCCCTCAGACATGATATCTATAGTTCTGTAACCCTTTTTCAGCACCGCCTTTACCGCATTTTCAATGCAGTCGGCTTCTGTTTGCAAACTAAAGGAATACCTCAGCATCATAGCGGCGGACAAAATGGTAGCTATCGGATTGGCCTTGTTCTGACCGGCTATATCCGGAGCCGAACCATGTATAGGCTCATAAAGCCCCAGCCTGCCCTCTCCGAGGCTGGCGCTGGCCAGCATTCCTATGGAGCCGGTTATCATGCTGGCTTCATCTGAAAGAATATCACCGAACATATTCTCTGTCAGGATAACATCAAACTGACCGGGATTTTTCACCAGCTGCATTGCACAATTGTCCACCAGCATATCGGTCAGCTCCACCTCCGGATATTCGGCACTGACCTCTTTGGTTACCTGCCGCCACAGTCTTGAGGAATCCAGCACATTGGCCTTATCTACGCTGCATACCTTCTTCCTTCTTTTCATAGCAATTTCAAAGGCACATTTTGCTATCCTGCGTATCTCATTTTCATCGTACACAAGTGTGTCGGTAGCTTTTCTTATGCCATCCACCCGCTCTGTCTTGCGGGGCCCAAAGTAGATGCCGCCTGTCAGCTCCCTGACTACTACAAAATCAAAGCCATCGCCGACAAATTCCTGCTTCAGGGGGCAGGCTCCCTTTAATTCATCAAAAAGAATCGCCGGTCTGATATTGGCAAACAAATTCAAGCCCTTTCTAATAGCCAGTAGGCCTGCCTCTGGCCTGAGGTGAGGCGGCAGACTGTACCAATTTGATTTGCCCACATCCCCTCCTACGGCTCCCAAAAGTACGGAATCACTATTTTTAGCAGCCTCAAGCGTATCTTTGGTAAGCGGTTCGCCATATACATCAATGGATGCTCCACCCATAAGCAGCTCGGTATAGTTAAACCGATGACCATATTTTTCTCCAATCCTATCAAGTACCTTTCTGGCCTCCGCTATAATCTCCGGTCCTATTCCATCACCCGGTATTAACGCTATATTAAAATCCATTATAAATAAACCCCCTTGTTATTTACAGTGTATGTAGAAACTGTTATTTCTTACTTGATATATTACCATGTGTTTAGGTATAATTAAAATACATATTAGTGATATCTATTATAATCTATAGGAATAGTATCAGCTATAAAATGCTATATGCATTATGCCATATAAATCCGGTGTACTATGAATGAATCCGCTGAATCGGCAAAATACCGCAAGCCTGGCTGGGCATATTATGACCGCGAATTTCATATGGTTAATTGATGGCGTATGATATTTTAACCAACCGGCCCGGCTGCCTGATCCGGTGAAAAAGCAGGATATGAAAGGATACATAATGCTATAGAGCTATAATGATTTAAACTATATGCTGATATAATAGCATGTCCGGAAAAGTCATTAGCAGGAATACAAGAATAGATTTACAAGGAGAGTTGTTATATGGAGGATAATCTTGCCCTGTATCACATTTTCAACAGCGTAGCCCAGGCAGGCAATATATCCAAGGCCGCCAGGCAGCTTTACATCAGCCAGCCTGCTGTCAGCAAGGCCATTCAAAATCTTGAAAAGAATTTAAAAACGACTCTTTTTATCCGCAACTCACGGGGTGTCAGGCTAACCGAGGAGGGAGAACTGCTTTATCGCTACACCAGCACCGCCTTCGATACCCTAAGGCATGCCGAGGACAGCATCAGGCGCATTCATGAGCTGGGAATCGGGCATCTCCGGATCGGGGCAAGCAATACCCTGTGCAAGTATCTTCTGCTGCCCTATCTTAAAAGCTTTGTAAAGGAATATCCTCATATCAAAATTACAATAGAAAACCAGTCCTCCCTGCATACCATTAAACAGCTGGATAATGACAACCTTGATATCGGCCTGGTTGCCAGACCTGATAATTTGGATAATTATCATTTTATTTCCCTTGGTGAAATTGAGGATATTTTCGTGGCTACCAGGACATATCTGGAGAATCTGAAGCTGAGGGAAAACAGCAGCGACATATTCAACAATGCCAACATAATGCTGCTGGATGAGGCAAATGTAACCCGTCAGCATATAGATGCCTATTTTAAAGCCAATTCGATAGAACCCAGGCATATACTTGAAATCAGCAGTATGGATCTGCTTATTGATTTTGCAAAAACCGGACTTGGTGTGGCTTGCGTGATTAAGGCCTTTGTCCAGGCCGACCTAGATGCAGGATTCCTGGTGGAGATACCATTAGCTAATCCGATAAATAAAAGAGAGGTCGGCTTTATATATTCCAAAAAAGCCTTCCTCTCAGAGTCAATGCTCAGATTTTTAAGCTTTATCGACAAACATAATCAAAATAAGGCTTAAGCCAAGCGCAGGCTTTAGCTCCAAATATAGGCTGCAATTAGAATAAATGCCATTTTGCTCGCTTATATTTCATCAGGCAGCTCTTCCTCGGAAGGAGCAGCCGCATCTTCTGCAGCCGGTTTCGGAGTAGGTGTGGCCGTAGGCTTAGGAGTTATTGTTGGTGGCTCCAGATACGACGGTTGCTTGTCAACCAGATAATCATCATTTACATAGCATATATTACCCTTATATAAAATGCTGGCCCAGCCATCCTTAATTTCTATTACTTCAACAGCCTCAGCATGAACAAGAAAGCCTACAGGCTCCTTATCGGTGGACGGAGTCGGCCTGACATTAAGATAGCCTCCAAATTGATTCAGCTTTACATACATGGTGGTAGTCTTGCCTACAACAACAGGTGGCGTATCCTTACTGTCACTGTTGTCATTATCCCCGCTGTCGTCCGGCTGTGTTACGTCACCGTCCTGACTTATATTTTCATCTGGCTGGCTGTTATCCTCCTGCTTGTTTACATCTTTTCCATTATTGTCCGTATTATCCTCCAATAGGTTGGTGGGAATAAAATCAGGCATCTGCTCTTCCTTTCCGCAACCGGATAAAATTGCCACAGACAATATCATCACTAAAAACAAGTACTTTCTCATATATTACCCCCGTGCCTTATAAATGGCTTATATACTTATAAATGGCTTATATATTAGTGGCTTTCATTTGTAAGCCGAACAATTCTGTTAATCTAATAATAACATACTTATCCGATTTTACAATAATAATTATAATCCTGTGAGGAAAAATTGGATAAGAAATAAAAGCAAGGTGCACACCTTCATCTATAAAAGGCATACACCCATTTTATCTCCTTATACATCAGCTTTTCTGCAGGAATTTATACTGAGACATATAAAGCTCATAATACAAGCCCTTTTTAGCAAGCAGCTCATCATGGGTACCCATTTCCTTTATTTCTCCGCCATCTACATACATAATACAGTCTGCATTCTTAATTGTGGAAAGCCTGTGTGCTATTATGAAGGATGTGCGGTTGGCAAGGAGTCTGCTCAGGCCCTCCTGCAGAAGTATCTCTGTTTCTGTATCTATACTGGAGGTGGCTTCATCAAGAATCAGTATTCTCGGATCTGCCAAAAGGGCTCTTGCAAAGCTGAGCAGCTGTCTCTGTCCCACACTCAGTCTGGTACCCCTTTCGTTAACCTCAGTATTGTAGCCATTTTCCAGCTTCATGATAAAATCATGGGCTCTTACAGTTTTTGCAGCCTCAATTACCTGTTCATCAGTGGCCTCCATATTTCCATAGCGGATATTGTCCATGATTGTGCCAGAGAAGGTAAAGCTGTCCTGCAGCATTACACCCATTTGCTTTCTCAGAGATTTTATTTTTACCTTGCTGATATCGATGCCGTCTATGGTTATCTCACCTGAATCGAGATTATAGAACCTGCTGATCAGGTTTATGATGGTGGTTTTGCCGGCTCCGGTAGGTCCAACGATAGCTATGGTGTCACCGGCCTTTGCTTTGAAGCTTATATTGTTCAGCACCTTAACATTATCCTCATAGCTGAAGCTGACATTCTTAAACTCCACATCACCCTTAATCAAGGGCATATCCACGGCTCCCTCACAGTCCTTTACAAGCACCGGCTCATCTATCGTCTGGAATATCCTTTCCAGATAGGAGATCGCCGTTAGCAATGAGTTGTAGAAGTTTGCCAGGGTATTGATGGGGGCCCAAAACCTGCCTATATAGCCGGTCATGGCTATAATCACGCCAGCTGTTATGCCCTCCATACCTCGATCAAGCCAGGCTATTCCTACCAGATAAACCGCTATATTGGTCCATGTTGAAATATTATTAATGGCAGGCCATAAAATAAAATTCCATCTTACCGCCCTCATCCATGCATTCTTGTACTCCCCACTTAACCTGTTGAATATCCTTGTATTCTCCTCTTCCCTGGTAAAGCTCTGAGTTACACGGATTCCGTTTATACTTTCGGCTATATAAGCATTCAGATTGGACAGCTTGTTGCTGGATTGCTGCCAGGCGGCCCTCTGCTTCCTCTTGATTATAAAAATTATAAGCATCAAAAGAGGTAATCCCGTCAGGCTGATAAGGGTCAGGCGTACATTTAAATAAAGCATGAAGCCAACGATAAAAAAGAGGCTGAGCAAATCTGTGATGGTATTAACTATACCGTTGGATAAAAGATCGCTTAGGCTATTTACATAATTAACCACCCTTACCTGTATCTTTCCATGGGGCTTGTCATCATAATATGAAAAGGGCAGCTCCTGCAAATGATTGAAAATGTCCGATCTGATAGTATGTATTATGTTTTGCCCAAGTTTTGAGGTAATAGCAGTTTTTGCGGCCAGTATCAGGGATATGGCAAAATATATCATCAGCAGGATTACACAGTAAATCACTATCCCCTTTATATCTCTTTTTGGAATCAATATATCCATAATATTCTTTAGAAAAATAGGCGTCAACATTCCAAGGGCTGACGAGACGGTGGTCAGAAAAATTGTCAGCAACATATCTCTGCGGTAGGGCTTTATATAGCTTCCCAGTCTTTTCAGATGGGAAAAATTAAACTCCTCCTGCAATGTTTCATCAATATCATATTTGTTTCTAGCCAAGGCTTGCCACCTCCCTGCCCTTCATTTGCTCAAAGTCACCATACTGATGATAAAATACCGTGTAATAATAACCCTTCTTCTTTATAAGCTCGTCATGGTTGCCGGACTCGATAATTCTGCCCTGATCCAGAACAAGAATAAGGTCCGCATCCTTTATGGAGGAAATACGATGGGCTATGATAAATACCGTTTGCCTGTCCTTAAGGGAGCTTAATTCGTTCTGAATCTGTGCCTCAGTTTCCATATCGACAGCGGATGTAGTATCGTCCAAAATTAAAATCGCAGGCTTTTTCAGCAGGGCCCTGGCCAGGCTAATTCTTTGCTTCTGTCCGCCGGAAAGTCCGACTCCCCGTTCTCCTACTATGGTATCATAGCCATCCGGCATCTGCATAATAAAGTCATGGGCATTGGCAATCTTTGCGGCAGCCACAACCTCATCAAAGCTGCAGTCGGGCCTTCCATAAGCTATATTTCCTTCAATCGTATCAGAAAAGAGGAATACATCCTGCATCGCCATGCCAATATTGTCCCTGAGGGCATGCAAATCCATTTGCCTAATGTCTATTCCATCTATTTTAATCTCACCGGAGCTGACATCATAAAAACGGCAAAGTAAATTCATAAGGGTAGATTTTCCTGAGCCGGTCGGTCCGATAATGCCGACTGTTTGACCGGGCTTTACATGAAAATTAATATCCTCCAGTATCACATTTCCATCCAGTGTATATCCCACATGGGAAAATTCGATTTCGCCCCTCAGGCGGTCTATTTTTATCGCATTCTCCGGATTTTTAATACCAGGCTCAACAGCAATGCTTTGATAAATCTTCTCCACAGAGGTAAGGAAATTCTGAATATCGTTGGTTAACCAGCCTGCCTGACGTAGGGGCATATTCAGCATCCACAAAAATCCGCTTGCCATAACCAGCTTACCCATGGACAAGCTGCCTCTAATGACCATAATTCCGCCAATAAGATACAAAACAATCGACAAAACATTTGCCAGAAACTCAAATATAGGAACATACAGCTTCCAGATGCCTGCCGCCTTCAGCTGGGCCGCACGGTAAGCATCATTTTCCTTTTCAAATTTACTTTTTTCAAAATCCTCCTTGGCAAAGGCCTTAACCACCCGATTACCGCTTATATTCTCCTGTACCGCCGTATTAAGGCTGGAAAACTGCTTTCTTATGTTGCGGAAGGCCGGCTTGACCGCCTTCATCTGCTTGAAGGTAGCAAGGGCTGTAAGCGGCAGGACGGTTATCATAAGCAAAGCCAGACGCCAGTCGACAACAAACATCATAACCAAAGCAATTACAAAAAGCAGGATATTTTCATAGGTATTATAGATAACCCAGGCCACAAAATGCCTGATGGCATCCATATCTCCTGTTTGTCTGGACATCAAATCCCCTGTTCTGCTATTATTATAATAGTAGAAATCCTGCGCCAGCAGCTTGCGGTAAACATGATCCCTCATTGTATACAATAAATTTTGGGATGCCTTTTCACATATCATGGTAAACCAGTATCTGAGGACCGCCCGCAGCAAGGTGGTGACAAGCATGACAATCATCATGGCAGGCAGTATTTCCCGCTTTCCTCCCATGATAATATCATCGACTATTATACCGGAAATGTATGGGTTTACTATCGCAATAACACTTGTGATTGTAGCCAAAAACAAGGCAAAGACCAGTTTGGCCCGGTATTTCTTCAAAAATGAATAAAACCATTGCATTGCTGTCATAATGATACCTTCCTTTGTAAGCTTGCCCGGCATGCATTACCGGCAAAAGCAGCCGGGTATGCATCGCCATAAAAGCATTTATCATTAAAAAACTACTGTAAGTCTTTCTAATTATATTCTCTTTGTGGGGAAAGAAAATGTAGATTTTTATTAAAGTAATGTTGAAAATTATATTGACATATATATACAAAAATTTTCGAAAATGACATAATAAATTTTTATCATAAAAAATTCATTTACCTATTTATTAAATTAATGATATAATATTTTTAAATTTATTAAAATCTTCTTATGGTATAATAGTCATGCCAGCATTTCAACGCCGTTATGTTTAAGGAGGATTTATGGCTGTAAAGAAATTCGATATTACCTATAATGATTTTAATCCATCTGTCTTCTATGTAACAAAGCATAAAATGGTAAATGACGGCACCATACATGATCATGACTATGTCGAAATTGCATATATTCTATCCGGCAAAGGCAGATATTATGTGGATGGAAAAGAATTCGATGTAACGGCAGGGGATCTGGTAATCTGCAATCCTGGAGTCAAGCATACTCATATTGTATCTAATCCGAAGGAACCGACTATTGAATTCATATCCGGCTTTACAGATTTTCATTTTATGAATATGGCTCCAAATTCAATCGAGCTCCCCGACAATAGCCATGTCCTTCATACAACAGGTGAATTAAAACAGGAAATAACCAAGCATTGCTATGCCATGATTGCCGAAAAGGAATCAAAGCAAATTGGCAGATATTTTATGCTTAAGGCTCATCTGATGCAAATACTTCTTATGGTTATACGGGAAATTTCCGATGTGGACAAGACCGAACAAAAGGGCTGCAATTTTGAAACCTACAATAAAAATTATGTCGTAAACCGTATAATAAATTATCTGAATGAAAATTACGAACATAAGATATCTTTGGAGCAAATCGCACATAATATGTACTTGAGCCCGGTTTATATATCCAAAATATTCAAGGAAGAAACAGGCGAATCTCCCATTAACTATCTTATAAAAATCAGGCTGGAAAAAGCACGGGAAATTCTCCAGAATTCCGAAAGCGGCAGTATCAAAAGCATTGCAAACCAGGTGGGCTATGACGATGTATACCATTTCAGTAAGCTGTTCAAAAAATATTACGGAATATCGCCCCTGCATTACAGGAAACAGATTAAAGAAAATGCTGCAAACGAATAAGGAAGAAGGTAATTAGGAATGAATAGATTTGATGCAATTTTCTCCCGTAAATCCATCCGTCGGTATATAAATGAAAGACTGGAATGGGATGTACTTGCGGACATTCTTGATTATGCCAACAGACTGCCCATGCTAATCGAGGGCATAGCTGTGGAATTCAAGCTGGTCAGCAATATTGAGGAAAAGCAAGGCTTTTACAGTCCCTTCAGCATTAAGGCACCCTATTATTTATGTCTTTCTTCCGAGGAGAAGGAGGGCTTTCTGCTTAATGCAGGATATTTGATGCAGCAGATGAATCTTTATATAGCCTCCAAGGGCCTGGGCACCTGCTTTTTCATCTTTGGCCCCGGCCACAAGCTAAAGGCATCAATGAAATACAGCTATGTACTGACCCTGGCCTTTGGCAAGACAAAGGCCGAGCTTTACCGTGACAGCTCTGAGGCAAAAAGGCTTCCGGAGGAAGAGCTTGTGCTCTATAAGGAAGAGGTATCACCGGAGATAAAGCAGATGCTTGCAGCTGCAAGACTCGCTCCTAGCTCCTTCAACAGCCAGCCCTGGCGCTTTGTTGTATACAAAAACCGAATACATGTATTTGCCCGTAAAAGCAACCCTCTAATAAAGAAATTTGACAACACAACAATGCTTAACATGGGAATAATGCTAGCCAATCTTCTGCTGGCTGCAGAGGAATTGTGGGTAGATGTATCCCTGACAAAATCAGAATCGCTTAAAAGTAAAAAATATAATAATAACGAGTATGTATGCACGGTACTAATAAATCAGTAAAAAATATAATAAAATAAATTTAACCTATTATATATATAAAACGAAAAATAAAAAAAATTATAAAAACTTCAAAAATAGTCATTGACAAATGTGATAAACTATAGTATATTATGTCATGTGCTTGCGAGATACAAAGCAAAAGCACAAATCATAATATGCGCGAGTGGCTCAGTGGTGGAGCATCGCCTTGCCAAGGCGGGGGTCGCGGGTTCGAATCCCGTCTCGCGCTGACTAACAAAAAAGGAATCTTCGTAAGAAGATTCCTTTTTTTGTTAGTCTAACCATTCCCAATCTCCGGTTGCAATTTTAGAAAGATATGGTAAACTATAGCCATATAGAAATGGAGGCATGCTCTGCCTGCTTATCGAAGACGTACATTCCAAATGAAAAGAAGCTGACAGAATATATGGAGAAGGCCGGATATACCGTTGAAAAATCCACATCAATCGGAGATATAGATGATATTTTGCGTATTATTGCCACAAAAGACGACAGTATACTTGATGTATGCTATAAGGTTAAGGAAGAAGACTTTAATACAATATAATAAAGCTTTGCGGTGAAATATATGATAGCTCATATATAACCGTACATCTAAATGATTTCGTATATTACACAAGTGATAAAGACACATGGGATACTTCCCGAATTGATGCCGATATATAAAATTAATAAATGAAAACCTTATTGGAGCGGAAAATATTAAATGAACGGTATAACAACACAGTTATAAATAGCGTCGTTCTTACTACTATACATACGGAGGGTAACAGATGAAAGTTGATACTAATTTGGAGAACTTTAAAATTCGATTTGCTGAAAGAAATGATGTACCGTTAATTCTGGAATTTATAAAGGAGCTAGCGGCTTATGAAAAGCTGTCCGATCAGGTTACAGCAACAGAAGAAATCATAGAAGAATCGATATTTGAAAGGAAAGCTGCCGAGGTTATTTTCGGTGAGTACAATGACAGTCCGGTAGCCTTTGCAATATTCTTTCACAATTTTTCATCCTTTGTGGGCAAGCCAGGCATATATCTGGAGGATTTATTTGTTAAGCCTGAATTTAGAAGAATGGGTATAGGCAAAATCATGCTCTCCTACATCGCCAAATTATGTGTTGAAAGAAACTGCGGCAGACTGGAATGGTCTTGTCTTGACTGGAATAAGCCTTCAATTGAATTCTACAAGCAAATGGGAGCCATACCAATGGATGAATGGACAGTTTACAGAGTAAGTGGTAATCCGTTATATAACTTAGCTGATAGATTTAACGAATAACTCATTGGAGAAGGCACGCCTGTGAAGCCGAAACAAGCGTTGCTTTGTATTTGTATCCTGAAAAGGTCAGAATTGATGCCATAAGAGAAAAAGATATTGTCTTTGAAGATTTTCGTGAGTATCTGTTTCATGAAAAAACCGACATGCCCGATGGATATATAGCTTGCCTGGGATGTCCCAAATCGGCAACAGCAAAAAAGGGAAAAATCATCGTTGAAAGAATGATAGAAAAAGCAATAAGTGAATACAATAAATACATTAGTTAAAACTTGTTAAAACTTAAGACCCATTTACTTGACATTCTTTTTTCCTGAATATATAATTTGTCCTTAACAAGATTTCTATAATGTTCGCTATCCAGCATAGTGAACTATTATTATATCAATTAATCGGGAGGAGGTGGTTGTATGAGTAAAAGCGGCATTAGTGACATTAGCGACATTGGCGACATTAGTGACATTATTAAAATCAAAAATCTAAAAAAGAAAAGGAGATGCTTTTATGAGTTACAACCCCGAAATCCCAAGAAACAGATACGATAATTATGGTGATCGTGAATGGACCCGTCTTGAAAGAGACGGTCATGGCCAGTTGCTCTATCATGTGCATTTAGATATTCTTAAGCGTTATATAAAAAAGGATTATAGAGTTCTTGAAGCGGGTGCCGGTTCCGGCCGCTTCACAAAGGATCTTGTCAATATGTGCAGTGAGCTTACCGTTACAGATATATCATCCCATCAGATAGAATTTAATAAATCAAAGATGAAGGAGCTATCATTATTTGATAAGGTAAAAGCCTTTCATGTACTGGATATATTGGAGATGGGTATTTTTGAGGATGCATCCTTTGATTGTGTAGTATGCATCGGAGGAGTTATAAACTATCTGCTGGACAAGGAAAAAGACGGAGTCAAAGAATTGCTGAGAGTTTTAAAACCCGGCGGAATATTGATTGTAGGAGCTATGAGTCTTATCGGGTCTGTATTATATTATCTGGAGGGCGTCAGGTATGAAAAGGGCCTGTTTGGCATTGATGCCACCAGATGGATACTGGATACCGGAATTCAGGATGAGGAGCATTATCCTGTCCCCAGCAAGCACTATGTACATATGATGAAAAGCTCGGATATGGATGCTTTATTTGCAGATTTTCCTGTTACTGTACTTGAACGAAGCAGCGCCGGATTATTTACACAGGCGGGTGATACTGCAATAGAGAATGCCAGACAGGATAAGGAATTTTGGCAGCTTCTTATCGAAAAGGAAATCGCATACACCAAACTGCCTGGAACCCTGGATTGCGGCATGAATATTATATATGTGCTGGAAAAGAATAAATAACTAATTTAAATTTCCTAAGGTCACTTGTTTTTAAAAGCCCCTTGAATAACACCGCCCAATTGATAGATGCTTGGTCTATCTTTATGGAGTCAGTGGAATTTAAGGGGTTTTTATATTAACGAAAAAAAGCAGTTCTTAATTATAATTTAAAATTACTCTTGATCGTCAAGACATTATTCTATAATCTTTAGTTATAAATATTTTTGGGGAGGCGTGGTTTGTTTGATGGTTTTTAGAGAAGATATAAGAGAGGATGCTGCTATATTGTTGATGAGAATCTGAAAGGAGCAAATATGAACAATATAAAATTTGTTAATTCATCATGGGACCTTATATCTGATCTGAAAAATGAGTATTTATGCAGCCTGACCAATTATCCGGATGGATTTTGGGACGATTTGCTTTGGGAAGCCGATATATATGCCTGTGTTATTAATCTATGCAAAATAGCAAAGAAAAAAGGTCTCATTCCCACCTCCGGCTGCTGGTATTATAATCATGCCAGCTATGCGGCATTAAAACGAAGCGGCTTTTTACCCACTTCAAGATTATTCTATGTTAAGTTTTATAATAATGGTCAGTAATAAAATAAAAGCTGATTTTATTCGATAAAAAAATAATATTCATACATTGCAGAATCTATTTTTGGAGGATTATTTATGAAAACCGGTAAATTATCAATGATGATCATAATAATAGCATTATTATTGATCGGTGGCTGCAATAAATCCCAAACACAGGCAGATGCCACCCCCTCTCCGTCTAATACAGAGGTTCCGGTAAATACATCCACATCATCCGTGACACCGTCCGGCTCTAATGAAGAGCTTGCCATGGAAGCTTACGAGAAGTTTCTCAACAATGAAGCAAGCCTATCTTTTGACCGTTATATGCAAAAGGGTTATTTCATTAATCCTGATAATACAGAAGAACCTTTATTCCAAAAAGGGACTGAGTATACACTCTCAGAGATACTAAAAAAGCTTACAGCTTATTATCTCGAACATTCGGACAATAAAAAAATAAATTATATCGATTACGCTTTTATAGATTGCGGTAAGGATGGGGAAGGAGAATTGCTTCTTCGCTTTAACGGCATGGATATTGACGGAGCAGATGATAACAGCACCCTTGTTTATGTCATTAAATATATCGATGGTAAGCTTTATCTTTGCTATTATTATGAAACATGGGCAAGAAGCGAGACTTCCATAAATGAATATGGATTCATTACCTCTTCAGGCAGCGGTGGAGCCAGCCTTCATATAACTGATTACAGCTTTATTGATAAAAATGGCAACTGGCGGCCAATTGTATATGTTGAATCTGAACTTAATATAAATACGCTGCAGCAATTTGAAAATCTGGCAAAGCTTGTAGAGGCAAAAGGAGTCAAAGATATAATCCAGCTTGATACCATACGATTTGATTATGATCCTTCTGCTTCCGAACAAGACAATGGAGAGGTATTCTATACATTTTATGTATATAACGAAAACTGGGAACCTGTAGAGGATGCCAACCTTTACACAGACAGTGTTTATAAAAAAATATTTGAAGAGGCAAATGTCTCCTTTATAACTCCGGATGAGCTTTCAGTAAAAATTTCTGAAAAAGAGCAAACTTTAGGCGTTACTGCTGAGATTAAGGAAGGCGCCGAAGTGTCATGGAAAACTCTCAAATCAGATATTTATTCAGATTATGTCGAAAGCTGATAACTATAAAAGGTAGAATTACCAAACGATTATATTCAAATAAAGTATACTAATGGAGCAGCAATTAAAAGATTTAGTATAAAGATTGCCTTAATAATATACTAATGCAGCAGAGAATACCTTCCAGCTGCATTAGTTAAACTTACGAGTTAAGTGAATATTATACCATTTTTCAGTTTCATTAATATCTAATCATGGAGTATCTGCTCACCTACTTGCCCAGCAGCAGCTTGGCTATCACAGGTGCCTTCAAATGTAATGTTCTGCTTTCCTTATCTTTTTCAACGGTTACAACTACATTGCTTTCAGAACCATAGCTGGTGAAGGTAAGGACATATCCATCCGTTGTGCTTATCTTCAGGATTCTGCCGGTTATCATCATAATATAGAAGCTGTCATCAATTGTAGCCTCATTAACGGCTTTAATAATACTGCTTCTTTCAGCTCCTGTTATATCCCTTATCTTTATCAGATCCTGATCCAGCAGCTCCACCTGACTGACCTTACTGTCATCCAGGGTAATCAACTTATCATTCGGCTTTGTGTTATCAGTAATTTCACCAATAACATTTTTAATAGTAGCAGATTCAATCCTGATGAACTTGGACGGATAGCTTATCACCATTATAACGCCGACATCGCTTTCCGGTGGATTCACTCTGGCCTTTATATTTACAGTATCACTGGAGCTTAAGATTGCCTCATCGATGCTGATGCTGTATCCGCCTGTCGGTTTTTCACCGGCACCGATAAGAATATAGACATAGTTACCTAATCTGGAAAAGCTTATGCCCTCTTTCTGGTTATTCTCGTTATACCACTTAACCAAGGCTTCATTGTGTTTTATATAATCAAAGGATATTTCTTCATAGGTCACTTTGGTGGGTTGTGTTGGTTGTGCAGGCTGGGTACTTTCTTTCTTCTCCTCTATCTTGCCCTCTACCTTGTTAAGCTGCTTGTTGCCAGTGATTTTTATCAGAATATGAGGATAGGTTTCCACCTGTATAACCATCATATCATCTGAAGGCTTTTTGACAAATGCATTAACATAGGCTTTTTTCTCTGTTTTATATGATATTTTCTCAATTCCCACCGAATAACCGCCGGTAGGCTTTTTGCCCGCACCAATTAATACATACATAACATCGGCATGCTTCTTATAATGTATTCCAGGCTTCTTATAGTGGTCATCATACCATTTAGAAACGGCTTTAATATCCTTTATATTGTCCCTGCTTATCACTGTGTAAGGAACGTCCCTGGTCAAATCAATATCATCCGGCTTTGTAATATTAAAAATTTTTTTCTTGCTGTCCCAGCTAAACTTAATTCCAAGACTTTCAAAAAGTCTTCTTCCTTCTGCAAAGGTTACGCCCTTATCTCTTTTAATCGCAATAGACAGCTTAAAGGTCTGACGTTTTGACTTGTCTGCACCCTTATAAACATAAAACTCCTTTTTCCCTACAGGCAGCTCAATGCGGGTATCATTCATCCTTATCAGGACAAGATTGCTTTTCTTGTCATACTCAACCTTTGCACCCAGCGCTTCAAATGTTTTCTTTACGGGAAGCATAATTTCGTTGCCCTTCATATAGGGCTCGGCTTTAATTTCTTTATTGTTAATGTATATCTTTGGTGTTGCTCCCTTTGCATATACACTTGTACCGGTAAATATGGCAGCGATCACCAGCATTAGTAAAACTGACAGTATCTTTTTCATACCATTACCCCATTCCTTTTCTAGTATTTTCTGTTTCACTAAATAGACGCTACAAGCCCAGAATTAGTTCCATAAAAGTTCTGATATAGTATATACTGGTTATAGTATATAATTCCTTGTTTAAATAAAATTCCGTATGTTGGCTATAATAATCAGAAAATGTTATCGGTGGATTAGTATTGGCATAATCTGCAGAAACTAATCGTACTTATTGCATATGAGCCTAAAAATGAAGACAAAGATGATTTACTCATATACTAAGGGGCATATGTAAAAGTACAAAAAAGCAAAAAGCATGAATTGTACCTTCCTATTAAAGGTGCTATAATTTGGTTGTTATACTGAAAATGAATGCAGCTATTTATTTACAAATATTTAATTTAATTATTGCTATTAACTGATTTATGGTAACGCTGCTTACAGACTAATACGTCAGATATCAAGCTTTATCTAATAAGCTACTTTTGGAGGTTTATATGCGTCTTGGTGAAGTCAGTTTACTGACAAATGATGTTGTCAGGCTTGCAAACTTTTATAAAGCATTGCTCAAAGTTGATAATGGAAGCAATGATAATATCCATCAGACTATAATCTCAGAAGAAACCATGCTTACAATTTACAACGATGGCTCCCCAAAAAATAATAACAACCAAAATATATGTCTTGCCTTCACAGTTGACGATGTAGATGAAGAATATCAAAGGCTTCTGGAAATGGATGTGGAGATAATTGAAATGCCCGCAACCCGTCCATGGGGTACAAGAAATATGAGCTTTTACGACCCTGACAGAAATGTAATATACCTGCGCAGCTTTATATAAAAATAACATTTAAGGCACGAACCTTATGTACAAACGGGGCTGTCTGCCGACAACCCCTTTTGGCCGTTCGCTGTACTATTCAATTATTAGGAAGGAACAATTTATATAATAGCTTGGGAGGAATTTTATATCCGTATTACCGTTCATAAATTTAAACTAATCAATCTTCAATTTAATCAGCTCTTATACTGCGTTATGGCAGAATGCTACTATTTTCTCTATAGGTATATCACATACTGAGCCGACGCTAAATACCGGATATGGGAATTTACCGGGATTAGTTCCTGTCCCTACGCAGCCCCGGGCAGCACCCGCTGCATCAACAGTACCCATCGGCAAGCTGCCGCAAATAGATTCGCTCAAAGGATTTGCCGGGGGTGTTCCCTGATGATTTGACAATCTTATAAATTTGCAGTTTACATCCATAAGTACCCCTTCAAAACCGCAACCGGATGGGCCGCCACTGGTTGTAAAAACGATAACCGTTTGTCCGATATAATTTTTTAGCAACTGTACAAAGCTTGGAAATCCACCATTGCCAAATGCCCCGGCATAATAGCCGTTTCCTGCAAAATTAAAGCCCATACATGTTCTCCTCTCTATCGACAATTCTCAATTAAATCGCATTATGACAGAATGATACAATCTTATCTACAGGGATATCACACACAGATCCCACGGTAAAGTAAACTGGCCCCGGCATATTGCCTCTGCCGACAGAACCAAATTCTTCGCCTGGTTTCGGACATATAGACTGGCTTAAAGGATTTGCAGGCGGAGTTCCCTGTTGTGTTGACAATCTTACAAAACAGGGATTAACACTCATTAATGTTCCTGTAAAGCCACAGCCGGAAGGACCACCGCTTGCTGTAAATATGGTCACTGTCTGACCTATATATCTTGCCATGTGGTTTAGTAAATTAGAGTTATACATATGCACCCTCCTTTTTGTGTTCTACTTTATCTTATGAGTAAAGCGATAAAAAGTGACAGTAAAAAACATTTTTTATTTTTTTCTTACATAATTCTTAAAAATTTAAAATTTTTTAGTTTTCTATAGGTGATATATATGATAAAATAGTGCTCTATTAATACCAATCTCACTATTCCACTGAAAGCGATTTAACTTAATCATGAACGGAGAAATTATATGAAGAAGGAAAAATACGGTTTTTTCACCGCGGTAACTATGATAACCGGTATAGTAATTGGCTCAGGCATATTCTTTAAGTCTGATAATATACTGGAATACACAAACGGCAATGTCACCCTTGGAATTTTGGTGTTTGACGGACAAGCCGGGTGGTCTGATTACTTATGTAGAGGAATTTGTAGGGACTAATTTTTCCAAAGCCTTCGGCTGGTTTCAGATGCTCTTATATATGCCTACCCTTTCAGCCGTAATACCATGGGTTGTAGGTATCTATATCTGTCAGTTATTCGGAATTAACGGAAGCAACCTTATCTATACCTTAATCGGCCTTGCAGTAATAATTGTACTGTATGTAACCAATATTTTATCAAGCCGGCTTGGCGGATATTTTCAGAATGCCGCCACTGTTATAAAACTAATTCCGCTATTAACTATTGCAATTTTCGGTTTAATATTCGGTCATCCTGCTAAGACCTTCAGTACGGATATTGGAACTATACGTCAATCAATTGCTTCAACCGGATGGTATGCAGCCTTTGCCCCCATAGCTTTCTCTTTTGACGGCTGGGTGGTATCAACCTCCATATGCCATGAAATAAAAAACAGCAAAAAAAGCTTGCCTTTAGCCCTTATTATTTCACCCCTTTTGATACTGGGCCTCTACATTTTATATTATGTGGGAATAACAAGCTATGTGGGTGTGAATGAGGTCATATCCCTTGGAGATGGCAGCGCTTATCTTGCAGCCAATAATATATTTGGAGATATCGGCGGTAAGCTTTTGCTGATTTTTATCATAATTTCAGTATTGGGTACTGCTAACGGTTTAATCCTTGGATATATCCGTATTCCCTACTCTCTGGCAATCCGTAACATGCTTCCTAAAAGCAGCATATTTTCAAAGCTATCCCCAAAGCTGGGTGGCATGCCTTTTAACAGTGCAATACTTTCCTTTGCTGTAACTATGGTATGGCTGCTTATCCATTTTATAACACAGGAATATGGTATTCCCGGGGATGTATCGGAAATATCAATAGCCTTCAGCTATATCCTATATATCGTGGTTTATATCGCAGTTATCCGTCTGCTGGTAAAAGAAAAAAGCGAAGGAATAATTATGAGATATATTGTACCCATTCTTGCTATCTGCGGCTCACTGATAATTTTTTGCGGAAGCGTGCCAAATCCTATGTTTGGTGCCTCCTGCATAATTTGTGGAATTGTTGTTATCCTGGGATTTTTCTATAAAAAAGAAAGCTTTGCAAAAAGAACATATAATGGTCTATGATGTGCTCGTGGATATATTTTCCTCATCTGTTGACTTTTTAAATGCCGGATCTTATAAAATAGTAGAAACTGTGGTATTAACCCTCATGGAGCTTTCTCCATGAGGGTTTTTACTTAAGCATAATGAATTAGGTGAATATAGGAAAAATTTCCTAATGATTCTGACAATATTTTCTATTTCTAGAAATTGACAGCCAATTAGATTCCGTATAAAATAGAATTAACAAAATTTGGGACGAGCTATCTCTCCAATGCTGACATAGCTGCCGACAAGAATTTTTTCTGAAGACTTTAGCAAAGGTGTCCAGGGTCATAACAAGGCATCTGCCGGAAGGGAGCAAAGGAAGGAGGGAGCACAAGCAATTTGGCGATACCCGTATCTGGTATATGCTTGTTATATCAGGCTGCTTTTGTTAAAGATATATCAAATTGGAGGTGTAATATAATGAAAAAAATTATGAAAAAAAGATGCAGGCATTTGTTGGCATTCTTGTTGACTGTGCTTATGCTCATTTCTTCGGCAAGTGTAGTAAAGGCAGCATCAGCAGACCAGACATTATTGAACACCTATGCTACTAAATATGGGCGAGTTGGTGTGGCAGTATCATTATACCAGCTTCAGAATTCCTCTACCCTGAATATAATCAAGCAGAGGTACAACAGCATCACTCTTGAAAATGAGATGAAGCCGGATGCCTTGTTGGGCTACTCCCCCAATTTGATAAGCGTTTCTACCGCACAATCCTTGGGATATTATATTCCCAGCAATTATACGGAAGCATATGTGCCCAGATTAAATTTCTCAACTCTGGATCAGGTATTGCAAATCTGTTATAATAACGGACTCGGCATGCGCGCGCATACATTGATATGGCATGCTCAGACTCCATCCTGGTTCTTCAGGACAAACTACAGCTCAAGCGGCGGCTTTGTAAGCCCCCAGGTTATGACCGCCCGTATGGAATTTTACATAAAGACGGTTATGAATCACGTTTACTTAAGCCCTTACGGCAGTGTTGTTTATGCCTGGGACGTTGTAAATGAGTATTTGCACTCACCTTCAGATTCAGGCTGGGTCCGCATATTTGGCAATGTTTCCACCAATGCACAATTTGTCAAGGATGCATTCCGTTTCGCCCATGAAACCCTCAACTACTTCGGTTTAAGAAATACAGTAAAGCTTTTCTATAATGACTACAATGAATACATGATACCCAATGACATCATCGCCCTGATTAATTTCATCAATTCAGGAACAAAATATTGCGATGGTGTCGGCGGTCAGTCACACCTTTCAACCTCATTCCCGAGTGCCTCCTACTATAAGTCTGCATACCAGGCATTTATGAATGCCGGCCTCGAGATTCAAATCACCGAGCTTGATGCCGGTGCTTCTTCCGAGTCTGCACAGGCCTCATATGTATATGATATTATGAAGGCAATAAATGAACTTAAAAAGGCAGGTGCCAATATAACAAGCATTACCTGGTGGGGACTTTCGGATGATGTTTCCTGGAGAAATGACAATCCGCTTTTGTTCTCCAATCTTTACACTCCAAAGGCCTCATATTACAGAACCATCGATGCATATAACGATGTATTCGGAGCAGGAGGAACTACTAATCTTTCAGACGGTTGGTATTATATCAGAAGCGTCCACTCCGGCAAATATCTGACAGTTGCCAACAATACCGGAGCCAATGGCCAAAATGTCGAAATCAGGTCCCTGAACGGTAGCGACGGACAAAAATGGTACCTGACCAATCTGGGCAATGGCTATTTCACCTTACGAAGCAGGCTGGGTAATTATGCCCTTGATGTAGAATATGGTGAAAATAGAGACGGGGCCAATATTCAGATCTACTCCAATTATGGTGGTACCGCTCAGCAGTTTAAAGCGGTTCCGGGCAGCTCTAGCGGCCAGTTCGGTATACTTACCGCCTGCAGCAACGGCATCAAAGGCCTGGACTGCTACAATTGGACAAGCTATGACGGTACCAATGTATGCCAGTGGACCTATTATGCTCAAGCCAACCAGCTGTGGGTATTTGAGCCCACCAACTAATCGACTTGCCATACCGTCATAAATACACTTCCCTGACTAAATTAAACTACCATTATAAAATAGAGCCATAGCCTTAGCAGCCTTACCGGACTAATCTGGTGAGGCTGCCCTTCGTTTTGTAAAAATAATTTTATTATTGACCTGTTTAAATTCATAGCTTCTGAGCGTTCGAGGTCAAATTTTTATGATTTACCATTGACATTTTCAAATTATCTGGTATACTCTTCATATGTGAGCACTCGCAAGATACAACAGAGTGATGTAAACTTCTATATTTGGGGGCTTAGCTCAGTTGGGAGAGCGCTTGAATGGCATTCAAGAGGTCGTCGGTTCGAATCCGATAGTCTCCACTTAAAAACCCGTCGTTTATAATAAGCGACGGGTTTTTGATTTAGAAATCTCATATGCAAATTCTGATTGCTATTTCAAAGCTTTACTCTAATCCATAAAATATTTGCATTGCCTGCTCGCTATCCTCCTGCATGGCCTTTACCGCTATAGCTGCAATATCATGATAGTACTGTATGGAAGGGTCAGCAATATGTTTTCTTACCTCCATAGCAGCCGCCCTGGACATATAGGAATAATAATTTATTTTCCTGACTCCTCTGGCAATTGCCTCTTTATAGTCATCTTTAGTTAAGCCTGATCCGCCGTGCATAACAACAGGAACACCGGTCAGCTTTTTTATCTGCTCAATCCTGTCAAAATCAAGCTTTGGCTTGGCGCTGTAAAAGCCATGGACCGTACCGAAGGAAGCTGCCAAAGCGTCTATTCCGGTAGCTCTTACAAACTTCTGTGCCAGGGCAGGATCAGTATACATGTCCTCATTGTCAGCCGGGGTTTTTACCTGTCCTGCTCCTTCCGCGCCTGTCATTACTCCCAACTCCGCTTCAATTCCGGCATTAAACTTACGTACCATTTCTACAGCCTTAAGGGTGTTTTCTACATTCTCCTCAAAGGACAGCTTTGAGCCGTCATACATTGCAGAACTAAAGCCCAACTCCAAAGCCTTCTTTATATAGTCAAGGCTTTCTCCATGATCCAAATGGACGCATACAGGAACTTTGGCCTTTTGGGCGAAATGAACCATAACAGGTCCGATTGTTTCAAGTGGCATTACATTCTCATGGACCTGGGCATGCTCTATAATAACAGGGAGCTGATATTTCTCCGCGTTATGTATAACCGCCATTATACATTCAAAATTGGGGGTATTGAAAGCCCCAACAGCGCATTTTTTCTCTTCTGCATAAGCTAACACTGCCTGCAAATTAACTAACATATTTACATCTCCTTAATGGTTTTTTCCTCAAATATACGATATTTTCCGTAAAGGCTCTTTATTTCCTCAAGGCTTTTCATACCCGATATGGAATCACCTTCAGAAAGGCTGCATGCGGCTGTCATGCATGCAAGCTCAAGTGATTCCCTGACTGGCAATTCCTTATAAATCCCATACAGCATCCCTGCACAAAAGGCATCTCCTGCCCCTACGCTTCCCTTTATAAGGCTTTGGGGGAGCTTGAGGGACGGCATAAATTCAAATTCTCCATCCCCTGTCATTGCCCAGCCGCCTTCAGGCGCATGGATTACCACCATATCCTTCACTCCGGCTTCCAAAATCAACTCACAAATCCTTCTGATTTTATCTATGTCCACAGAGCCGTCAGGAGCATACGGGGACAGACCTGCCGTTTTAGACGCTTCTATTTCATTTACTATAAAATAATTGCAGTACTTAAGACTTGGCCTGACTATTTCGGAATATCTTTCATGATCAACACTGACCAGATCCATACTGGTTCGAATACCCTTAGCCTGAATTCTTGCCAGAGTCCTCGCCATAACTGTTCCATAATCCGCATCCTCCTGATCAAAGGGATCCATTAAGAATGCATATCCTATATGAAAAATATCCGCTGTCACAGAATCAAAGTCCAGATCATTATAGGAATAGATCCTGTTTGCACCCTTCGCAGTAAAAAAGGTCCGTTCCCCGCTTGTCTTAATAGTCATGACATCGGTAAAGGCTGTCATTTCACCGGGAAAACGAACTATGCCATCAGTGTTTATCTTATGCTCCTTTAGCACAGCTACCACATAATCGCCATTCTCATCATCCCCTATTCCGCCATATGCATAGAGAGGAATCCCCGGGTCTATTCTGGCTATGTCACAAAGTGTATTTGTTACACATCCTCCGACGCCCCTGGAAGATGATTTGATATTGGCCAACATTCCTTTTTCCGGGTAGCAGTCTATCATCTTGATATAATCGACAGCTATCGTACCTGCAATCGCTATTCCATTTTTCATAGCCGGCTCCTTTCTCAAGCCTTCGGATATTCATTGCATAAATAATATAAGGGAGCTTCGTCCTCTACGATATCAGGAAAACGTCCAACATTCTCATAGAAGCGATTATCCGCAAAATCATCATTGCACTCAGATACTTCTCCAACCAGAACCGTTCCAAATCCGGGCTCACCCCAGAAGGAATGATACTGGCCGGTCATTAGCGTAATGCTCTCTCCGGGTGTGAGACGAATTATGGTTCCAGCCGGCACTTCATAGCTTCTGCCGTCCACATGCACCTGCACTAGCCCATCACCCAGTTTTCCATCCTCGGTAGAGTTATAAAGCTGTATCAGCAGATTGCCGCCGCCTCTGTTGATGATGTCCTCCTTCTTCTTCCAGTGAAAATGGCAGGGTGTTATTTGTCCTTCCCTGACCACCATTATCTTTTCTGCATAGGCTTTAGAATCCTTCAGCTCAGGATTACCGTTTCTTATTGTAAACAGCAGCAAGCCCTTGCTGAAAAAGTCGCCGCTGCCATAATCGGTGACATCCCAGCCCAGTTTATTATTGCGTATCTCGTCATACTCATGATTTTTATTTTTCCATTCATCTATCCCCCAAAAAGCAAAGGGCGGCAGTTTAAAATTCATTTCATCAAAAAATTTTATTGCCTCCTGAATTAATCTGTTTATATCGGATCGTTTCATAAAAAGCGCTTCCTTTCCTAATATTTTGCCGGCTCATATGCCTGCTTTATTGCTTTAGATACTGATTGATTTTGTTTTGTAGGATCTTTAATGAGCTATCTATATTTTTGTCATTTTCAATAATGTTCTGTATTTCACTGCTTGCAAGCGATACGGCCTCCTTATATCTTAAAAACTGGGGTGCAACCACCCCCTGCTCTATGACTCTGCTCAGCAATTCGTTGTCAATAACCTTTTCGCTTTCTTCCATATACTCCTGCAGGATGATTTCAGCCTCCTTTGAGCCGGTTACCTTTTTAAGCACAGAGGCCCCCTGGGAATAACGGAAAATATCCATCTGAATTTCCTCATCATAGGTTAAAAGTTTCAAAAACTCCCATGCAAGCTTCTCATGCCTGCTTTTATTGTTTATCCCCATAAGCAGGGTATTTACCTCTGAGATATTTGCACCATATTCTCCTGCCGGCAGGGTAATACAATCCCATTGAAAATGATATTTCTTTATTTTGTAAGGATAAGTCTTATAGGTTCTGTAATTGGCAAAGGATAACGGCATAAAAGCAACCCTGCCGCTGTCAAAATCATCCTGGGTTACCTTTCTGCCCTGATTCAGATCATAAAGCTGTTTCATAAATTTAACCGCCTGGGTAACCTTCTCATTGACGAGATTTATTTTCGTATCTCCTTCCTCAAACAGAACCATGCCGTTTGTATAGGCAGCATCCAGCCAGTCGTAGTTATAGCTTCCGAACTGATCAAGGTGGCCATCCCCGTCTGTATCCTTTGTTACCATTTTGCAGATTTCATACATATCATCCCATGTCCAGTCACTGTCCGGTACCTTTATTCCTTCCTTCATCAGCAAAGTTTTATTTACAAACATCAGGGTAGGAACAGTTTCATAGGGCAGAGCATATTGGGTCCCATTGTACTGTCCGGTCATCAAGGCTGTTGTAAAATATTCATCCTTCCTGAATGAGGCATCCTTCTCCATAAGCTTTTCCAGATTCTTCAATGCCCCCAGGGAAGCTAAACGATTGAAATCATCGGACAGAATCATAAATACATCCGGCATTTTACCCAGAAGGAGCTGTTTTGTCAGCCACTCCGAATAATCCCTCTTTAAAATGCCGCTATAATAATGGATTTTAACATTCTTGTGCTGCTGCTCAAATTTTTCAATTGCCTTATCTATGATGACATAGCTGTTGGCATTGGCCACATCCCAGTTGCTGCCTGCAAAAATACCTAGCTCCAGAGTTATTACCTTATTTCTCCCGCATATATAAAATGCTAAGGACAAAGCAAGCATTATGACAATACAACCAATAATTAATCCGATCCTAGTCCTTCTCATGGTGATGCTCCATCTTCATACCAGCCTTACCAATACCTGACTGAACAGCCCATATAGCCAGCTGGGTTCTGTCCCGAAGCTTTAATTTGTTAAGTATTGTACTGATATAATTTCTTACCGTTCCTTCAGACAGCTTAAGTATATCGGCAATCTCCTTATTGGATAAACCATATGAAATCTGCTCAATAATCTTAATTTCGGTCTTTGTTAATTCCTCGTCTGTCTTTTTTGCCGTATCAATAAAAAAGTCGGCCTTGGCCATCTGGGAAAACAGGCGCAATACCTTTGTGGCAATGTCAGGATTAATCATAGCCCTGCCGCTGTGTACCGTATGGATAGCCTTGACCAGCTCATCCATGGAAACGCCTTTCAGGAGATAGCCGCTGGCCCCATATTTTAATGCATCATAGATATAATCGTCATCATCAAAGGTCGTAAGAATTATAATCTTGATCTCCGGATAATTCTCCTTAATAATCTTCGTGCACTGTACACCATCCATCTTTGGCATACGGATATCCATTAGAATCACGTCCGGTTTTATTTTACGGATACTGCGGATAACCTCCTGTCCGTCTGCAACAGCATCCGTAACCTTAATATTTTCCTTGCTGTTTAATACTATTTGCAAGCTATGGCGGATTAACTCCTGGTCATCGGCAATCAACACTTTAATCATATTCCTCACCCCACCTAATCGGTATCCGGGCAGTAACTGTAAATCCATCTGAACCATCGAACTTTACACTGCCACGAAGCATCTGGATTCGTTCCACGATATGTCGAGTTCCAAATCCTTTTTTCATGTTTACACAACCTATGCCATTATCCCTGATTGTCAGAATAATTTCTCCATCTACACTATCTATTGTAATCCATACATGACTGGCTTTACCGTGTCTGATGGCATTGGTCAGACTTTCCTGGATTACTCTGTAGATAGTATCCTCTTCATCCGCATCAAATTTCAGATTTGCCACCCTGGTTTCAAATGTGACCTTGGTATTGGACATTGTCTCAACATCCATAATCATTTTCTGAATGGCGGATTCCAGATTCAAACGCTCCAGGGCATCAGGCCGAAGTTTATTGACCGAGCGTCTGACCTCATTGATTCCCCTTCTTGTTACCTCAGCTATCATCTCCAGCTGCTTCTTTGTTTCCTGTGGTGACATTTCGATCGTAGTCAGACAAGCATCCAACCCTGCCAAAATACCGGTTAACGTGTGTCCCAGGGTATCATGGATTTCTCTTGCCAGACGGTTTCTTTCCCTGGTTTCTCCCATTTTCTCGGTAATCTTCGAATACTCCTTCAGCTGCTCATTGGCTATCCTCAAATCCTCGTTAGCCTTACTAAGCTTTTCATACAGGGTGTTTACCTCATCTATTGTTCCTCTCTGATTTTGAATAACGCTGATACAATAGATTATAAATAACACCAAATTTATGGAAACAATGGAATTGTAGCAGACCATCAAGGCCTGCTGGGTGGAGGAATCATAATAGCCGATATAATCATAAACGGAATATAAATTAAAATTAACCGAAATCAACTGGTAATCGGCTATAATGATGGCCGCTACCGAAAGAAGCATCAATACATATCTTCCCCGGATTCCCTTGGTATAGGCGATAATATTCGCTATCACCAGAAGCAAAATTCCATTATAGTTAAAATTGAGAAAATAAATTAATGTGATACTAACTATTAAGTCTATAATCAGGGTGATATAAATAGCTTTATTATTATTGCTGTAAATGAATTCCCGGAAAACAAATGACAAGATCAGCACACAAAAGAGAGTAATTGATACTATTATATTTTTGTAAGGATCCCAAGGAATTGAGGATACAGAATTAATGAATTCCCTAGCTATAAAATGGTCACAAATTATCCTTGTTGTAACATATATCAATAGGGTAATAAATAATGCCGCTATAAAGTTAACAGCTATCATTGACATTTTCAGATAAATAAACTTCTTATTCTTGTTCTGCATAGCCTAATCCCTTACTGCCATCCATCGATTGTGAAATCATCCAGATTTTCGCTGGTAATTAAGGTGACAGGTATGATAATATTTTTATCTACCTCTTTCCCTGCCAGGTAGTCATATGCCACCTGTGCAGCTGTTCTCCCTATAGTAGTCGGCCTTTGTGCACTAGTCCCCTCCAGATAGCCTTCCTTAATCATCATTTTCCCGTCCGGGGAACCGTCCACGCCATAGATGAGAACCTCCCAGTCCATATGCCGAAGCTCCAGTGCCGCTATAGCTCCTATTGCAGTAGGGTCATTGCCACCCATTACCACATCAAAATAAATACCCGCATCCAGAATCTCATCCATGACTTCCATAGCTACTTCCAGCTCACCACCGGCCGCCTTCTGAACTACCACCCTGTAATTTTCATTTCCCGCTATGGTATCCTTAAATCCCTTAATTCGCTTGTTTATAGAATTTATTATTGGCTGATCCAATATGACTATATCAGCCTTGGGCAGCTTGCTCATCATATCGGTCGCACACTGCACCCCCGCGTTATAATTGTCCGAGGCTATTACTGATACTACATATTCTGTATTGTATACCTCCGTGTCTACATTAAAGACCGGAATCCCTGCATTCTTGCATGCAACAAGGGCAGGCTCAACCTCTATCCAGTCTACGGGATTTAAAAAGATTGCAACTACACCCTCTTCTATCATCTCGTATATCTGTTCATTCTGCTTCCTCTGATCCTGGGCGGGATCTCTTGTTATCAGAATATCACCGTTTGACTCGACAACCTCTTTTATACCGTCATTTAAAATATCAAAATATGGGTTATTCATAGTCATATATGTTGCACCAAATTTCCTTGGCTTTCTGTCCTGGAAATTCAGTGCATTGTTAAGTATTGAGCAGCCAAAAAGCAGCAAAACCAGAACAGCCGGTAGTACAGCTACAAATATATATCTGATTCGCTTTTTGCCCAAACTTTTCATAATAATCCTCCGTACCTTGTTGTAGCTGCAAAACCTTTTCGTCAAACCGCTACTTCCAAATTACATAATTATTAATTATTATTCATAACTTTATATAATAATTATGTCTGTAATATAAAGATTTTAACTATCTGCCTTTTCTGTTTTTCATATAATCGATAAAGACGGCCAATAAGATAACTATACCCTTGACAACATATTGCCAGAATGAATTTACATTCAAAAGATTCAAGCCATTGTTCAGGACACCTATAATTAATCCTCCGATTATGGTTCCTCCAATCTTTCCAAAACCACCGGACATACTGGTGCCGCCAACAACTACTGCCGCAATGGCATCCATCTCGGCTCCTTCACCTGCTGTCGGCTGTCCGGAATACATACGGGAGGCCAAAACCACTCCGGCAAGACCGGCCATAAGGCCTGAATATGCATGAACGAAGAATTTTACCTTGGCTACATTAATGCCGGAAAATCTGGCAGCCTGCGCATTTCCTCCCACCGCATATATATAGCGGCCGATTTTGGTGCGGTTCATAATTAAGCCCGTTACAATCAAAACAACTAACAGTATAATAACCGGTGTGGGAACTATGCCTATATAACCGGCTCCTAGGAACTGCCACTCTTTAGTCACCACTCTTACAGGAGAGCCACCTGTGTAAACATAAGCCAGGCCTTTGGCAATATTCATCGTTGCCAGTGTTACAATAAATGCCGGTATTGTGGTCTTGGATATAACCAGACCGTTGAACATACCTATTACTAGACCTACAAGTATTCCTATAATAATAGCTACAGGCAGCGGCAGCTGATACCGTGATACCGCACCGGCAGCAATACAGCCGGATAAGGCTATAACTGAACCCACGCTCAAATCAATACCACCCAGTATAATTACCATTGTCATTCCGCAGGCCAGAAATAGGTTTGATGAAATCTGCCTGAGGACATTAAATACATTTTTCAGTGTTAAAAAAGAATTTTTGGTAACAGGATTTAAGGATAAAAACAAGCACAATACCAATAGGGCAATAATTATTCCTATATTTTCCTTAAACCACTGCAGTAAGCTATCCTTAAATGACGCCATTAGGCTTCTTTTACTCTTGCTTACCTGATTCATATTATCTCCTCCTGAATTCATAAGCTATTTAGTTGCCAGCTTCATAATTTTTTCCTGAGTCACCTCATCATGATTTAGACAGCCTGTTATCCTGCCGTCACACATTACATAAACCCGATCGCTCATATTTATAATCTCAGGCAACTCTGATGAAATCATAATTATTGACATACCGGCCTTGGCCAGACTGTTCATTATAGCATATATCTCGGATTTAGCGCCTACGTCCACACCTCTTGTAGGTTCATCCAAAATGAGTATCTTAGGGGCTGTGGCCAACCATCTGCCAATCATGATCTTTTGCTGGTTGCCACCGGAAAGCTTACCCACCAGCTGTCTGCTTGACGGTGTCTTTGTAGCCATCAAGTCAATGTATTTTTGGGTAATCTCCTCTTCTTTGCCTTTATCTACATGAATGAATTTGATAAAGTCCTTTAAAACCTCAATTGTGGTATTAAATTTCACGCTCTGTATATGATACAGTCCCTCAACCTTACGATCCTCAGGAACCAGGGCTATACCATTTTTAATAGCTTCGGCAGGAGATTTAATATGAACCTTCTTGCCTTCAAGATAAATGTCACCGGTATAATGTCCGCTCAGTCCAAAGATGCATTTCATCAACTCGCTGCGACCTGCTCCCACCAGACCGGAAAAGCCTATTATTTCACCTCTTCGCAATTCAAAGCTGGCCCCCTTGACCATATGGCCGTCCGCTATGTTCTCACACCTGAGCACAAGCTCTCCATGCCCGGCATAATCTCTGGTATAGTAGTTTTTGAGATCACGACCTACCATCATTGATATCAGCCGATCCTTGCTGGTTTCTTTCACCACCTCGGTTGCGATATATTTGCCGTCTCTCATTACAGTGACACGATCACAGATTTCCTCCAGCTCGCTCATTTTGTGGGAGATATAAATTATGCCTACCCCTTTGGCAGTCAAGGTCCGCATGGTGTTAAACAGGAAGCTGACCTCCTTGTCGGATATTGAGGATGTCGGTTCATCCATAACAAGAATCTTTGACTTATATGAGATTGCCTTTACTATTTCAACCATCTGCTGCTTTGCAATCGGCAGTTTACCCACCATTGTTCTGGCGTCAATATCCATATCATAAGCATCCAGAAGCTTTTGTGCCTCCTGATGCAGCCTTGCCCTGTCCACAAGCTTCCCCTTCATCGGTTCCCTGCCCAGGAAGATATTCTCCCCGACAGTCATATAGGGAACAAGAACAAGCTCCTGATGGATAATTGATATGCCACATTTTTGCGCAGTTACAACATCCTTAATCTCAACCTTTTTTCCTTCAATATAGATCTCTCCCTGATCGGCCGTATAGATGCCGCCCAGAACCTTAATCAGAGTTGATTTGCCTGCGCCGTTTTCCCCCAATAATGCATGAACCTCTCCGGCTCTCAGTTCGAAGTCAACCGAATTCAATGCATATACACCAGGAAAACTTTTATGGATATTTTTCATTTTTAAGAGCACTTTCTCTTCCAAATCATCACCTGCTTTATTCAAATATGCTTGATTATTCAAAGGGGCTTATGTGTTGCATATAAGCCCCTTTTGTACATCTGGTTACCTAATCTGAGTTATTTTACTGCCAGTCAGATACGCCGTATTCATTTACGTTGTCTTTTGTGATAAGGAATGTCTCAACAGGATAACGATCGTCAACCTTTTCACCTGACAGATACTTGTACATAACCTCTACAGAGATTTTTGCTATATTGATGGGGGACTGGGCGCCGGTTCCTTCAATCAATGAATCTCCTGAAGCAAGCTCTGCTTTTATATCCGGTGAACCGTCAACACCATAGATCAGGCAGTCGGTCAGGCCTGCTGCATTGGCTGCTGCCAAAGCTCCAAGGGCTGTAGGATCATTTCCGCCGAAGATAGCTACTACATCACCGTGAGCCTGAAGCAGGTCCTCTGCTATGCCCATGGCAACCTCAAGGTTACCCTTTGCATCCTGCTGTGCAACTATTGTAAAGCCTTTGCCTTCAATAGCCTTCAGAAATCCATTTACACGGTCTGTAATTGAATTCATTGTCGGGGAATCCAAAACGATAATCTTGCCACCTTCAGGTCTCTTCTTAACCAAATCAAGGCCGCATACATAGCCTGCATTGTAGTTGTCGGAACCAACATAAGACTGTGCGTAGGAAAGATCTGCAACCTCGGTATCGAAGTTAATGATAGGGATTCCTGCATCCTTCAGCATATCAAGTGCGGGCAGGATACCTTCCGCTTCTGCAGGGTTAAGGAAGATAGCATCGATTCCCTGGGTGATCATATCCTCGATCTGTGTAATCTGAAGAGTTACGTCATTAGCGGGATCTGTTGAAATCAGTTTGTCGCCTCTTTTTTCCACTTCCTCACGAATAGTCTTCTCAAGGATTACGAAGAAGGGGTTGGTACCATCCATACAGGTGTAACCAAAGGTATAATGTTCCTTTTTGCCGTTCTTTCCGGCTTCGTCTTCAGCCTTGTCGACTATGTCCTTGCCTATATTATTGGAGCCGTCATTAGATGTATTAGACTTTTTACATGCTGCCAGTAAGCTGAGTGACATTGCCAAGCACAACACAATACATAAAAATTTTTTCATTTCCTTGCCTCCTCAAAAGGTTTTATTGTACTTTAATCATAAAAGCTTTCCCCCTCTCCCACACCTGTAATTTGTAACTTAATCTTTATGACATTTGTAATATCGGGAAGTGATTTTTATAAATTTTTCGTATGATATACATAAAGTGGGCTGCTATGCTCCTGTAAAATAGCCTGAAATAATACTTCCTATGAACATTGACACAACTTCAAAAATAATTGACACAAGTTCAAAAATAGTACAGAATAATTAAAAACAAGCTATTGATTATAGAAAATCGAACTATTTAAAACAAAAGAGTCACTCATCACTAATGTATAATTTAAGCATTTGAAATTGTCGGATTTGAGGGGTAACAGATGTTTCATATATTGGTTGTTGATGATGACAAACACACACAGCGTCTTTTGAAGGCTATTTTATCCGCTGAAAACTATACTGTATTTACCGCAGATAACGGGGAAGCCGCCCTTGAGCTTATGGAGAAAGAGCATATTGATCTTGTGGTGCTGGATATTATGATGCCTAAAATGGATGGTTATGAATTTACAAAAGCAATCCGCGAATCCGGCAACAACCTTCCCATATTGATGGTTTCGGCAAAGCAGCTTCCGGGGGACAAGCATAAGGGTTTTCTTGCAGGAACGGATGATTATATTACCAAGCCCTTTGATGAGCAGGAGCTCCTGCTGCGCATCAAGGCTCTGCTGAGGCGGGCCCAAATTGCCCATGAAAAAAAGATTGTTATCGGAAATGTAACCCTTGATTATAACAGCTTTACTGTCACCAGAGGAGATGAAGTAGTAGAACTGCCGCAAAAGGAGTTTTTGCTCCTTTATAAGCTGCTGTCCTACCCCGGCAAAATCTTTACCAGAATCCAGCTTATGGATGAAATCTGGGGCAGTGACAGTCAGTCCGGCTGGGAAACGGTAACCGTCCATATAGGCAGGCTCCGCAGACGCTTTGAGGGTTGGGAGGAGTTTGAAATAGAATCGGTAAGAGGACTAGGATACAAGGCGGTGAAAAAGGTATGAAACAGGAAGAAAGAAAGCAACGCTTTGCATTGACCATCCTCTTTTCAGGAATTGTTTTTTTCTTTTTAAGCATTACTGCACTTATAGTCGGCAGTGTTATCATATATATGAGCAATAAAGGCCTGATTGAGCCAAAAAGCGACTTAATCGGGAACAAGGATAAGCTCTTTTATATTTTGACCGCCAGTGTCCTGATCGGTTCATTTTTGACGATAATCACCTGCCGGATTCCGCTTAAGCCTGTTAATACCATAATTAATGCCATGAACCGTCTGGCATCAGGGGATTTTAAGACAAGGCTCCATTTCGGAAAAATACTGAGCAAGCATCCTACCATCAAGGAAATTACCGAAAGCTTCAACCATATGGCTGAAGAGCTGGACAAAACAGAAATGCTCCGTTCGGACTTTATCAACAATTTTTCCCATGAATTTAAAACACCGATTGTTTCTATTGCTGGCTTTGCCAGGCTTCTGAAGCGGACAGACCTGACTGAGGAGCAAAGGGCCGAATATATTGACATAATCGAGGAGGAATCCCTGCGTCTTGCCGCCATGGCTACTAATGTGCTTAAGCTTACAAGGATTGAAAATCAGGCTATTTTGACGGATATAAGCGAATATAACCTTTCAGAACAGATAAGAAGCTGCATATTACTGCTTGAAAGCAAATGGAGCAAGAAGAATATTATGCCCGATATCGATATTGATGAATATTACATCAGGGCAAACGAAGAAATGATGAAGGAGGTCTGGATTAACCTTATTGATAACGCCATAAAATACAGCAACGAAGGCGGCAGCCTGGGAATTAACATAGAAGAAGCCACAGACAGGCTTCTTGTATCTGTATCGAACACCGGCTCTCCTATACCTGACGAAGCAAAGGAGGCTATATTCCGAAAGTTTTACCAGCTGGATGAATCCCATTCCAGCGAAGGAAATGGTCTGGGACTTGCCCTTGTAAAGGAAATCGTCAAGCTTCATAAAGGAGAAGTAACTGTTTTCTGCTCAGAAGGTAAAACGGTTTTTACGGTGTCCCTGCCCAGGCAGCTTTAGAATAAATTTACATTTTATTAATATAAATATAAGATTTAGCCGGCATCTTTTTGCCGGTTTTATTGTTATAGTTTCGTTTCAGTTTAGAAAAGCCTGTTACTCTTTTAGCCGTATTTATTACAAAACACTTTGGCATAAGCTTCCAGGGACGAAAAAATCTAAGGCCGGTATAAACAATTTGCATAAATAGCTGATAAAGGTTAAAATTGATTAGATGAGCCAAAGTGATATTAACGCTTCATGCGATACCATAAACTATATACCGGTAATGCCGGCAACTGCTGCATTTCCGGTATCAGAACAGACTAAATTTAAGGAGGAAGAAATTATAATGCTAGAGCTAAAAAACATAACAAAGGTTTATCCTACCGGTGGCGAAAATGTCGAAGCACTTAAAGGTATTGACCTTCAATTCCGTGAAAATGAATTTGTTGCTATACTTGGTCCGTCCGGTTGTGGCAAAACCACCATGCTTAATATTATCGGCGGCCTTGACGGATATACATCAGGGGATCTTATAATTAACGGAAGATCAACAAAGAAATTCAAGGACAGAGACTGGGATACGTACCGCAACCACTCCATAGGCTTTGTCTTTCAAAGCTATAACCTGATACCCCATCAGACGGTACTGGCTAATGTCGAGCTTAGCCTGACCCTTACCGGCGTATCCAAAAAAGAACGCAGACAACGGGCTAAGGAAGCGCTTGCAAAGGTAGGTCTGGCAGACCAAATCCGCAAAAAGCCTGCCCAACTGTCCGGTGGTCAAATGCAGCGTGTTGCCATCGCCAGAGCAATCGTAAATAATCCCGATATTATTCTGGCTGATGAACCTACCGGAGCGCTGGATACCGAAACAAGCGTGCAGGTTATGGATATTCTGAAGGAGATTGCCAAGGATCGCCTGGTTATTATGGTAACCCATAATCCCGACCTTGCAGAAAAATACTCCACCCGAATTGTCAGAATGCTGGATGGTAAAATAATACATGACAGCATGCCGCTGACAGAGGAAGAGTTAAGGCAGGAAAGGGAAAAGGCGCAAAAAAGAACAAAAGAAGCCCATAAAAAGAAAAAGCCCTCAATGTCCTTTGCGACAGCCTTTGGTCTTTCACTGAAAAACCTCTTTACAAAGAAGGGCCGTACCGCTCTGACCAGCTTCGCCGGCTCTATCGGAATAATTGGCATAGCCCTTATTTATGCAGTATCTCAGGGTACCACCACCTTTATAGACTCCGTCCAGGAGGAAACCCTGTCTTCTTATCCGTTAACAATAGAGGCGCAAAATGTTGACACCAGTACCCTGCTTACCACCTTTATGGGAAAGGCCCATTCCATTTCCGAGCATGAAAATGACGCCATCTACCAAAAGGCCATGCTTTATGAAATGACGAACGCCATGAATTCACTTGAAACCAATGAAAATGACCTTAAATCCTTCAAGGCATTTGTTGAAAAGCAGCGGACTGATGAAAACAGCAAGCTAAGCTCCGCTCTGGCAGGTGTACAATATACCTACGATACCGACCTGCTTATCTATGCAAAAAATGTGGACGGCACCATCATGCGCTCCGACACAGAAGCAATGACAATAGAGCTGATGAAAAAATATCTCGGAGTCGATATGTCAACCATGGTGGCCATGAGGGAGCGCTCGGTTATGGGCAGATTCTCCAACATGATGACCTCGTCCATGGCCCTTTGGAGGGAGCTGTTATCCGGTAAAAATGGTGAGCCTGTCAATGATGTTATAGAAAAACAGTATGACGTAATCTACGGCAGATGGCCGTCAAGATACGATGAGATTATTTTGTTTGTTGATGAAAATAATGAAATTGATGATATGACCCTTTATGCTTTGGGCCTTAAATCGGAGGAGGAAATCAAGGCCCTTATGGATGCGGCAATCAATCAGACTACCATAGATTATGAGGTCCAGAAATGGACATACGAGGAAATCTGCAATATGGATTTCCGCACCATATTAAACTCCGACTGCTACACATATGATGAAAAAACCGGCACCTACACCGATCTGCGTGAAACTGAAGCCGGACTCAAATATCTTTACGATAACGCCTTAACCCTGCATGTAGTTGGTATAGCAAAGCCCAGCAAGGGCTCTATCGCCAGCAGTAACAGAAGCTGGATAGGATACACCAGCAAGCTGACCGAGTATATTATCCAGCATACTAACGATTCCGATGCGGTAAAGGCCCAAAAGGAGAATCCTGCAATCGATATATTTACAGGCCTTCCCTTTAAGGACACCGACGGTAATGTTAGCACCGGGGAAAAAGCTGCAGAATTCAGGGAATATATATCATTGCTTGATACTGACAAAAAAGCGGATGCATATGTAAAAATCATGAGTATTCCTTCTGAGGAAAGCATCAGTCAGTTTGTATCATCCACCCTTGCAGGCATGACACGGGCCGATATGGAGGCTGCCCTTGCTCCTGCCCTGGCTGAGCAAACCGGTATGGATGCTGACAAAATCGCAGGATATTTATCATCAATGAGTGATGAGGATTTAACGGAAATCTTCTCTCAGGGACTAGCAGAGCAATACAAGGCAGGATATGTCGAACAGGTCAAGCAGCAGCTGGATTCTATGTCCACTGATCAGCTAGCAGCCGCTATGGATATGGCGCTGGCTCAATATACTGATGAGGAATGTGCAAAATATTATGATGAGGTAATTGAGTTTTCCAGCTCCAGCTATGAAGAAAACCTGAAAAAGCTGGGATGCGTTGATCTTGACAATCCGTCAACCATAAACCTTTATGCATCCTCATTTGCAAACAAGGATATAATCGAGGAAGTTATTGCAGAGTACAACGAGGGTGTTGATGATCTGAAGGAAATTAAATATACTGATTATATAGGACTTATGATGTCCTCCATCACAACCATCATTAATGCCATCACCTATGTGCTTATAGCCTTTGTAGCAGTATCCCTTATAGTTTCATCTATAATGATTGGCGTTATTACACTGATTAGTGTTCAGGAGCGCACAAAGGAAATCGGTATCCTGCGTGCCATAGGTGCTTCAAAAAGGAATGTATCCAGCATGTTCAATGCTGAAACAGTTATAATCGGATTTACCTCCGGACTGCTGGGTGTATTGATTACCTATCTTTTGTGCATACCAATTAACCTAATACTGCATAACCTTACCGGGCTTGAGAATCTTTCAGCAATACTGCCGGTTCAGACAGCAATTATACTGATTGTGATCAGCATGCTTCTGACCCTTATTGCAGGAGTCATTCCTTCCAGAAGTGCTGCCAAGAAGGACCCGGTTGTAGCCTTGAGAACAGAGTAATCAGACGCTAAAAGAGAAGCTTGCCAGGCAACAGCATGGCAAGCTTCTCTTTTGTTCAATCTCCATTAAAATATCATATAGCATAATATAATTCATAATATGACCGACTATTATGCAAGATGATAAATAAATATTCAGCTTACTTCCTGCCTAAAAGAAGTACTAAAAAAAGCGAGCATTAGCTCGCTTGTTCTTTAACAAGTTTATCTACAGTCTCATAGAATGTCCATGAAATAACAAATAAGATAAAGAATAAACAGATGGGCTGGATAAAAAATATAAAAGACATACTTAAGCTTAAGCCCACGCTTTCCATTATACAGCCATACCGGAATTAAATCCAAAAAGGCAGCAATCTCAAAGAAATTTAACATGGTTAATACCAGGCAGCCACCCAGCATAGATATAACATGATTTTTCCTTAACGAATACATTACTACCAAAGTTAATATTCCCAGGCCTGAATAATCGGTTTTAAGGAGCTCCGCTACCACAACACCGACAACTACTATAATTACTTGAGCTAAAGTGCTTAATACTGCGTTGCGTTTATCCAATTTCTCCGATACGGTTTTTATTCCGATTAAAACCAGCAGGCCAATCAACAGTGTAAAGAATACATTTTGGTAACCAAAGTAAAAGGCTTCTGCATGAATGGCCAAATCGAAGGGTATTTCCGATATCAGAGCAAATAGCGCCAGCCTGAAGGCATACTTCCATACATTTCTTGTATGTAAAAAACCTTCCACCAACAGAAAGCAAAATATCGGAAAGGCGATTCTTCCAATAGCACGCATGAGCAGATAAATTATGCTTAAAGTGTCCCCGTCTCTGAAAGCTCTGGTGAAAATATCACTAAAGCCACCGGATCGAATAATGATTTTCTCCAATACCACCGCAGCTATATGGTCAATAAGCATAGTTATAATAGCGATAAGCTTTAGTGTGCTGCCTGAAATTCCTCTTTTACTCTTTTTACCCTGTATTCCGTTACTGTTTACTGCAAATGATCTATTATCCATAATTCTATCCTCTCATTAATAAAGACTAACTCTATCTTATACCATATTCTTGTGCATGGCAATATAATTTTTTAGATATTTTATTATATTTTATCATGTAGCATAACCGAAAATAAAGGATAAGCCGGCTTCAGGTATTAACATCGATAGATGATAATTAAACTTACACTATTTTGGGGCTATACTTTCTCCGATTTAGCGGTATAATAGGGATAATAACCAAGGTTTTTGTGATAATTGTGCATTCAAATAAGGAATGTCTAAGCGGAATTTAGCTTTGCAATCAACTCAATGATAAAATAATTAATTTTTCACTTGACAAAACCCTCATACATAAGTTATTATATCTTCTGTACCCGCCAAGCGTAAAACACAAATGCGCGAGTGGCTCAGTGGTGGAGCATCGCCTTGCCAAGGCGGGGGTCGCGGGTTCGAATCCCGTCTCGCGCTGAATATGAAAAGGGGTCCATCGTACGATGGACCCCTTTTCATGTTCCATGTCCAGACAGAGTTCGAACTATCACAAAGCCCGACTTAGGAAGAAAAACAATTATATAAAGTGCTTAACTCTCTCTGATACTGTATGTTCGCCAATGCATGGAGTATTTTATACTGTTGCAGATTTCTTTATCATCTTGATAAGGATGAGCATATTTGTCAGTATTTAATATGACAATAAGACATATTTCTTTACATATTATTACATTAATGGTATAATCAGTTATGAAAGGTTGGTTGTAGAAAGAATATGGAAAAATCCACTGTGTAGTACATGCGTAAGCAAAATCTATGATAAAGAAAATATAGCAATCAGGGATACGGTTGTGACTTTTGAGGTATCGAATATTTTAATGTTTCATTTATCTACTCGCAATATATCTTACCTACCAAGACACAGATTTTACATAACTAACCTAAAATATAGTATAGGCGCAATCTCTATTAACATATCTATAGTGGATTCTTCCCCTCCATTTCCTACAGTAATGCTACTCTATCTATATCCTGTTTAAAAATTTTTAAAAAAGAGGAATAACATAATAGGGAGAGGAGTTAATTGAAAAAGATAAAACGCATTATTACTAAATATAGCGAAGATATTGTTGGAAACAGTATATATGATATTTTAAAATTTATTATCCTATTAATTTTTGCTCAGTTAATACCTACTGGAACATTTGTCGTATTATACAGAAACTTATCAAGCTATCGCTTTGCGATTATTTGTATATCTATTGTGTTATCCATAATTGCTTTAATTCTTTTTATATTTATATATGGTAAACGCAGAAAATTTAAATTTAAAATTCTCTCTATGGATATAACCTTTGAATATTATGTTGAAAAAGTAATAAGTACTAGTAAAATAACAGTAATACCTAAAAGACGAGGTCTTGATAGAATTTACAATAGATATACATGGTTCCCCGACGAAAAAAGCTCTGTTAAATGCCAAACAAAAGGATATAAAATCAAAAGACTTCCACAAAGAGATACAAGCTATGAATATGACGTTTGCTTTGGTAAAAAAGTTAAAAAAGGTGTCCCAATAACTTATACGGTAAGGGTAATTAATGAGAATAAAAATAGACATTTCAAAAACTTTTATTCAAGAGAAATCATTGCACCGATGGATATGTTGCGCATTACCCTTGTTATACCGTCTAAATATAATATTAGAAAAATTTACACAGAGGAAATTATTGGAAGTAATCGAGATGCTTTATCAACAAAAAGGGAAATTGATTTTATGGTATCTTATACATGGGAAATACCAAATCCTAAAGTTGGATGGGAATATAAAATAAGCTGGTAATCGCTTTGTTCATCACAAGAATAAGAGATACTGCATATATGTAAAGCCCTGATAGCAAAGCAATAACATCGCTAGCTAATGAATGAACAGGGATGATAGCAGAGAAAAGCCCTATTATCACCATAATAACCTCAGATTTTTGATATATAATGAAATACTAAGAGACATGCCTGCTTTTAACTAAATACATATAGTAATTACCAAATTAAAATGATATAATTGGAATTGCTAGAATATTTTTCTTACCGGATATTTAGCTAACCAATATGAAAAGGAGAGCGTGCTTATGGGTATGGATAAAATGCCACAGGTTATTGTTCTGGGGGACGGCAGCAAGATATGGGAGCATCGTTTTGAGAAGTTTTTTGCTAAGGTATATTTACCGAAATGCGATCTGCTTACCGATGTAATCAACTATGGCTTCATGACACCGTATTTGCTGGTGTTTGAGGAAAACAGATACAGTCTTGAAGAAGCCAAAAAATTTGCAGACGAAAGCGGTCTTGCACAGATAGCCTCCGAATATGGAGGAAGCGTTGTATTTATATATCCAACTAATGAGGGCGGCTGGAAAAATGCTCCCGCTGATTTGTTTGCTTCAATTATTTCTGAGACAAAAATCAGTCAGTACTACCAGGATGGCGTAGCAATCATGCGCAACAGATTTACAGGCGAATGGGGCAAGCTTTATATTAGAGGCGCTCTGCTTCGCAGTTATTTATATGGCTTTGGGGCATCAGCAGATTATATTGCCGCAAATTGCATGCAGACTATTATGGGGGACGGATTGTATGGCAAGGGAGATATTACTCCGGTTATCTGTATTTTGCAACAGCTAAGTGTTATTCCAAAGCCTCAGAGACGAGATATACCTGTAATAAGTATCGGAAACAGCAACCAGGTTAATGAAGCATTAAAGGCAAGCCTGGATCACGTGCTTATAGATGACAAGGCAGACTACATAAAGCATTTCAGATCCTTTATGAAAAAATTCCGCCGCATGGTGGGCTACTTAAATATTGAGCCCGATTTGGACGAGCTGGGAGTTGCTGTTGAGACCGGTTATTGTATAGTTCCTACCTCGCCTGACAACCGCGGTGACGATAAGGATACTAAGGAACACAAAATCGGATATGTGGCATATTACAGAAAAGGCATTATGGATAACGGCAGGAAGGTTCCACTGGTACTCTGCTTCCATGGAGGCGGAGATTCCGCCATGTGCATGGTGGCCCTGTCTGACTGGCACCTGGTGGTGGCAAAATATGATTTCCTTCTTGTAAGTGTTGAAAACCACATGAACAGTACTGCAACGGAAACAATGTCCCTGATTGAGCACCTTAAGAAAAAATACAACATTGACAGTGAAAGAATATATTCCACAGGCTTCTCCATGGGCGGCTGCAAATCATGGGATATGTTTCAGGAGTATCCGCATGTTTTTGCAGCTATAGCGCCTATGGACGCAACTTTTGATGTAGGCCTTAATGTATATGGACAGCCGGTCAAGAACATAAATCAGAATACAATATTACCGGTATTTTATGTTGGTGGCGAGGATACTCCTCTTCCGGAATTACCCTTCCAGGAAGCAAAATGCGTCAACCGTATGGCTTATGTGCTTAAAGTCAATAAAGCCAAGGCAAAATATAATGTAAAGTTCGAGGACAGAGAAAACTGGGTAAATAAAATCTGGGGAATAAACGGGGATGTTATATGCAAGGCCAAGGATGAAACAACAGGCAGCGTTCTTACCATGCATTTGTTTGAAAGTGAAAACGGCTGCTGCTACAGCATCTTCGCAAGCGCCAGTAAACAATCTCACGAGATGAGGCATTTAAACTGCGAAAACGCATGGAAATTCCTAAGCCTCTTCCGACGCCTGCCGGATGGAAGCTTAGTTGGCGGTAAAATGGAGGATGTGGTACGTACCTTCAGCGAATAAATAAGCCATATATCCTTAAATTTATTACACGGTATATCAGGATCGGTCTGAAAGCAGAGTCCTTTGATATACCGTTTTTTATTAACAAAAATCAGGCCACCTCTCCATTGACCAGCGTCTTATATCAAATAGGCTCAAAGACCAAAAACCGGCCGCCGTTAGGAATAGCCTGACATTATGATGACATTATGATAAATACGGAAAAGATTAATTTACGACAATTGCTATAATTATTTTCGAAAGAAGTCAAAACGAAATATTTAATTGAATGGAGGTATATAACATGAAAATTAATTATTTGGAAAAAATTGAACAATGCATAGCATTTATTGAAAAAAATTTAACCAAAAAAGTCTGTATTGATGATGTTTTAGAGAATATCCACTACTCCTATCCTCATTTCCATCGCATTTTTATGGATATAGTCGGCGAACCAATGACAGCCTACATTCGTAAACGCAAACTGTCCCGTGCTGCGGAGGAACTGGTAAATACAAACAAGCCTATTGCCGATATTGCACTGGATTATAATTTTTCCTCCCAACAGACATTCAACCGGGCATTTACAGCCTATTTCGGAATTTCACCGCTTAAGTACCGCACCAACGGTATGCTGGATGATATTTATAAACCCTTTTCCTTTACAGAGCACTCTGATGAAGACTTGCTTCCGATATCGGTGACTATTGAAACACTACAGCCAATGACAGTCGCTTCATTTCATTCCTACAGCTCCAATCTGCCATTAAGAAATACTGTACGGGAGCAGGATAAGCTGATTTCAAAAGCCTGGGGACGGCTGATCAGATGGCAAATGAGTTATGAATACAAAAAGAAATTCGGCATATCTAAGAATTTGCCGACTACCAACGAGCTTGGACAGTTTATGATAAAAAATAATCTTCATATACCGCCAAATACACGATATTTTGGCTTTATCAACCCTTTCCCGACGAGCGATGGTGAATTTGGATATGAAGTCTGGGCGCAGCTGACCGACATATCACAAGCTCTGATAACAGAGCCGGCGGAGTCCGACATAGTCATAAAGGATTTTGAAGGCGGCTTATATGCAACGGCAGCTGCCACATACGGACCGGATTCAAATCTTGATCGGGTGTGGAGGTCACTGCACTACTGGCTGATGCAAAACCAGGAATATGATTACGGCAATCACCAATGGCTGGAGGAACACATTACCAAGCCGAATGAAGGAGGATTTCATGGATTTACGCTCTATCTTCCAATCCGTCCGGTATCCGGCTAAAGCATAAATATTTTCGTAATTTTCATTTTACTTATTCCTTCCGACATGATAAAATCTTACTATCTCTTTTTATTGGATACCGGCTTGCCCGGACAGTCGCATAAAATAACATTATACAGCGAATCGCTAAATGACCTCATTTGCGATAAAACAGGATAAATTACACAAGAGGAAGGCATGTTTATATGAATAAAGATCTAAAGGATAAGCTGATATTAACTACCAAGAAATGCTTTATAAAATTAATCAGTTCATTACTGCTGGCAAATTCGGTTCTACTGCTCAGCAGCTGTGCAAAAAAATCCGATTCAGACATGGGCAGCGCCGGTAAGACAATTGAAACAACCAAACCCCAGGCTGATATTACGATCACACCTATGGCAACAGCTTCTCCGTCTGCCACCCCTGCTCTCGCTCCTGAGATTAAAACAGGGTCCGTTCTTGAGGAGTTGGTCAGGGATCTGGACGGCAACGGAACAGACGACAGCCTGCAGATTGTCAGTCTGGATGATGAAGGTATTATGAACAGTCTGCATGTATATTTTAACGGAGAAAAAATATATGAGCATTCAATAGAGGATCTTAGATTCATGGGATTATTCTCTTTTGAGTATCTGGATCTGGATGAGGATAATACCAATGAAATATTTATAACAGCAGACACAAACACCAACAGCAGGCCTTATACCGAGCTGCTTTGTCTTAAGGAAGAGGGCGGCGTATGGAACCGAATGATCTTGCCCCAAAATGAACACGGCTTGAATGGTTTTCCTTTTATAATAACCAGAGGAAATGATGAGTTTGATTTCGTCATTTCATCCGATTATATCAGTGAGCCGGTACATTTTGATGCTTCCGCTTATTTCAGGGATGATGACAGCGGCAATATCGATACAATTCAGGCATATCGCGCAAATAATTATAAGGAAGGTGACGAGGTCGGCTTTATCTCCGCCTGGGGGATACATGAGGCAAGGGCCGGCAGCTATAACGGACGCAATTGCATTATTGCTACACATGGAATAGAAGGGCCATATGGCCATGGCCTTGGCAAGATTGATATATATTTTGCATATAATCCGCAAGGTGAGCTCGAGATTTTGCATGTGGAGCACCTGGATTAAGGAATAGCGATAATATAAAGCTTTATATTTCATCTCTATAACTGGAGCTTGCAAAATTAGTATCTACTAATGCTTTACTCAACCAATTCAGCAGCTCCTTACTAGTAAAATTTTAAATATACATAATTCCATGAGCCAACAAGGCTTTCTATGACGGCAATATCATAGAAAGCCTTAATCTTTGTTTACGATATGGATTTTATATACGATTTGCTATTAATTAACCTTATCAAAATTTAATTTTCCGATTCAATTTATTGATTTCAGACGGCAGTCTTTTGCTGATCTCATTAATAAACTCCTTATCTAAATTCAAAGACTCCCTTATCTTATCTGCATAAACAAATGTTGTCTCTGTTCCCAGCAAGGCTTCGTAGAAATCAGTACTTATAGAGTCAGCCAGATGCATTATGTAAACTTCATTAATATAATTTCTGGCAAGCAAGGGGGTATGATGATAACACACTATCTCTGCCAATTCGTCAGGCAGATTCCACTGCTTGCACAACCACATGCCAACCTCTCCATGAGTCATTCCTCCTAAAGCACTTTTTTCAGCAACAATCTGATGCAATCCCTTTTTCTGCAGCTCCAGTATTTTATCTAGATGATCCGGCAGGCAGATATTCATTACAGTTATTCCGATATCGTGTACCAGGCCATATGTAAATATTTTTTCCTTATCAGTCAGCTTTGTTTCCTCTGCAATTAAATATGCGGCAATTGCAGTCCCCAGGCAATGTCTCCAATATTTTTTATTACTGATAATTTTTGATCTGTCTTCCCTGTCCGGCAGCAGCAGCCTTGTTACATAAGCTACTGCAATAATCCTTGATCTTTGTGCACCCAAATAATTTATTGCGTCCTTGACTGATTTTATTTCACGGCTTAAATTCGCATTATGGTTAACTATCTTAATCAATGCTTCACCAAGCTGCGGAAAACGCAAAAAGTTTTCAACACATTGATCTATGTCATACTCCACAGGTTCCAGGAGCATCCTCAAAATTTCTCCAAAGTTTTTTGGTATCGGGGGAAGATGTTCCGATTCTTTGATTATCTTAAGTATTTTATGCTCTTCCATTGAAACCTCCAAAAAAATAAAATAAAATTTAGTTTTAATAATTTAATTATATATTGATTATACAAACATTTGCGTAATATAGTCAAAACAATTTACTGTTTTTCGAAAAAAATTGAGATATTTTATCGGTATGTTCAGAAAATAATAAAGAGGGATTGCTCCCCCTTTCATTAAGCCCTATTCTTCCTCCACAAGCTCAAGATAGCTTGTAACCGCATACAGAACCTGTCCGTTATATTCCACTCTGGACCAGCCGTTACTTCCTATTCCTGTCCGTATAGCTATATCACCCTTACGCAGGGTTACGACGATCGTATCGGGGCTGGCTGTACTGGGTACTGAGCGCAGATTTGTCAGTTCCTTTGCTGTAACCTTTTCATTTACTTCAGTAAAGCTAATACCTGCTTCAGGATTGTCTGGACTGGGAGTGTTATTTTCCTTGTAATTTAAATCTGTAGTCAGATAACTGCTGACAGCATAAAGTATCTGTCCTTTATATTCCACCCTCGACCAACCGTTTTCGCTTATACCTGTGCGGATAGCAATATCTCCATATTCAAGCACTTCAACTATTGTATCGGCGCTTTTGGTACTAGGCTCACTTCTAAGATTAGTCCTGTCTTTTGCTGTAACCTGCTCATTAACCTCGGTAAATTTTATTCCTGCTGCTGTCGCTGCCGGTGTGGGAGTGACAGCTTTAACCGTTAAATCCGTCGTTAGATAGCTGCTGACTGCATACACTGTCTTTCCGTTATACTCCAGCTTAGACCATCCATTATCTCCTATGCCGATCCGCCTTGCCGTTTCACCATTTTTAAGAACTGCCACTATGGTGTCCGCATCTGCGCTGCTGGGTACTGATCTGAGATTGGTAATCTCCTTTGCTGTAACAATTTCATCAACCTCGGTAAATTTGATCAAAGCATATGGATCCGCTTCAACCTGCTCCTTTGCTATATTTTTCTTTGGCTTGGCTATACTGTCATAGGCAAAGTATGCTATGTTGATGTCAACTTCTCCCTTAATTCCCTTAACCTCACCCTTATTGGTGTACTGCCACATGTCATGCTTTCCGTTATATGTTGACCTGGATGATGTACTGTAGCCTTCCAGCGGATATTGCGCCACCCAGATTTTGTATTTTCTGCTTAGCTTATCTGTATTCCACTGAGCATTATTTTCAAGCTCATTTTTAGCTGCATAAAACATCGGTTCATATCCCTGCTCCCTAATATAATCCAGAAAAGCCATGGCAATATCGGTGCGTTCATCCTTGGATAGCTTATATTGGCGGCTGTCCGGACTTGAAAAGCCTTCACAGTTATATGCCACCGGATATGTTATTGGATATGCAGCTATAAACTCGGTTACCCACTTGGCCTCTTCGATTGCTTCCTTCTTATTGACGGCAGTTGAGAAAAAGTATACCCCGATCATCACTCCATTTGCCTCGGCCTGCTGCAGGTTATATTTGGCATAGGGGTCCTCATAAATTTTGCCGTCAACCTGCGTCCGATAGCCAACCCTGATCATGGCAAAATCCACTCCGGACTCCTTAACCAGCTTCCAGTCAATGACTCCCTGCCATTTAGCCACATCTATACCATATGTAACAACATCGCTTTTCTTATTTGAATCAGCCTTATTTCCGCCATCCTTCTTTTTGCCGCCATCAGCTTTATTGCCATTATCCGCCTTTTTATCGCCGGCTGATGCAGTATCAGGGCCGGAAATTTCGCTCATATCCACCACTACGCCCCCGGACTGCATCGGCTGCGGATCAAAGTCATCATCAACAGGAGCGACAGCTACCGGAGGAACCGTGACTTCGGCCGCGATTTCATCAAAATTGCCATCCAATGAGTTGTCGGTATTTTTATCGGCATTCAGCTCGTCAGCAGCATGGTCAGACACATCTGCTCCGGATGTATTTTCGGCCTCATCCCCTGCGACGACAGATGGAACAGCAGACTGATTTGCTTCTGAACGCCCGTTTCTTGTATCAGATTTCCCCTTGCCAAAAAAGTGCATGAAGATAAAGCTGCCAATTAGCAAAACTAAAGCAGTAATTACTCCGAATATGCTTATTGTTCTGTAAAGCTTCCTTTTATTTTCAAATGTATTCCTCATACATCTTCATCCTTTACGACAAAATTAGTTTATATCAAAAAAACCAAGTTTATTAATACATAATATCAAAAGCGTCATAAAAGTAAAGCTCTTATGTATGGCAAATAATCTGCCTTAACGGTTGTCATAATATAATAATAAGCAATTATTATTACAGTTGACAATGGTTTTGGAACAATGCTATAATTTCCAAAAAATAAGCGAGGCTGGTATCTATGATCAATATACAGTTTTGCAAACTGAACAGGGACAACGATTTTTAGCGCTTGCAGCTATGTAATACAGCATAGGTGCAAGCGCTTAAAGTCTTGTACCTGTGTGGAATCATATAGATGAGCCACATTGGTATAGTATTTTTTAGCCAATGTGGCTCTTTGTAATATTAGCAAAATATAAGCAAATCAGCCTTGAGGGGTGGTGATAGAATGAGACATACAGACGATGTCCATATGGATACGATTTCATACACTCATTTTCTATTAAAATTAATTTAGTCAGGAGGTATGAAAAATGTATACAATTAACGGAATTATAGAAAATAAAGATATAGCATATGAATGTATAGGCGATCATATTGGCAAACGAATCCATATTCATGGCAGTGTCTATAAGATAAGAAAAATGAGCGGTTTTGCTTTTGTAATTCTTCGAACAGCAAGAGAACTGATTCAATGCGTTTACAGCAATGAATTTTCTGAATTTGAACTTGAGATACTAAAAGAAGAAAGCTGTATAGAGCTTCTGGCGGACGTTGTGGCAGATGAACGCTCCAGGACAGGTTGGGAGCTGCGAATGATATCAGTAAAGATACTGACCACACCCAGCTCAGAAAGTCCTATTGTCATAAACAACAAAAGGGTGGATACTTCTCTTGACAATTTGCTGAACTACCGTCCTATCACACTCAGAAATGAAAAAGAAAGGGCAATTTTCAAGCTTCAGGAGGGAATCTGCAACGGATTTCGCCGCTTTCTGCTGGAAAATAAATTCACAGAAATACACAGCCCCAAGCTTGTATATGCCGGCGCAGAAGGTGGTGGATGACCCAAGCAATCCATCGGAAACATTAAGCTTCGACTTGCTGTTTCGTGGGCTTGAGGTAACCACCGGCGGACAGAGAATCCATGATTACGAGCAACAGCTAAATAAAATGAGACAACGTAATATGAATATCTCCTTGTTTGACAGTTACCTGATGCTGCATAAATATGGCGTTCCTCCCCATGGTGGACTTGGTCTGGGACTGGAACGTTTTACAAGCAGACTTCTTAATCAGGATAATGTAAGATTGACCACTCTATTTCCCAGGGATGTCAACCGTGTGATACCTTAAAGTTTATTGAAATAATTAAAGAAAATTATATAAAATTGCAAATTTTAGCTAATTTTATTTGCATAATTTTATAAAATATTAATATACATTTAATATTTATTTTACAAAACTATTTTTAAACTTAAGGAGGAACCATGGGAGTAGCATCATTAGTATTAGGTATTCTTGCAACTGTTATAGGTTTATTTAGTGCAGGTGTTTTAGGTTGGCTGGGTGCAATTCTGGGTATTATCGGTATTGTACTTGGTGCACTTGGAAGAAAAAATACACAGGGCAAGTCAGTTGCAACTGCCGGTCTGGTACTTTCTATTATAGGTTTTGTATTAAGCATCATCTTATATATCGCATGCGCCGCATGCTTTGCAAGTTTCAGTAGCCTGTAATCCATATCATAATTTATTATTGATGCATTATACACAAAAGGAAGTATTATAGTTACTTCCTTTTTTTTATCAGCATTAATTCATTGAGCTTATCAGGTATTGATGTATTTGCCGTCTCATGATATCTTTTTTATAAATGATTATTTATTGGCTAATTTTATATGAGGTATCTAAAATGATAAATGGTTTTTATATTGGCAATATATTGGTGCCTTACTATGGCTTTATGATTTGTATTGGACTTTTTGCAGCCGGTATCCTGGGCTTTATATTAACCAAAAGGTTTTTTATAGCCTTTGAGGATTTTATAATTTTGTACGCCTATGTAGGTGGCTTCGCCATAATGGGGGCAAAGGCTTTATACTTGATTATTATGGCAAAGCAGATAAATTGGTCAAGAATAACAGACCCTGATTATTTACATCTTTTGATGTCAGGAGGCTTTGTATTTTATGGCGGTTTGATAGGCGGAATTATAGCCCTGCCTGTCGTTAAGAAAATCCATAAAATCGATGTCCTGTCTATCATAAAGGTGATAGTCCCCTGCATTCCGCTGGCCCATGCCATGGGCCGCATAGGCTGTCACCTTACAGGCTGCTGCTATGGTGCCCATTATGATGGCTTATTCCATATTGTCTATCATAATAATCTTTTTGCTCCCAATGACATAGGACTTTTCCCCGTCCAATTGCTGGAAGCGGTATGCAACCTTATATTGGCAGCAGTTTTACTGAAATATCTGTTAAAAAAGGGTCCTGTTATGAATACAATATATATCTATGTCATCAGCTATTCAGTAATAAGGTTCATACTGGAATACTTCCGTGGAGATGCCTCAAGAGGCTTCTTTATGAATCTGTCCACCTCACAGATAATAAGTATTTTTCTTTTAATATCTACGCTGCTGTATATGATGCATGCAAAAAAACAGAACCTTACAGAAATGCAAAAGTGAATGAAAACTGTTAACCAAAGAAGAAATGTGAATAATTGCTGTTGACCTGTCCTGCCTGATGTAATATTATTCTTTTATAGATAACATCAGGCGGTTTTTTATCAATATATTTGATTGGGGAATGCTGTATGAAAAATGAATTATTAAAAATAGGTCCGTTTACTGTATACGGTTATGGGCTGATGATAGGCATCGGAGCCATAGCCGCCTATATAGTTACAGAAATTCGGGCCAAACGAAAAGGAATGCGACATGAGCTTATATTTTCCCTGTTTTGGTGGTGTCTGATTGGCGGAATATTGGGCGCGAAGCTTTTATATTTAATTACACAGATTAAAAGTATTATAGACAACCCTAAGCTTTTGTTAAGTATCTTCGAGGGTTTTGTGGTATATGGCGGTATTATCGGAGGTATATTTGCAGGTTACCTGTTTGTCAGAAGACACAAACTCAACTTTCTGGAATACTTTGATTTGGTTATGCCCCAGATTGCCCTGGCGCAGGGATTTGGCCGCATCGGCTGCCTGTTGGCGGGCTGCTGCTATGGTCTTCAGACCAATAGCCCATTTCACCTAATATTCCATGAGTCACACTATGCTCCCAATAATATACCACTAATACCAACACAGCCTATATCCAGCATATTAAATTTCCTTAACTTCTTTGCCTTGTTGCTGGTATCAAAATGGACAAAGGCCTCCGGTCAGGTTGCAGGCTTCTATCTTATATTCTACAGTGCCGGCAGGTTCATAATAGAATTTTTCAGAGGTGACCTTGAACGAGGAAATGTTGGCGTATTATCCACATCACAATTTATATCAATCATTACCTTCCTGATAGGAATTGCTATTGTAGTCATAAGGGCAATTCAGTACAAAAGGCGATCTGAAGCCTGATATGTAATCGACATAAAACACAAAATACTAACAGGTTGCAGCTTTAAAATACAAGGCCGCAACCTGTTTTCAATTGGCTCCCATTATAGGCCGGATTTATAATGCTGTTTGCTTTCCACCATTTTCTGTCATACACTGCAACTTACAATACTAGCAACTTACAATACTATTTAGAAGCAAGCAAAGAAAAGAATTCTGTTTAAGTTAATTCTGTCAAATTCCCAACGGTTTCTTCTCCAGCGGAAACCTATAACAAACTGTCTGTCGATAAAAATCGGGAAGAACCAGAAATTATTGCCGTTAACCAGCCATATATAAGTAAAGCTGTTCATGCAACGATAAAAGTCACGGGGCCTGGTGCGCATATCTCCTCTGAAGCGTTCCCTGAATTGTGCCGGAGCACGGCCAACTCCTCCTTCTGTAAATGGTCCGGCCGGTACAAAATCCGGCGGTGCTGATCTAGGCGCTGAAATTCCGGGCGGGATTTGTCCTGACGGAGGCCTTACCTGTCCAGGAGAAGGTGGTGTAGGTCTCATTGGAGGCCTTACAGGACCGAGACCTGGCGGTGTAGGTCTCATTGGCGGCCTTGCAGGACCGGGGCCTGGCGGTGTCGGTCCCATTGGCGGTCTTGCAGGACCGGGACCTGGCGGTGTATGTCTCATTGGAGGTCTTGCAGGACCGGAACCTGGCGGTGTAGGTCTCATTGGCGGCCTGAAGCCCGGAGGCTGCTGTCCTGCTGGCTGTCTTTGATCCTGAAACTGCTGGGCACGGTATTCTTCCAATGAATCATTCTTATTAATATTATTGTCCAAATTAAGTTTCCTTTCCTAACTTAGTTCATACATTATTTTATGTTTCAGCGTAGGAAAGGTGAAAAGCAGTTTATTATAATACACCTAAGCACTCCTCTTCAAAGCGTCTAATAAACTCCTCCAACTCTTTTACTCTTGGTACAGCCAGTTCTTTCGCATAAGGCAGGTCAATAAGAGGAAAAAATTGATCCTTTCGCCGTTTTAAGGACTTCAGCACTTTTCCAAAATCCCCTGGAAACTTGGAAAAATCTCTTGCAACCGCCATATATCCGAGATAATCAACCCCGTCCGCATTTCTGATAAGCTTTGTCTCATTGTGTATACCCATATTTGCTTTATTGTGAAATCTGGTCGCTTCAACAATTATCTCAATTTTGATGTCACTAAAGCCATATTCTCTGGCAAGCTCCGGTATTAGCCTGCTTGATTCCAGGGCATGATCAAATTCTGCAGAAAAGAGCTTACGATAATAAGGGTATGCAGCCACATCATGAAAATAAGCAGCAAAGGTCAGAATGTCATCATCATATTCTAAGCCATCCTTTTTGGCTATAAGCTTGCTAAGCAAAAGAACTCGCCTGCCATGCATAAGATTTCCTTCCATCCTGATGATATGGGCCTCTATGTGCTCCAACATCCCTTCCGTCATAAAGTGCATCCTCCTTTAAAACAGATTTTTGATCATTGTAAAATCTGATTTAATTTTGTACAATGACATAAATCAAAGTATTTACTATACTATCTGCAATAACGGAGGTGCTCGTATGCCTCAATATGACAGACACCGGTCGCTTGTGATACCAATTGAATTCAATGCTACAGAGGATCTTTCAGGTCTTCCTTATTCAGATCATATTTCACTTGTTCTAATTACAAGCGGAAAGGCAGTAGTATCAATAAACAGCAAAACGATAGTTTGCACTGCTCCTTGTGTTTTGTGTCTTTCTGAGTGTGACAAATTTGAAATAATTGCAAATGTCGGATTGTACGCGCAATCATTCAGTCTAAATCCCTCATATTTGAAAAACCGGAAAAGCTACAGGGTTATCAAAAACAATGAAAAGTACTCCGGAACAGAGTCATCTCCTGATCTGCTGCATCTCTTTTATCATCGTGACTCTCATTATAATGGCATCCTTAATGTACAGCCTTATGCATACTTTAAGATCTTTGAATGGATGGCTGTAATCGGAACTGAGATCCAGGCCCAGAGCGATAGCAGATGGACCTGCCGCATCAGGGCATATTTTCTTCGAATAATAAACATACTTGATGATATATATGATAATTACAAGAACACCGATACATTTCCTTATACATCATCCTCAAATGCTTATATGCTTTTTGACTATCTGCATACCCATTATATGGATGAAATTTCTCTTGATGAGCTTTGTAGAATGATGAACACAAACAGAACTACATTAAACAAGAAATTTAAAGAAATTACAGGACAAACCGTAATCAACTATCTGCTTAATTATCGCCTGCGCATAGCCAAAGAATTGCTGGCCCATACCGGCCTAAGCATAGATGAAATTGCACGAGCCTCCGGCTTTAAATATGACACATATTTAATCAGGCAATTTAAAAGGAAAATGGGCCAGACTCCTACTGAGTATCGCCAGGAGGCTCGTCGTAAATATAAAATAGTGGTGGATAATGTACAGGACAGTTTATAGATCCTTTTTCTTATAAATGCTTACCGATATGCTATATGAAACAAGCAAAACAAGCAGAACTGTCAGCGGTAATATTATATATAAATTTTTCATAGCGTAGCCTGCCAGATTTTTAATCCAATCGGGAATAGCCAAATCCTGCTTCTCCACCATCTTCTTAACCAGCATTATTATCATAAAAGGTACAATATATAAGGCAACAAAAATCAGTCTGGCTCTTTCAACACCCATCTTTATAACAAATGGTATTATAGTGGACAAAATCACTATTATAGCTGACGAACCATATCCAATATTGATAAATTCCTCTGCTGATAAATCATTCTTCAAATACAGGCTGATTATTACTGTCAATACAGCGCTTAAAGCTGCTCCGCTTAAGGTAAGCAAAAGCATTGTCAGGTATCTGGCCTGAATAATTTTTCTTCTGTCAAGAGGCATGGTAAGCGCAAATACATCCCATTTTGCCATATCATCGTATGCAAACAGGCTGACTGTGGTTATTGCCAGTAGTACTGTCAGCATACTTGTAAAAAAGTATGGATTGTCAGTGTTAATAGCCATAAAAAAGTAAAATACAGATATTATAAGAAACATTTTCAGGCTTTTTTTCAAATTGATAAAATCCTTTATAATTAATCCCTTCATAGTGACCGTCCTTTCATCTTATTGCTTCAGAATCTGATTGACCCTTATCTTCTTCCCCTGCTTATAAACAGCATAATTTCTTCAAGTGACGTCTTATCGAGATTATAGCCTTTGTACTTTCGCTGAAATTCATCCCTGTTTCGGATCATAACCTCGGCTCCGAAGCTGCTTTCCCTAATTCCTGCAATATAAGCCTTGTCAATATCATTGACTTCTTCTTTCCTGCAATGCAAAAGACCGTATTGGTATATCAGATTATCCTTGCTCTCACTAAAGACAATCCTTCCCTCATGAATAAAGGTTACATAGTCAGCTATTTTTTCAATATCGCTTATGATATGGGATGACAGAAGGATTGTATGCTCCTCATTCTGGATAAACTCAAGGAAAATGTCAAGAATTTCATCCCTCACCATGGGATCCAGCCCACTGGTGGGTTCATCCAGTATCAAAAGCTGTGAATTATGGGAAAGGGCAATTGAAATAGAAAGCTTCATTTTCATTCCCCGTGAAAATTCCTTGATAGTTTTCTTTTCGGGCAGCTTAAATCTATTCAAATATTTCATGAAGCAGCTCTCATCCCAGTTGGGATATATATTTTTCATTATCAGATTTGTATCCCTGGCGGTTAAATTATCGTGGATATTGCTTCCATCCAAAACCACTCCAATCTTGGCCTTAACCTCCGGCGGCAGTCTTTTTGAATCATAGCCTAATACTGTGATTTCCCCGGCATCTGTATGAATCAGGTTGAGTATAGCCTTGATTGTAGTAGTTTTACCTGCTCCATTTTCTCCGACAAAGCCCATGATAGTACCCTTTGGCACATTAAAGCTTATATTATCAAGGGTAAAATCTTTATATCTTTTTGTAAGATTTCTTATAGCTATTGCATCCTTTACTGTTGTTTTGTAATCCTTGTTCAGCATACCTAGGCCTCCTCCTCATACAACATTCTGATTATATCAATAAGCTCATCCAGACTTATGTTACCTGCCTTTGCCCCTTGGACAGCCTTGCTTAAATGCTCCTCTACTATACGCAATTGCTCTTCCCGAACAAATTCCAGATTCTTTTCAGCAACATAGCTGCCCTTACCTACTATGGTATAGATGAAACCGTCCCTCTCCAAATCCTCATATGCCCTTTTAGTAGTAATTACACTAATCCGCAGCTCCCTGGCCAGTGTTCGCATCGACGGCAGCATGGTCCCCGCTTCCAGTTCACCACTAATAATCATCTGCTTAATCTGGGAGGCTATCTGCTCATAGATCGGCTTGTCACTTGAATTGCTTATAAGGATATTCATCAGTTCACCTCGTATAATGTTATAAGTGTGTATATCTACTATACACACTTATAACACACTAAAACTGCCTTGTCAAGGAGGACATAAATATTTCAGAAAATTTACTTAAAATTATAGTTTTTAATTTGAGAATTAAAGTTCATTGTTTTTACCGGGTCAATTATTCCAAAAGCTACCGTACTTGCCTGTCCGTGAAATGACGAGTATAATGTCCATAAAA
>ENA-OWPA01000107-OWPA01000107.1-bioreactor-metagenome-genome-assembly--contig:-NODE-107-length-155349-cov-7.720168_pt1 | contig 155349 bp, 136 predicted proteins | sample MGYA00238139_ERZ651803 | MGnify/ENA primary metagenome ERZ651803 (study PRJEB26909, sample SAMN07631231) | bioreactor metagenome | isolation source: Switchgrass digestor | place: USA: Dartmouth...
AGGGCTGGTTACAGTTAAAGTTGATGTTAAAGATGGTCGAGCTGTAGGAGCGACCCTTCAGGGAGTACCATCATTTCTTTATAAACCGAATGTGGAAATCGAAGTATTTGATCAGAAAATTATAGTTGATATCGTCTTTGGCGGCAATTTTTTTGCAATGGTTGATATGAAACAATTGAATTTAAAACACAGCAAAGAATATCTTGATCAATTTATTAGATATGGAAAGGAGATCAGGAAACAGGCCAATCGATTAGACATACAGCATCCTACCCAAAAACATATAACAACAGTAGATGACATTCTTTTTGTAGATGATCCTGCCTTCCCCGGTGATACATATAAAAGTTTGGTTTTCTTAGGTGAAGCACAAATTGATCGCTCACCTTGTGGAACAGGAACCTGTGCCCGGATGGGGGCTCTATATAGTAAGGGACAATTAAAGAAAGATGATATTTTTTATCATGAAAGTATCATTGGAACTGTTTTTGAAGGCAGAATCGGCGGTGAAACTACAGTAGGAGATTTTAAAGCGATAATTCCTTTAATCAAGAGCAGGGGTTATATAACTGGTATGGGCAATCTTGTTATTAACTCTGATGATCCATTAAAAGACGGCTTTTTGTTACGATAACATATCAAACAATAAATGGAAAAAGGGAGGAGTATGGTGATGGCTAAAAAGAAAACAGTCGTTGATTTTATGAGGATGAAAAAAGAGGGAGAGCAGGTTACATGGGTAACAGCATATGATTATCCTACAGCATCATTTGCTGAACAAGCCGGTATTGATATGATTCTAGTTGGATACTCCTTAGGAATGGTCGTTTTGGGATACAGTAGTACTAATCCGGTAACAATGGATGACTGTATTTCTCATTGCAAGGCTGTGCGAAGAGGTGCGCCTAATACATGGATAGTCGGCGATATGCCTTTTATGTCATATCAGATTTCCGATGAGGATGCGGTGGCAAATGCAGGACGATTCATTAAAGAAGCAGAGGTAGATTGTGTCAAATTGGAGGGTGGTGTAAGAGTTGCTAGCCGCATTAAGGCTATAGCTGATGCGGGAATATTAGTAATTGGGCATATCGGATTAACACCTCAGAGCTCTGGGCAATTGGGGGGGTTCAAGGCTCAAGGAAGAGATGTGAATAGCGCTCGTTTGCTGATAAAAGATGCTCTGGCTATACAAGAGGCAGGGGCTTATGCTCTATTAGTGGAAGCTGTCCCCCCTGAAGTAACTAGATTTATTCAAAAGAAGTTAGACATTCCTGTTTACAGTATTGGTGCTGGTCCAGCAGACGGGCAGTTGATAATATGTGGTGATATGTTGGGTCTGTTTCAGGCATTCACACCGAAGTTCGTAAAGAAATATGCAAATGTGGCTGAAATAGAGATTAATGCCTTTAAACAATATGCTGAAGAAGTGCGTAGCGGAAAATTCCCTACAGATGAACATGTGTATCATATAGTAGAACCGATAGAAGAATTCGAAAAAATGTTTAAAGAATTTGAATAAAAAGCAAGAATCATCCCCCCAGCTTTCCCCTCTTGATTAGAGGGGTTTTATTTTAATGTTATTCTCTCTATGCAGGATGTTAATAATTTTTGTCGAATTAATCCAAAGAATATATTAGTGAAAATAGGTTCAAGAAAGAAGGTGAGCCTGCATTTTTACCCCCTTTCAGTTTGTTGGGGTGTTTGAGCGGGCGATTATGAATTATATCGAGGCACTTGATTTTTTATCAAATCTTACGAAATTTGGCATTAACCTTGGGTTAGGGAGAATCGAATACCTCCTTTCTCTACTGGGAAACCCTGAGCGTTCCCTGCGGGTGATTCATGTAGGGGGTACCAATGGCAAGGGTTCGACAGCGATGATGACAGCCCGCATACTGGAAGAAGCGGGCTTCAGGGTGGGGCTTTTTATTTCTCCTCACCTACATTCTTATACTGAACGCTACCTTATTAACCACCAGCCTATCACTGAGGAGCGTTTTGCCGCTCTGATGGACCGGCTGAAACCTCTGCTGGAAAAGATGGTTGCTGAGGGGCATGAGCACCCTACAGAATTTGAAGTTTGTACAGCTTTAGCATTTCTTTATTTTTATGAGGAGAAAGTGGATTTTCTGGTGCTAGAGGTGGGATTGGGAGGCGCAATCGACTCCACAAATGTTGTGCCCCATCCAATGGTATCGGTTATTACTAATGTAACTTTTGACCATATGGATTACCTGGGGAATACAATTGCTGAAATTGCTTCAGTTAAAGCTGGGATTATTAAAGAAGGTGGACAGGTGGTGACCGCTGCCTGGTATCCGGAGGCTCTAGAAGTGATTGAGGAGCAGTGTAAGATTAAGGGAGCTAATCTGCTACGGGTAGGTAAGGAGATTAGCTATCAACTGAAGGAAGCCACACCTCAAGGAACCAGCTTTGATGTGACAACTCCCTGGGGAGTTTATCAGAATCTGTTTATACCTTTGGCGGGGCAGTACCAGGCAGTCAATGCAGCCACTGCCCTGGGAGTGATTGAGATCTTAAAAAATACCTATGGTGTGCCTGTTTTAGAGGACCATATCAGGAAGGGTTTTACCAATAGCTATTGGCCGGCGCGCTTGGAGAAGGTTTATGACCACCCTCAGGTAATAATCGATGTATCGCACAATTATGATGGTGCCTGTACTTTGAGTGCCGCCTTAAAGGAGATCTATTCTTATCGCAAGTTGATATTGGTTTTGGGGATGTTGGGTGATAAGGAACGGGAGAAGGTGGTTGGAGAGTTGGCTCCACTAGCTTCTTCAGTTATCATCACCAAACCATTGAGCCCCCGGGCAGGGGACTGGGGAAAGTTGGCTGATGAGGCGCGCAAATATGTGGATCGGGTCTATGTAATTGAGGATATTACTGAGGCAGTTGATGCTGCAGTTGAGCAGGCGGATAAGGAAGATTTGATCTGTATAACAGGGTCTTTCTATATGGTAGCAGATGCCAGGAAATATTTCATGAACAAGTTTTCCTCTGCATCAGGCTTTTAATTATATTGGAAGGTCTATGCGGTAATCATAAATAATAGTCAGGGGAGGTGTATTGTTTCCCGTTAGACAGCGGTCGGGTGTGGTGAAACTGGCCGCTTCAAGTCATTTGACCGGGAAGCAGAAGTATTTTGAAAACCTCTAAAATACCAGAAGCAGCAGTGATGAGATTGGCAGTTTATTCGCGGTTTTTGGAGCAACTGCAGAAGCAGGGGTATGAAACCGTTTCTTCCTGTATGATTGCCAGAGGAACAGGAGTTACTCCGGCTCAGGTGAGGAAGGACCTTGCTTATTTTGGTGAATTCGGTACCAGAGGGGTGGGCTATGATGTAGAAGCGCTCTCCGGGCATCTGAGGCGTATTTTGGGCCTTGATCGAAAATGGCCTACTGTGCTAGTGGGTGCAGGAAAGCTCGGTTCTGCTTTGGCTCTTTACGAGGGCTTTCTCACCAGAGGTTTTCATATAGTCGGGGTATTTGATATTGACCCGGATCCTATAGGAAATCGTTTCGGAAAACTGGATGTGCTGCCGATGGAAAGGCTGGAGGAAGTAATTCAACGATATGGCGCACAAATAGGGATCATTACAGTGCCTGAAAATGCCGCTCAAGAGGTGGGTGAGCGCTTGGTTGATGCTGGAGTGAAGGCAATTCTCAATTTCTCTCCCTATGTACTCAACCTGCCTGAGGGTATTATTGTACGCCATGTTGACTTTACTCTGCATTTAGAGACACTTACCTTTAATCTTGTTTTAGGAAAGAGGAATTAAACCCTTTATTAGGATGTACTGCAGCACAATACGGTCAGTGAATATCTGGCATGGCAAAATATGGTGCCTTTTCAACTTTGTATCATCTTGTATCTCACCGGTTAAAGTGATAGACTTAAGAGAAATGAATAAGTTGGACTGGCTTTATCCTTGCTGTCATAGCCACAAGCTGTAAGAGGGACTGGTTATTTATGCAGCAGATTATTTTAGCATCAGCTTCACCTCGCAGGGAATTCCTACTAAAACAGATTGGTCTTGATTTTCAGGTAATCCCTAGTTGTGTGGAGGAGATCGCTGACTCCCATCTTGAGCCGCAGGAAATGGTTTTAAAGTTAGCAAAGATGAAAGCCGAAGCTGTAGCAAGAGAGTACCCAGAGGCGATTGTTCTGGGAGCAGATACAATTGTTTGCTGTGAAGGGCGGGTTCTGGGGAAACCGCGTAACAGGGAAGAAGCGGCCAAAATGCTTCATTTTTTATCAGGTCGTGTGCATGAAGTGGTCAGTGGTGTGGTTTTACAGCGATTAATTCCGGAGTCGGTAAGGGGAGAAGCTGTAACTACCAAAGTTAAATTTCGTAACTTAACTGAGGAAGAAATTGCAGGTTATATTGCTAGCGGGGAACCCTTTGACAAGGCTGGTGCCTATGGAATTCAGGGATTGGGTGCCCTTCTTGTAGAAAGAATTGAGGGTTGTTACTTCAATGTTGTTGGTCTTCCCTTAAGCAGGCTTCCAGATTTGTTCAGGGAGTTTGGGGTGGATCTTCTATGCCGGAGGGCGAATACCGCGTTACCATAAAGAATATGCCTGCGGATTTAAGGCCACGGGAGAGGTTGAGGGAGGTAGGTGCAGGTTCTCTTTCAACTGCTGAACTGCTGGCCATCATTCTGCGTACAGGAACCAAAGATGAATCGGTTCTTGAGTTGGCACACCGTGTTTTAATGGATCCTCGTGGACTGCGTTTCCTAGCTGAGGCTGCATTGGATGAATTATGTCAGATCAGAGGGATGGGTTTGGCCAAAGCTGCTCAAGTTAAAGCAGCTTTGGAATTGGGAAGGCGGCTTGCCTGTTTGGATATGGAGCTGAAGCCTGTGATCAATAGCCCTCAAGAAGCAAGTCTCCTGGTTATGGATGATATGTGCTACCTGGACAGGGAGCATTTTAGGGTGATACTGCTAAATACTAAAAACAGGGTGATTGGAATGGATCAGGTTTCTGTTGGCACTCTCAATGCCTCACTTGTCCACCCACGAGAGGTTTTCAAACCGGCTGTGCAAAAGAGTGCTGCATCTGTTATCCTGGTGCATAATCATCCTAGTGGTGACCCGTCTCCTAGTCCTGAGGATCTGCAGATCACACAGCGTTTGTGTGAGGCAGGAAGAATTATAGGGATTGAAGTATTAGATCATATTATTATAGGTGATCATGTTTTCGTCAGTTTTAAGGAAAAAGGATTGATTTGATTAAATTTGGAAGGAGCTAGTAATGTGATAATGGTCAGAGATCTGGGAATCGACTTAGGTACAGCAAATACTCTGGTACACCTTAAGGGCAAAGGGATTATTCTCATGGAACCCTCTGTTGTGGCTATCCGTCGTGATTCAGGGGAGATCCTGGCTGTCGGAGAAGAAGCGAAAAAGATGATCGGACGAACTCCCGGCAATATCGTTGCTATTAGACCAATGAAAGATGGAGTGATTGCTGACTTCGATGTTACCCAGAGTATGCTGCGCTACTTTATCGGACGGGCGCTGCAAAAGCGTAATCCTCTGGTGCGGCCAAGGGTTGTGGTCAGTACTCCATCAGGGGTTACTGCAGTAGAGGAAAGAGCAGTGAAAGAAGCTGCACTCCAAGCAGGAGCCAAAGAGGCCTTTCTTATAGAAGAACCCATGGCTGCAGCCATTGGAGCTGGGCTGCCGGTTCATGAACCTACCGGTAATATGATTGTTGATATCGGAGGGGGTACAACTGAAGTAGCAGTCATATCACTGGGAGGAATTGTTACCAGCAAATCCATCCGTGTTGCCGGGGATGAAATGGATGAAGCAATTGTGCAGCACATCAAAAAGGTCTATAATCTCATGATCGGTGAAAGAACTGCCGAAGACATTAAGATCAAGATCGGTTCAGCTGTTTGGAATGGTGAACAGGAAGTCTATCAGGTACGGGGACGGGACCTGGTTACCGGCCTTCCCAAAACAGTGGAAATAACCGCAGAAGAAATTCATTCAGCACTACAGGAAACAATTGCCAGCATCGTGGATGCTATCAAAGTCTGTCTGGAAAAGACACCCCCCGAACTGTCTGCAGATATTATGGACCGTGGTATTGTGCTGGCAGGAGGCGGTGCACTGCTGCGCAACCTGGATCAATTGGTAAGCCAGCAGACTGGCATTCCTGTGCTTTTGGCCGAGGAACCCCTTTATGCTGTAGCCCTGGGAACAGGTAAAGCCCTGGAAAATATTGAACTTTTAAAGAGGGTAATGGCTGCAAGATCAGCTCGTTAGGGTGATTACTTTTGAAACGGCGTTCACCGTTTTATAAAACGCTGGCGGTGCTTTTGGGCATTGCTGTCTTTTGTATTGCTTTAGCGCAAGTTACAGCCCGTTTTACCGGAGGGATTGTGATCAATGAACTCCTGGCTCCGGTACAGAGCGGTGTTATGCAGGTCTGGTACAAAGCGGGTGAAGTGTTAGATGGTATAGGATCCAGCCGGCAGCTGAGTGCAGAGAATAAAATATTAAGAGAACAGCTGGAGCAATTATCTCAAGAAAACACCCGTTTGCGGGAATATCTTTATGAAAATCAAAGGCTATTAAATTTGCTTGATTTTAAGGAGCGCTATGCCGACCATTTTAATCTGATGGGCGCTAGGGTAATTAGCCGCGCCCCTAATACACTTTCCGACATTGTGGTTATTGATCGAGGTAGTCAAGATGGTGTGAAAAAACACATGGTTGCTGTATCCAGCGCCGGTTTGGTGGGCCAGGTAATCGCTGTTGGCCCCAATACATCACAAGTCTTGCTGGTACTTGACCGGGAAGGGGCTGTAGCAGCACTGGTTCAGGATACCCGGACACCGGGAATTGTAGAGGGTACAAGTGATGACATCGGAATGTTAAGAATGGTATCTTTTCCCTACGATGCCCGTCCAGTTGAGGGGCAGGTTGTGATTACTTCTGGAATGGGAGGCATCTTTCCTCCTGGACTGCCTATCGGAAAAATCACTAAAGTTGAAGATTCAGGCGTAAGCAAGCATGCCATTATCGATCCCTTTGTAGATTTTGACCGACTTGAGGAGCTATATCTGATCACAGAAGTGTTGGAGCCTATTGATATATTTGATGACAAAGAAAATTTAGAGAGCACTGAGGAAGCAGATTAGAATCATGGCATTCTCAAATAACTTTTACAGATGAATATCAGGGAGGGGGAAATTTTTGCAGAGTAGTGTATGGCGTTCTCTACTGATCATTTTTTCTTTTTTTGTTGCCTTGATCCTACAAACAACCATTTTCCCCCTCTTGCAATACAGGGGCACTATGCCTGATCTTCTTTTAATACTTGTCATCTTTACTGCACTGTTCAGCAATTCCACTGTGGGCGGTGTGGTTGGTTTTGTTATTGGTTTTATACAGGATCTGATCATTTCCCGCTATTTGGGTCTCTGTGCTCTGAGCGGACTGATCACCGGTTTTACTGTGGGAAAACTGGAAGGTAGGTTTTTTAAAGAAAACCCTGTGGTACCGATATTACTGGTATTTTTTGGTACATTTCTCTACAATGGGGTTTATTTTATGGGACGGGGCTTATGCGGCTCCTTTCCCCTATCCTTTGTTCAATTGCTGCGTGCGACATTAACTGAAGGGATTTACAATGTGGTACTTACTTTTTTATTTTATTACCCTTTGATGCTTATTTTCTACCGCATGAGAGATGCAAAGCCGAAGAACTATCAAGGTTACCACAAGGGATTTTTCGGGTGATGATCAATGGATAAAATGGATCAGAAATCGAAACGAAAATACATGTTTTTTCAGATATTAACTGTTGTTTTGTTTGCTATCCTTCTCTTTCGCCTGGGAACCCTGCAGTTATTAGAAGCTTCAGTTTATAAGACGAAAGCTGAGCAGAACCAGTTTCGTCTGCTGCCTATCCGTGCTCCCAGAGGGGATATCATTGACCGTGACGGTAAAATACTGGCCTCCAATAAGATTGTAAACACCATCTCCATTGTGCGGCAGCAAGCTGATAGTGAAACATTGAATAAAACCATAGATAATCTGGCTGCACTGCTTGCCGATTATTACCCGGAGATCGATGCTGCATATATCAAACAGTTGATGGAAGATCACGATGTGCGTCCCTATGAGCCCATAGTGATCAAACGGGATGTTCCTATTGAGATTGTGGCGCGCCTTGAGGAGAGGAGGCGGGAACTTCCTGGGGTGGTTATTGGCAGTGAAATGGTCCGCTATTATCCTGAGAATACCCTAGCCTCTCATCTATTGGGTTATATTGGAGAGATCAGTGAGGAGGAACTGAATAAGGACACTGAGAAAAAATATCAACAATCTGATCTGATCGGTAAATATGGTTTAGAATTGCAGTATGAAAAATATTTGAAGGGTGTAAATGGTTTCCAGCAGGTAGAAGTGGATAGAAATGAACGCCCTGTTCCCAACAGCAATTTAATCCAGGTGGACCCGGAGAAGGGGAACAACCTGGTGCTGACCCTGGATTATGAACTGCAAAAGGCTTTAGAAGAGGGGATGGATGCCTCCTTAGCTAAGCTGAAAAAAAGTGCGGGTGCAGCAGTTGTGATTGATGTGCGCACCGGCGGTATTCTTGCTATGGTCAGCCGTCCTTCATTTGACCCCAACAGTTTGGTGCCCCCGGTTTCCAGCAAAGTTGTTCAGCAGTATTTTAACCCAGGACCCAAGGAAAAACCGATGATCAACAGGGCAATTTCCAGCAAGTATCCGCCAGGTTCGACCTTTAAGCCTGTGACTGCCATAGCTGGACTGGAAGCCGGGAAGATAACTCCCTCCACTACTGTTCGCTGTGGTGGCGCTTGGACAAAAGATGTCAGAATCAGCTGTGGGGTACATGGTACTGTTAATCTAGCCAGGGCTATGGCGGTTTCCTGCAATGTCTTTTTCATTGAAACCGGACGCCGTGTTGGCATTGATACACTTTATAAATATATTGATGAGGTGGGGCTGGTTAACAAAACCGGTATCGATTTACCCGGTGAGGTGGCTGGTGAAGCATCTAATCCGGAGAAAAAGAAAGCTGCAAACCTGCCTTGGCTGGAAGAATGGTATCAGGAGCAGCAAAATGCTCTGGAAGAAAAATATGACAAGCTGTTGAAAGAAGCGAAGACTGAACAGGAGAAACAAAATATCCTCTTCCGCAAAAGGGATGAAGAGCGGGTTTTAAAAAATGAATACCAGATTAAATATAATTTTTATATAAATTGGCAGCCCTATGAGACCTATATGACCGCATTCGGACAGGGAGGAGCCTTTACACCTATTGGTCTTGCCAATTATGTGGCAGCAGTGGCCAATGGTGGCAAGGTAATGAAGCCCTATTTGGTGCAGCGAATTGAATCACCTAAGGGTGAGGTCATCAAACAGTTTGAGCCTACTGTTATCAATGAGATCGATGCCTCAGCTGAGACCATAGACAGGGTGAAAGAAGCAATGAAGGCAGTCACTTCCCCTGGGGGTACTGCCTACAGCCTCTTTAAGGATTTTCCCGTTAAGGTAGCTGCCAAAACAGGAACAGCTGAGTATGCGCAAAAACAATATCACGGGGTTTTTATTGCCTTTGCTCCCGCTGATAACCCGGAAATCGCTTTTGCCGGGATCATAGAAGATGGCTATCATGGCTCCACATCTGCTGGTCCTGTTTGCAGAGATGTTTTTAAGGCATATTTCGGAGTAAAAGATAATACCTCAACAACTCCACCAACAACTCAATGAATCTGATTTTTGTCAAAGGCTGCTAGAAAAAGCTGGAAAATCAAGGAATTTTTTATCATGTTTTTAGAGGAGAGGGGCAGGAATAGAAAAGCTCTAGATAGAAATATTTATCTCAGCATTGGAACTAGAGGTATAATAAACCAGTGCTTTCTATGTGGTAGAGATACCAAAACAGGCTAGGGGGTGAATAGTGTGGAGCAGGAGGCTGTAGACGCTGTAAGCTTACGGGCCCGGAAAAGAAAGAAGGGTCGTAGAGCTAAGGAACAGATTGATCCTCAGGAGGATACAGCATTGGTCGATTCTCAGGAGGCCAAAGCAGAGGATGATAGATCGATAACTGCCGGTTCCACAGAGAGGGATAATCAAGAAAAAGACGACATTCCGGTGATTCGTTATACCCCGGTGCGACAGATCAGAGATGATATAATTTCCCAGGAACAAACGATTTTAGTACAGCGAACCATACGCTCCGGACAGAGGATTTTTTATCCGGGTAATGTGGTGGTCTTAGGGGATGTCAACCCGGGGGGAGAGGTAATCGCGGGAGGAAATATTATTGTGATGGGCACTTTTAGGGGTATTGCCCATGCAGGAGCCCTGGGTAACGAGAACGCAATTATAGCTGCACTGCAGTTGGAGCCATCGCAACTCAGGATTGCCGGCTATATCACCCGGGCGCCAGAAGGGGATTATGCCAGTGTCTATCAGCCTGAAATAGCAAGAGTTCAGGATGGGATTGTAATTATAGAGAAGTACCAGCCCGGATATGACACATATCACAGAGGAGATCGTAAAAGGGGGAGCATAAATGGGTGAAGTTTTTGTTATTACTTCTGGTAAGGGTGGAGTGGGAAAAACGACTACCACTGCCAATATCGGTACAGCACTGGCTATGCTGGGTTACCGGGTAGTACTGGTGGATGCTGATATCGGGCTACGCAACCTGGATGTGGTCATGGGATTGGAAAACAGGATTGTTTATGACCTGGTTGATGTGGCTCATGGCCGGTGCCGGTTGCGGCAGGCATTGATCCGTGATCGTCGTTTTGAAACACTCTACCTCCTGCCTGCGGCACAAACCAAAGATAAAAATGCTATCAATCCCGAACAGATGAAAGCCCTTTGTGAAGAGATAAAAAAAGAGTGCGATTATCTTTTGGTGGACTGTCCAGCAGGGATTGAGCAGGGATTTAGGAATGCTGTTGCCGGTGCGGATAGGGCAATTGTGGTCACAACACCTGAGGTTGCTGCTGTCAGAGATGCGGACCGCATTATTGGCCTGCTGGAAGCATCTGAGATCAGGAATCCACTCCTGATCATTAACAGGATCCGCCCCAAAATGGTCAGAACTGGAGATATGCTTGATGTTGATGATGTTATCGAGCATTTGGCAATTGAGCTTTTAGGGATAGTTCCTGATGATGAATCGATCATTGTTTCCACTAACAAAGGTGAACCAGCGGTATTGAACCCCCACTCCAAAGCAGGTGAGGCATACCGCAATATTTCACGCCGTATTACCGGGGAAGATGTCCCCTTGATGAACCTGGAAAACGGGGAAGGTTTTATGGATCGGGTCCGGCGTCTATTAGGTTTGCGTACCAGTTGATCGGAGGAGATATAAGTGTTAGAACTGCTGCAGCGTATCTTCCGTAGGGATTCTTATAAAACAAGCAAAGATGTTGCCCATGAGAGATTGCGCCTTGTGTTAATGCATGATCGCTTGGATCTTTCGCCAAAGGTACTGGATGAACTACGTACTGATCTGATGAATGTGATCAAAGAATATATGGTAATTGATGAAAAAAGCATGGAGATCAACCTGGAGAAAGATCAGAATTGTGTGGCATTGGTAGCCAATATCCCTGTGATCAGAATGAAAAGACTTCCTAATAGCTAATTATCATCTGCCTCCCCTTGATCTTCCTGCCCAGAAATATGGACGCAGTCCTGAGAATGGATTATTATTAAAAAGAAGTACGGTGTGAGAAGGGAGAGGCGGTAGTTGCAACTTAATAAGCGTCTACTTAAGAACCTTGATTATATCTTAATCATAGACATCATAGTGATCCTGGGCTTGAGCCTGCTTGTACTGAGCAGCGCTACCGCCAATATCACAAGTGATCCCCTTTATTTTGTGAAGAAACATCTTATTTCTATCATATTGGGGATTGCTTGTGCTGTGTTTCTATTGTTTTTTGATTATGCAAAAGTCGTACGCTATAATAACTATATCTATGCACTGTTGATTATTCTCCTTATTTTGGTTGAAATCAAGGGTATCACTTCCCATGGAGCACAGCAGTGGATAAATATAGGGCCTCTTAATTTTCAACCCTCTGAGTTCGGGAAAATAATGATGATTGTCTGCTTTGCCTCCTATCTAGTTAAGAGGCAGGGTGAACTAAAGACCTTTAAGGATTTGATCCCCTCTTTTCTTTATTTTTCTGTACCCTTTTTATTAATTGTTGCTCAACCTGACCTTGGCACTGCTCTTGTTTTTATTGCCATTCTATTCGGTATGCTCTATTTGGCTGGAGCCAATCCTAAGCTGTTAGCCGGTATTCTTTTTACCGGAGTTGCTGTTGTGACTTTGGCACTGGTACTGCACTTTTCACCTCTCAATTTTCCCCTTCCCTTAGAGAAGCATCAGCTCAATCGGCTGATTGCTTTTGTGGACCCCTATAAGGATCCACATGGTGCCGGATGGAATATTATCCAGTCTCTGGTTGCTATTGGATCAGGAGGGCTTTTAGGGAAAGGACTTTACCACGGCACCCAAGTGCAGCTCAATTTCCTTCCTGAACACCATACTGATTTTATATTTTCTGTGGTGGGAGAAGAGTTAGGTTTTGTGGGAGCAGCTTTTTTACTCCTGCTTTATTATATTTTAATCGTCAGAACCATCAGAACGGCTTTCCGTTCCAGGGATCTACTGGGGAGGCTGCTGGTAGGGGGTATTTTCTCGATGTGGTTATTCCATATTTTTGAGAATATCGGGATGGCTATCGGGGTAATGCCTATTACCGGAATACCCTTACCCTTTATGAGTTACGGTGGTACTGCTATGCTTACCAACCTGATCGCTGTAGGGATCATATTAAATGTGCAGCTGCGCAGGGAAAAAATGTTGTTCTAGTTATAATCAACCATAGGCGGCCATATATAAAACTAGAGGTGGTCGCAGGTGAAATATTTATCCTGGCGCTGGGCAAAAAGTTTTTTGATCCGTTTTGCTTTGGCTGCTCTTATCTTTGCGGCAGTTTATGCGGGTACTTTTTTTGATGGGGTTTGGGGAAATTCTGTTCGCACCGGTGTTGAATACCTATTGACGAAAAACTATGATCTGTCCGGTTATTTGAGCAGACTTTCTCATTTGATTCCTGATTTGCTCTCTTTAGGTATGCAGCCTGACCTGGAGGTGGAGGTAAGCACACCCGGTAAATTCCCGGATCTCCCGGTTTCAGGGAAATTGGTTAAAGGTTTTGGCTGGCAGAAGGATGAGAAGGGTTGGCCGGTGTTCGTACCAGGGATTGAATTAGCGGTGGACAAAGGAACAGCAATCAGGGCGGTCCTACCAGGTGAGGTTGTGCATGTGGGTACAGATAGGTCATTGGGAAGGATCGTGATCATTGAGCATGACAAAGCTTGTGCCACCCTTTACGGGCGCCTGGGGGAGATAGGGGTCAAAGCCGGCCAGGAGGTAGCACAGGGGCAGGTAATCGGAACCACAGCAGGAACCTATTTTCACTTTCAGCTGCAGGAAGGGGAGCAACTGGTTGATCCTCTCACACGAATACAGTGAGTATTTAACTTGAATTGAAAAGGGGAGAATAATAAAATAACAGAATAACTACTAATCCAGGCTTTATAGGAGGCATAGATTGTGACAATAGAGCAGTTGTTGATCGAAAAAATTTTGCCCCGGGTGAGAAGGCCTGCTCAGTATCTGGGTACAGAGTGGAACTCTGTTCATAAGGATTTTGATGCGGTTCCTGTCAGGATGGTTTTTGCTTTTCCCGATCTCTATGAGGTGGGGATGTCCCATTTAGGGTTGCAGATCCTATATGGTTTGGTCAATCAAAGGGAAAACTGCTTGCTGGAACGCGCTTTTGCGCCTGCTGTAGATATGGAGGCTGAACTGCGCAGGGCTGGGCTGCCTCTGTTTAGCCTGGAGTCACACCGTTCCCTTAGAGATTTTGACATCATTGGTTTTACACTGCAGTATGAACTGACCTTTTCCAATGTGCTCAATATGCTGGACCTGGCTGGACTTCCTCTCAGGTCCGCTGACCGGCAGGATGATCAGCCATTAGTCATTGCCGGCGGCCCGGCTGCGTACAACCCGGAGCCTCTTGCCCCATTTATTGATGCCTTTTTGATCGGTGAAGGTGAAGAGGCTCTACTGGAGATACTGGATCTAGTGGCTGAGGTCAAGGGGGACAAAGGACGAGCCTCCCGCTCTCAGCTCCTAGAGCGTCTGGTGGAGATTCCTGGTGTTTATATACCTTCATATTATAGTGCGGAGTATACAGAACAGGGCTGGTTCAAGGGGATAAAACCCGTTCACCCAAAGGCACCGGAACGAGTGCAGCGCCGGGTGGTGCGGGATCTGGATACAGCTTTTTTCCCTGTATCACAACTGGTGCCCCTCTCTGAGGCGGTACATGAACGGGCTATGCTGGAGATCTTTCGCGGTTGTACCCGGGGCTGCCGCTTTTGCCAGGCAGGGGTTATTTACCGTCCGGTGAGAGAGAGAACACCGGAAACACTACTTGCAGCAGCCAAAGATATAATCAAGAATACCGGTTTTGAGGAGGTTTCTCTGATCTCTTTGAGCAGCCTTGATTATGGGGCACTGGATCAACTGCTGCCACAGCTTACTCTGGGTTGTGAGGCAACGAGAACCGGGATTTCACTCCCTTCACTGCGTGTGGACTCTTTTAGTGTGAAAACAGCACAGGGGCTTCCCGGACGCCGGACCAGTGTCACCTTTGCCCCTGAGGCGGGCACTCAGCGTCTGCGAGATGTGATCAATAAAGGGGTAAGTGAAGAGGACCTCTTCAAAGCTGTTGAGGCTGCTTTTGAGGCCGGATGGTTTGCGGTCAAACTCTATTTTATGGTTGGCCTGCCCACAGAAACCATAGATGACCTGAAGGGCATAGCAGATCTTGTAAATGAAGTGATGCAGATCGGTAAGAGCTACAGCAGGGGAAAGAAAAGACCACGGGTAACGGTTAGCGCTTCCTCTTTTGTTCCTAAGGCGCACACTCCCTTTCAGTGGGAGGGTCAAAATTCCAGAGATTTATTGACTAAAAAACATCAGTATGTAAGGGATCTGGTAAAGAGGAGCAGGGCTGAGTACAACTGGCATAGTATTGATACCAGCTTTTTAGAGGCCTGTTTTGCCAGGGGTGACCGCAAACTGGCTGATGTTTTGGAAACAGCTTATCAAAAAGGCTGCCGGTTTGACGGTTGGAGTGAGCATTTCCGCTTTTCTCTCTGGATGGAGAGTTTTCAAGAGTTGGGGCTTGATCCTGTGGATTATGCAGAAAAAACTTTCAGCTATGATGAGGCTCTGCCATGGGAGGTTATTGACCCAGGTGTTTCCAGGGATTTTTTAATTGAGGAACATCAGAGGGCACTGGCTGGAAAGACAACCCCAGATTGCCGCACAAATAGATGCGGGAAATGCGGTGTCTGTTCATCATTGAAAGTTGCCAATTGTTTGGTTAAGGGGAGGGGAGAATAGTGCCCAGGTACAGGCTGGAATATATGAAAAAAGATATAGCTCGTTACCTTTCTCACCGGGAACTGATGACGACACTGCAGCGAGCTATGAAGCGGGCAACTTTTCCTCTTACTTATACCATGGGGCATCACCCCCGTCCCAAGTTGTCCTTTGGCCCTCCTCTGGCTGTAGGAGTAGCAGGATTAAGGGAATATATGGATCTTGAATTGGATAGGGAAATTTCCACCTTGGAGTATCTGCAGCTTCTCAATGATCATCTCCCTCCAGGCCTCAGAGCACAGGATCTGGTAAAATTAGACCCCGGTGAAATGAGTTTAGGGAAGTTTATTAACTGTGCCTGTTACCGGATAGAAGCGGGTTCAGCTATTTCCGCAATTTCTTGGGAACAATTGTTTAATAAATTGGAAGAGGAATACCCCGGCCTTACAGAAGGGTTATTAAAGTGGTGTGCTAACCCAGTGGAAGGTTATTTAGAGGTATTGATGCAAGAGGGTCAAGGGGGGGTGTCACTGCGCACTCTCCTGGATGCTCTTAATCAAGGGATAGGTACTACCCTTTTACTGCCTTCGCTGGTCACCCGCACAGCTTTGTTTCATCTGGCAAAGGGTTTGCTCACAGACCCATTGAAAAAGTATACACGTCCATTATAGGAAAAATAAAGTATAATACTCTAATAGATGCCTGTGTAGTTCTTGTATTTACTCTAAGGGTGGGATGAGTAGCAGTTGGGGAGGAAAAGATTTTTTTAAGGATTGAGTGGTATGGAGAAAGAAATTTATATTCATGTAACTAAGGAAGAGACAAAAGCTGCTGTTTTGGAAAATGGGAAACTGATGGAGATCTATTTGGAACGTTCTTTTCAGAAGCGATTAGCCGGGAATATTTATAAAGGTAAGGTAGCCAATGTGCTCCCCGGGATGCAAGCAGCTTTCGTCAGTATCGGTTTAGAGAGGAACGCTTTTTTGTATGTAGAAGATATCAGATCCAATATTCATGACAAAGAGTTACCTATTCAAAATTTGGTGCGTGAAGGGGAGGAATTGCTGGTACAGGTTGTCAAGGAACCTTTTGGTACTAAGGGAGCTCGGGTGACAACCCATCTGACCTTTCCAGGGCGGTATGTGGTTTTTATGCCTGATCTCGATACTGTTGGGGTTTCCCGGCGCATCAAATCAGAGCGAGAGAGAGAGCGTTTAAAAAAGATCGCTGAAGAGGTGCGTATTCCGGGGCGTGGTCTTATTGTGCGCACTGTGGCTGAGGGTGTTTCTGCAGAGGAATTGGAAAGGGATGTGCGGGAACTTTATAATCTCTGGATTCTGGTCAAGGAAAAAGCTGCCCGCAATTCTGCACCTGCATTAATCCACCAGGAGCTTGAATTGGTTTCCTGGGTGGTGAGGGACCTTTTTGGGGAAGATGTAGACCGGCTGCTGACCAATGACCAGGAAACCTATGAGAAAATAATCGAGCTGGTTCAGACCTTTGAACCAAGTTTGTGCAACCGGGTCTATCTTGCCTCATCTGAGTTTGCTGAGCAGTTAGATTTGGAACAGGAAGTGACCAAAGCACTGCGCCCTAAGGTTTGGTTGAAGAGCGGTGGCTACCTGGTAATCGATGAGGCTGAGGCCTTGACCGTGATTGATGTCAATACAGGCAAATATACCGGTACAAAAAACTTTGCTGAAACGGTTTTCCGCACCAATATGGAGGCAGTGCAGGAGATCGTGCGCCAGATTCGCCTGCGGAATTTAGGGGGCATTATTATTATCGATTTTATTGATATGGAGCTGCCGGAACACCGCAGTGAGGTGATCAGGCAGCTGGAAGAAGAATTGAAGAAGGATAAGACCAGAACCTGTGTGCTCGGTCTTACCCAGTTGGGCCTGTTAGAACTGACCAGAAAAAAGGTTCGTCCCAGTTTGAGCAGTTTGCTTGAACGCTCCTGCCCCTATTGTGAAGGAACAGGCAGGGTTCTTTCAGAAGAGAGTGTCAGCATGAATGCCTGTCGGGCTATCAGATCTCTAGCTGATCAAAAAGACTCTTTGGGGATTTTGGTGGAGGTACATCCATCTGTAGCTGCTTTTCTCATCGGGGGAGGGGGGAGCCATCTCCGAGAGTTGGAAGAGGAGATCGGCAAAAAGATCATTATTAAAGGTAGTGATTCTGCACATCTAGAGGATGTACAGGTTAGATCACTCTACAGTAAGGAAGAACTCCTTGCTTTATCCGCTCCGGTCAGGCAGGGAGAGATTCTTGATGTAGAAGTGGAAGAGGCCCATGCCACCAATGAAAATGATGGGATAGCCCGTATCCATGGGTATATTTTAGATATTGAAAATGGCAAAGATTATATCGGGCAGAGGGTTCTGGTAAAGGTAGATAAAGTTCACCGCACCTATGCCAAAGCCCGCATTTTAGAGCGATAACTTGACAGCAGTGGTATCAGGTGCTAAAATTCCGTTGTAACTGTTGCACAATAAACGCTCGGGGAGGGTCAATCAAGCGCAGAGAATGCCACCCATCAAGCCCGGCGGAAGGAGGAAATATTGTGTTTGCAATTGTGGAAACAGGCGGCAAACAGTATAAAGTCAGCAAGGGAACTGTACTGCGGGTAGAAAAACTGGAGGCTGCTGTAGGGGATGAAGTGGTTTTTGACAGGGTCCTGGCAGTGGATATGGATGGTGATTTCCAGGTAGGAACACCCTATCTGCCCGGAGCACAGGTAAAAGCAAAAGTACTTGATCAGGGTAAGGCTAAAAAGATTCTTGTTTTTAAATACAAGCCCAAAAAGAATTATCGCCGCCGGAAGGGGCACAGACAGCTATTTACTGAAGTTATTGTGGAGGATATTTCTTTAGGATCACAGGCAGAAACAGCTGCTGAATAAGTTATGATCAGGGCGACTTTTTTTGAAAATAAGAGCGGGGAACTGCAGGGCTTTATTGTTGAGGGGCATGCGGGTTTTGCTCCTGCAGGGGAAGACATTGTCTGTGCCGGTGTTTCAGCCCTTGTCCAGACTGCAGTGGTAGGTCTTAAACACTTTCTCACAACTGCCCCGCTGGTGGAAAACAGGACAAAAAGTAAAGATAGTGTTTTTGTCAAGTTAAAACTACCTGATCATTTGAACGAAGGGGATCGAAGAACCGCACAGGTACTCTTGAAAACTTTGGAACTGGGAATGCAGGGGATCGCCGGAGGTTACGGAGAATATCTAGTGGTGAGGAGGTGTCAAAATGTTTGATAGATTTGATCTGCAGTTATTTGCTCATAAAAAGGGAGTAGGTAGCTCACGGAACGGGCGGGACAGTGAGTCCAAACGCCTTGGCGTAAAGAAGTATGGTGGACAATATGTCACAGCTGGAAATATCATCGTTCGCCAGCGGGGAACCAAGGTTCACCCTGGTTGGAATGTTGGCCGCGGCAAAGATGATACCCTGTTTGCCTTGATCGATGGTTATGTAAGGTTTGAGTCTAAGGGGAAAAACAAGAAACAGGTGAGTGTTTACGCTGAGGCTTAATCAATTAACATAAGGGAAAGATACTCCCCTGGTCCTAATGGCCAGGGGAATTTGTTTAAAAAGATCATACTATAGGTAAGCGGCTTTAGAGTATTAAGGAGCCTTCTGACTTCCGACTTCCGGCCTCCGGGGTCTGATCGAGGATGTTCTGAATCAGAATTTCAGAATCCGAGTTTAATAAAAAGCTCATACTGCAGATAAGCGGCTTTAGAGTAGTAAGTAACTTCTGACTTCAGACCTCCGGTTTCCCGGGTCTCATCAAGGAAGTTTTGAACATCAGAATTACAGTATCTGAGTTTAATAAAAGCTCATAGTGTAGGTATGTGGCTTTACAGGATTAAGGAGCCTTCCGACTTCTATTTCAGGTGGGTGTCACATGTTTTACGATTATGCTAAGATCTATGTCAAAGCAGGTGATGGCGGGAACGGTTGTGTAGCCTTCCGTCGCGAAAAATATGTTCCTATGGGAGGTCCCAGCGGTGGAAATGGTGGGAGCGGCGGTAATGTGGTCTTTGTCGCGGACCGCAACCTGCACACACTGATTGACTTTCACTACCGCAAGCATTATAAAGCAGAGCGAGGGGAACACGGCCGTGGCAAAAACCAGCACGGGAAAAATGGAGAGGACCTTATTATACATGTTCCTGTAGGGACTATTATTCGTGATGTAAATGGAGAGTTTTCTGTTGACCTCAAAAGACACGGACAACGGTTTATCGCTGCCCGCGGTGGACGCGGGGGGCGGGGCAATGCGCGTTTTACAACACCACAACTACAGGCCCCACGCTTTGCTGAACGGGGTGACCCCGGAGAGGAGCGCACATTGGAGTTGGAGTTGAAGTTACTGGCTGATGTGGGGCTGATCGGCCTTCCCAATGCAGGTAAATCCAGTTTGCTCAGCCGCATATCTGCAGCCCGGCCCAAAGTAGCCAATTATCCCTTTACTACATTGAATCCCCAATTGGGTGTGGTTGATATGGGAGAGCGCAGTTTCGTAGTAGCGGACCTTCCAGGGCTTATTGCCGGCGCCCATTCAGGTGCCGGACTGGGACACCGCTTTCTGCGCCATGTGGAACGAACCAAGCTGTTGATACTTGTTGTAGATGCAGCAGGTACAGAAGGCAGGGACCCAGTAGATGATGTTCGGGTTATTCTTGAGGAAGTTAGGTTATATAACCCGCTGTTAGCAGATCGACCTGTGGTGATCGCTGCCAACAAGGTGGATCTTCCAGAGGCAAGTGATCATATCCCACAGCTCAAAGAGGCATATCCGGCGTACAAGATATTCCCTATTTCAGCGGTGACAGGATCCGGGATACAGGAGTTGTTGTATGCGGTTGCAGAGATGTTGGAGCAACTAGAAGATGTGGATGAGGATGAGGGAGTAGAAGAGGAAGTCAGGCTGGTCACTGTTGATGAGGAAGATGATAAAAGCTTTTCTGTAATTCAGAAGGACGGCACTTTCGTGGTTCAGGGGAAAGGGATAGAGCGATTGGTTAATCGATTGGATTTGGAAAACCCTGATGCTCTTAGGTATTTTCAACATATGCTGCGCTTAATCGGTGTGGATGATGCGCTGCAAAATCAGGGGGTTCAAAAAGGTGATACGGTCAGGATCGGCGATTTTGAGTTTGAATGGCATGAATAATAAGATAATAATTATGAATTTTATTCAGTAATCTATGTTCAGGGTAGAAGGTGAGGGTGCAGGAATTGCTGACAGGAAAGCAGAAAAGATACTTACGGTCCCTTGCTAACCGGTTGGATCCTATTCTGCAGGTGGGAAAGTCGGGGATCAGTGACAACCTGGTGTGTCAGCTGGATGATGCTCTGACTGCCCGGGAATTGGTGAAAATACGTGTGTTGCCTAATGCTCCTTTAAGTGTTGATGAAACAGCGGCTGTGTTGAGTGAGCGCACTGGAGCAGAGCTTGTTCAGGTGATCGGCCGCAATGCAGTCTTTTATCGTCAGGGAGAGGAACCAGAGATTACGCTGCCATAAAAATGGGAGAGTGGAGGCTTGAAGATGGCCGTTTTTCAACGCGCAAAGATAAAACAAGCCCGCCGTATAGTGGTTAAAGTTGGAACAAAGATCCTCTGCGGGAACAAGGGGCAGATCAACCTCCAGCGTATGGAAAGCCTAGTGGAGGACCTGGCGGCTCTCTGGGATGAAGGACGGGATGTCATTCTGGTCAGTTCTGGAGCCATTGGCGCTGGAGTGGGCAGATTGGGGCTGGCACGCAGGCCCAGAACCATTCCGGAAAAGCAGGCAGCAGCAGCTGTTGGTCAGGGAATTCTGATGCAGCACTATGAATCCTTTTTCTCACCGCGCGGGATAACTGTAGCCCAGGTGCTGCTCACCAGGGAAGACATCAATCACAGGGAACGCTATTTGAATGCTCGTCACACCTTACAGACCTTGATGAGGTTTAGGGCGCTTCCCATTGTTAATGAAAATGATACTGTAGCAGTAGAAGAGATCCGCTTTGGGGATAATGATACCCTGGCTGCTCTGGTGGCCTGCCTGGTGGATGCGGACCTTTTGGTTTTACTTACAGACCTTGATGGTTATTATACAGTAGACCCCCGCCGGCATGAGGATGCCCAGTTGATCACGGAAATAACTGAAATCACACCGGAAATTGAGACTAGTGCCGGTGGGTGTGGGTCAGATTTGGCTACTGGTGGAATGGAGACAAAGATTCAGGCAGCAAAGATTGTTATGCAGGCAGGGATACCCCTTGTGATCGCCAGCGGTATGAAAAAGGGAACACTAGCGGCAATACTGCAGGGGGAATCAATAGGTACCCTTTTTGTGCCCCAGGAAGATCGCATGCAGGCACGTAAGCTGTGGATTGCCTTTGGCTCGCCTGTTCAAGGTAGGGTGGTTGTGGATGAAGGGGCTGCAGCGGCTCTGTTGAAAAAGGGTAAGAGCCTGCTGCCCAGTGGTGTGGTCAGTGCTGAAGGCACTTTTAGTGCGGGAAATGTGATCAGTATTGTTGATCCTGCTGGAAGGGAAATTGCCAGAGGTATTAGTAATTACAACAGTGCTGCATTGCAGTTGATTAAGGGGCATAACAGCAGGGAGATCAGAGAGATTTTAGGCTATCATGATTATGATGAAATTGTCCACCGTGACAATCTCACACTTGTTATCAATGGCGGATAAGCTAGTAGAGAGGAGGCAAATATGATGTCGTTGGAAAGTCAGATGATAGAACTTGGAAAAAGGGCGAAAAAGGCGTCTTATATACTTGCAGGGATTTCTACTGAGGTCAAGAATCAGGCTTTGTTGTCCATGGCGAGAGCACTGGAAGAAAGAATGGAATTGATCCTGGATGCCAATCAGCAGGATATGGATGCTGGAAGGGCAAAGGGGTTGAGTGGTGCTCTGCTGGATCGTTTGTTGCTGACAGCGGAACGGATCAAGGAAATGGCTGATGGGCTGCGGGATCTGGTGGGTCTACCAGACCCGGTTGGTGAGGTTATCAAGATGTGGACACGCCCCAATGGCTTGCGTGTCGGCAGGTTAAGAGTACCCCTTGGTGTGATCGGAATTATCTATGAGGCTCGCCCTAATGTAACTGTTGATGCCGCCGGACTCTGTCTCAAGGCAGGGAATGCTGTTATTCTGCGGGGCGGTTCTGAGGCACTTCAGTCAAACCTTGTTTTAACCAGGGTGATCAGTGCTGCAGCGGTGAGTGCAGGGATTCCTGAGGGTGCTATTCAATTGGTGCCCACAACCGATAGGGAAGCTGCGAATATGATGATGACCATGAATGATTACATCGATGTCCTGATCCCCCGGGGTGGGGCAGGTTTGATCAATGCGGTGACCGCAAATGCTACAGTACCGGTATTGAAAACCGGTGTGGGCAACTGCCACACTTATGTTGATGATGAAGCAGACCTGGAAATGGCTACCAAAATTGTGGTCAATGCTAAAACACAAAGACCTGGTGTTTGCAATGCTATGGAAACCCTCTTGGTAAATGAAAAATGTGCAAAAAGTTTTTTGCCTGCAGCAGCAGCCGCCCTTCGGGAAAAAGGGGTGGAGTTGCGGGGCTGTGAAAAAGTTCGGGAAATTATACCTGATTGCCTTCCCGCTTCTGAAGAGGATTGGGCTACCGAATACCTGGATCTTATCCTTGCAGTAAAGGTGGTCCGTGATCTGGAGGAAGCCATTGATCATATTCATACCTACGGCACCAAACACTCTGAGGCAATTATTACTAATAATTATCAAAAAGCCATGTTATTTGTGCAGAGAGTTGACGCAGCTGCGGTATTTGTTAATGCCTCCACCCGTTTTACTGATGGGCACCAATTTGGTTTTGGAGCAGAGATAGGGATTAGTACCCAAAAACTCCATGCACGGGGACCTATGGGGTTAGAGGAATTGACCTCTACCAAGTTTGTTATCCTGGGGGATGGGCAGATCAGGTCTTAAATATTTATTAAATATTATTTAAAGGGGCAGGAGCAAACTTATGAAGGAGCAGCGATTGGGGATACTGGGCGGCACTTTTGATCCTATTCATTATGGTCATTTGATGGTTGCTGAAGCTGCAAGGGAAAAAATCTTTTTGGATAAGGTTATCTTTATGCCGACCTCTATACCACCTCATAAGCATGGTATAGTAACAGACTTTTGGCATAGGTATCTGATGGTTACGCTTGCTATCCTGGGGAACCCCTTTTTTGAGGCTAGCCGTCTGGAGTATGAGCGGGGAGGAATTACCTATACAGTAGATACCATGCGTCAGTTGCGTCAGATCTATGGTGATGCTGCTGAACTTTTTTTTATAACCGGGGTTGATACAATACTGGACATATTTGGGTGGAAAGAGCCGGAAGAGCTTTTATCACTCTGCAAGTTCATTGTTGCTGCACGTCCTGGTTTAGATTTACACATTGTCAGTGAGATTTTTGGGAAATATTACAGTTCGGTTGTTATACCTATGGAGATGCCTCAACTGGATATTTCATCCTCTGATATCAGAAAGCGTGTCAGGGAGGGTAGGTCGATAAAATATCTGGTTCCTGAGTCAGTTGAACAATATATCATTCAGCAGAAGCTTTATTTATAAACAAATAACTCTGTTATCCATATGAAGAGGGATAGAATGCAGGAGTACGAAAAAGCAATTAGGGAAAGATTGTCAAAAGATAGGATGGAGCATGTTTTAGCTGTGCGTGATTGTGCAGCAGAACTAGCTGCTATTCACGGAGTTGAACAAAAAGATGCTGCACTGGCGGGTCTGCTTCATGACTATGCCCGGGATATTCCTGCTGATCAACTGCTCTCTATGGCGCGGGCGAGAGGGCTGGTTAGCTGTTCTATTGAGGAAAAAGTTCCCCTGCTATTACATGGGGCTGTAGGGGCACAGCTGATTAAGGAAGAATTGGGTATTGATAATCCTCAGTTGCTGGAGGCTATTGCTCTGCATACTCTAGGGGGGCCTGCCATGGGAAGGTTAGCACAGCTGATCTATATTGCTGATCTGATAGCTCCAGGGAGAGATTTCCCCTCTGTTGAGCACCTGCGGGAAATTGCCAGGAATGACCTTGATAGAGCTCTTTTGGAGTGTTTTGCCTCCACCATTGGTTACTGTTTGCAAAGGTTTAAATTGATCCATCCACAAACCATAGATGCCTGGAATTATTATGTTGTTAACAAATGAAAGGAGGAAACTAAAGATTGGATTCAGGCCGGGAAATAGCCATCAAAGCTGCACAAGCTGCAGTTGAGAAAAAGGCGCACGATATCAAAGTGCTCGATCTAAGAGGAATTTTTCCTGTAGCAGATTATTTTGTGATCTGCAGCGGCCGCAGTACCACACATCTGGATGCGATTGCCCAGGAAATACAAGAACAATTAGGAAAATCAGCTGAGGGTTATTTCCGGAAACAGGGAACTCCACAGTCCGGATGGATCTTGTTGGATTATGGCAGTGTTGTGGTCCATATCTTTAGTGAAGAAGCACGCAGCTTTTATGATCTTGAACATTTGTGGGGTGATGCCAGTATAATTATGCAAAATTCTTAGATAAAGTCTTTTTTCTGCAGGAATTGTAAAATATTTCGTCGAATTTTATTTCACTGTGAGATTATATACTGCACAGATAAGGCGTGAGTTTTTTGCGAAACGCTATTCTCAAGCTGATGAATAACAAAGCAACCATTCTCTTTATTATGCTCTCAAGTGCAGTGATCGCAGTATTAGTTTACTTGACCATTAAAATTTACCTGCAGGCTGTACAAATAGTTCTTCCAATTCATGATATATTCCGGTATGTCATTTTGGCCGGGGGAGCTGTATTAGTACTAATAGCTTTTTTGTTGATGTTTTATCTTGTCATCAGCTATAAGAGAAGATATCTCAGTTTATGCAGAGTAAATTCAGAACTAAAAGATCTTCTGAGCAATACAAAGGATGAAATCAGCCGGATATATTTTGCCGCATTAAATGCCCTTACAGCTGCTATGCAGGCGAGGGATAATTCATCCCTGCAGCACCTGGAGCGAGTCGCCAATTATGCTGTTGCTCTGGGTAAAAGGCTGGATATGTCTCATCAGGATTTGGTTGATTTATACTGTGCTGCTTTGCTGCATGACCTAGGGAAGATTGGGATTCCCGAAGACATCTTAAAAAAACCGGGGGCACTAACCAGAGAAGAATTTGCTCAAGTGCGTAAACACCCGGAAATAGGGACAAAGATCCTGGAAACACTGATTGCTTCAGAGAAAATATCATCGATTATACTGCACCACCATGAGTTTTATAATGGGACAGGCTATCCATCAGGATTAGCTAGGGAGGAGATCCCTTTGGGTGCCCGCATTATTGCGATTGCTGATGCCTATGATGCCATGACTTCTGATAGGCCCTACAGCAGGGCTAAAACCCATGAAGAAGCTGTAGCTGAGCTGATCAGGTGTGCCGGTGTCCAGTTCGATCCACGCCTTATTGTCCATTTCCTTGAGGTTATTGAACAGGAAGATGATAGGGTTTATACCCTGTCTAATGAAAGTTTCTTTCATGTCCCGCCTAGCTATATCGTCAATTGAACCGCTATTGTGACATTTTATTTTCCCACCTTAACTGCCTTTCTATCATTTTCTGAGAGATGATTTAAGGTTTTTATCCAATAAAGGTGTAACTGAAAGAACGAAAAAAGTGTGAGTGCCTTACAGCAGCCTTTAAAATAAGTGAATCTTTCCATGTGTTAGGGGCATTTTCTACCACTGAACTTATTGAGACCGGTATTTCTCTCTACCCTGATGTTATCCTTTGGAAAGTCAATGGTGATCCAATACCAGTGATCTCAGAGACCAAAGCCAAGAGTCCCTTAACTCGCCTGGTGATCGTTTTGCGGGATCCAGGGGAGTATAATATGACAGAATTAATCCGTTTGGGTCTTCATGGCTGCCTGCCTCTGCGGTTACTACCAAAACAGATAGTCAGTGCAGTTGAGTTGATACTGGATGCGGGAGTGCTATGTCTTCCACGGTTTGGACCTGAATACCACAACAAGATCAATTCTCAAGATAATCACTCCCTTTTAGGTTCACTGACGAAAAGAGAACAAGAGGTATTCACACTGCTCAAAAAAGGTCAAACCAACTCGGAAATTGCCTCTGCCCTCTATATTTCCGAGTCTACTGTCAAATCTCACCTGCGCAGCATTTTCCGCAAATTAGGGGTAAACAAGCGCAATGAGGCACAGTTATTGGCCCTTCAGGGTGTTAATACTGCAGGAACAAAAGCTGTGACCGGTTAGAGCATCTGATTGTGCAAAAACTGAATCTGAAAACATATTTAATGCCGGGATTTTCCAGTTTCCCGGTTTTTTTATTTGTATCCCCACTATTTGTATCCTCACTCCATATAGTTCATCTCCGAATTAATCCTTTTGCTGTTTTGGATTAATATTTTCACCTTGATTTTACTCCATATGGTCAGTAGAAGATGATGGGTGAAACGTGATAATCTCTGAGCATGAGGTATGCTTGTTTTTACCAATACATACAAATCACACCAAAATTACGACAATACCTGTAGGGGGGTGATTGGGCAGCTGAGCTAAAATTTTTTTCATCTGTGTTTTAATGCTGTTATTTCAATTATTTATTGTAAGGAGGTCAAGTGATGAAATCCAAAAAGCTACTGATTTTTTGCCTGGTGGCAGTATTTGCTCTTTCTTTGATGGGCTTTGGTTTTGCTAAGTGGTCAGATACTGTGACAATTGGGGCAACTGTAGCAACGGGGAATGTGGATATTTCAATTGAACCGGGAAAAGTTCTTGATGAAGGTGTTGACCCCCAGAAGTGGCCCGAAGCAAATAATTGTGAAAAAAAGGATGTTGCACAGACTGAATTGACAGCAGTCGGCTGCGACAAAAACGAGTTGGATTTAAAAATTACTAATGCCTACCCCTGGTACCTGACCGGGTATACCTTCCGCATTAATGGCGAGGGTACTGTGCCGGTCAAGATTGAGGATATAAAGACTAAAATTCAGAGCGACAGATTAGGGTTGAAGGACTTTATTGTGGTGAAAAACTGGACAATACATGTCGTTAACCCTGCCTCCAACGGCTTACCAGCTGAAGATAGGACAATTGAGTCGAATAAGTATACAAACAGTTGGGATGGACTTGTGAAAGCGCTTAAGGGCATACAGATTCATCAGGGTGGATATGTTGAGGTTACAGTGAATTTCTACATTCGGGAAACAATTAAATGTGGTTGGCAAACAAAAATTGCTCCGCAAAAAGCTAATTTGTCTGCTAAAATCGAAATCAACGCAGCCCAGTGGAATGAGGTTAATTAGTCGGCAAAATAAAAACCGTAGTTTTCAAGGTTGCGGGGAGTTTATGAGCACCCCGCAACCATCCTTTATCAGTATTTGTGAGGGAAGTCTTCAATGAGGGGAATAAACAGGAGAATCACTATCCCAGTTGACTGGTGTGTTCTTTTCGGGGCGGTTCTTTTGCTTCCGCTGTTGTTTAGGTATATCGTGCCCCGTTTGTTAACAGGAGCCGCTGCGGCTTATATAGCTAACCCTCTGGCTTGGATAATGATAGCGCTGTGTGTCTTCCGACTCCCTCGACAAAAGAGCTGTGGGAAACAGCGGCTGCAGCCGGCTCTGATTAAGATTGCCTGTGGCATTGCCCTCTTTCAGATCTACTTGATGGTGCTGGCCGGTTTTTTTGATGGTTTCGGCAGAAGTCCATATTCTTTTACAATCAGTGGTATTCTGATCAATATCTTCTATATGGTGAGCATACTGATCGGTATGGAACTGAGCAGAGCCTGGTTGATCAACAGGCTGCTGAGTAAACCTTATGTCTCGGTTCCTGTTCTGCTGGCATTGTTCTATACATTACTTACCATGCCAACAAGTAAATTCCCATCTTGGGGAAGCACTCTAGAAACCTGGACACAGTTTTTCGGCTCCATATTTCTCCCTATTTCGATGAAACAGCTGCTGGCCTCTTTCCTAGCAATGTGGGGAGGGCCTGTGCCTGCCCTGGCTTACAGCGGTTTATTGGAGGCATTTGAATGGTTTTCTCCTATCCTTCCTGATCTTAACTGGGCAATGAAGGCTCTTGTCGGTACAATAGTCCCTTTAGTGGGGTTGGCAATTATCCAGGAATTTTATGCTGTTCAGCCTATCCCCCGGAGAAGACCTGAAAAACATGAAAAAGGATATGTCAGCACAGCAGTCTTCGGGGCGGTGCTGGTGGTGACCATCTGGTTCTCAATAGGTGTTTTTCCAGTACGTCCAATTGTTATTTACAGTGGAAGTATGCGCCCTACATTCGATGCCGGTGATATTGTTATTGTCGCTAAAAAGGATCCTGCTCTTTTAAAAGAGGGGGATATTATTTCTTACCGAATTGAGGATTCACCTGTTCCTATTATTCACCGGATTAAAAAAATAAATAGAGACAAGACGATCATAACAAAAGGAGATAACAATAATCACATTGATCAGCCGATTGTACCAGAACAGGTTAATGGAGTGGTACTGTTTATCGCTCCCAAAGTGGGATGGATATCGATAGCTGTAAGGAATATGTTCATATGAGAGGAGAGGGGTAAGCCAGGTGCGCCAAAGCAAAATAGAGATACACAAAAACCATAGAATCATTATTTTGGTAGTCTTGTGTCTGCTGCTAGCCGGTTCTTTTTATAATCTATATAGGGTATACAGGGAATCGTCCACCGTATCCAAGGATGTTCCGGTATACAGCTACCAACATCAAGGGAAGCTCGATTATCAAGTTAAAATCAAGCCTAACAGTTTGTTCAATGAAAAAACCTTGGGACCAGGTGAATCATATTATACAAATCTTGTCGAAGCAATTGATGCTCATTGTTCTTACAACTATACTGCTGACCAACCGGCTAAATTGACTGTTTCTTATATGGTTGTGGCTGTTGTCAGAGAACCAGAGGTGTGGTCTAAGGAATTTTTTCTTATCCCTGAAACGGTAGTTGAAGGAGAAGGAAAGGAGATTTCTTTCTCTAGGCCTTTTTCATTTAATCTGAAAAATTATGAGGAGTTTGTAAATACTGCCAACCGTGAACTAGGAGTGTATGCTGAGAGTCCTCAAGTTGCTATTGAGGCAAGAATCAATGTGACTGCTGAACAGGTCAGAGATGAGCTGTCACCAACTATGATCATCCCCCTGGGTATGAGTGAGTTTGAGATAACCGGAACAATGGCACCACAGGAGAAGGGGGCTCTGAAAGACTCTGTGTTAGTTCCCAATCCTGGGCTGAGAGGGAAAAGAGTGATCGCGACTTTACTAGCTGTGGTTATTATGTTGCTCTCTGTTCTTTTCGTCCTGCGGACCGAGTCAAAAAAACCTGTGCCGGTGAGTGAGATTGACCGGGCGATAGATAAGCTGTGGAAACAGAATGGTGAGCGTTTGGTAAGGGTAGGGAAAGATTTTATCATGCCTGATCAGCTAATCCCAATTTCCCTTTCTTCAATAGAAGATTTGATAAAAGTGGCTGATGAAACGTGTAAACCCATTATATACCAGGAAAACAGTCATAATCATCATATTCCTACTTGCTATGTTATTGATGGCTTGACCGTTTACCAGCACATGCTTCAGGCTTCTAAACTGTCCAATGAGGTGATTTCTTCTCCTAGAGGCAGTCAAGTAGAGTTTTCTGAAAGCTGACGATTGTTATTCAATCTTTTTATTCCATACACTTCTAGATTTAGCTGCATTTTTTCATATTCCTGCTTATGCAGGGAAGGGGTGTGTAACATGAAAAAAATGGCGTGTTTTCTTTTAACCCTTATGTTGGTGTTTTTTATGATGGATTATGCTTTTGCCAGTTCAGAATTAATAATGAATACTACTGTCCAGACCAGTAAGTTTGGTTGGGGTATCTTGGAGAACACTTTGTCTCAAAGTGATCAGGGTGCAGACCAAACCTGTGACCCCGGACTGGAAAATTTACGCACCGTAGCTGAAAGCAAGGATGTTGGCAAAACTGCTGTGTCAGTAGAAGATACCAATAAGGACGGTCAGCATGACACCTTAAAGATCGAGGTTGGCAATGCTTACCCTTCATATTACAACAGGATCAATATCGGCATCAGGAATTTCGGAGAGGTCGCAGTAAAAAAGCATAAAGCAGTGATTAACTGGCAAGGCAAAACAGAAGTTTTGGATGAAGGGGTAATCTGTTATTTGCATAAAAACGGTAATCTGTCTCAGGGGACCAGCACCCCTGATGATGCTGTACTGGAACTTCGCTGGAGCGGAAGTGGCGGGGAGATTCAAAATCCCGGTGAAGTTATGGATGGTGTGCTTGAATTTCATGTACTGCAGGCAGCCGAGCAAAATCATTCCTATTGTTTTGATGTAACACTGACGACAGAGGCAGCAGAGGTGGCAGACAGTATCGACACTGAAGAAGAGGGAAAAACCGGCAGTAAATCAGAAGATGTTGTAGCAGGGATAATTGATCTGCCGAAAACCGGTGGCAGTGCTGTCTATTACTATCTTGCAGGTGCAGCAATGCTGCTTATTGGTGCTGTCGTCACTATTCTGAGGAGAAAATAAAAGAAAGCACATAATAATAAGGGGCAGGTAGGGTTTTAATTGGCCATATCTTTTTTATCGGCATCGGTTCAATATCTGTGGATCACAGAGCTGTTTCTATCTGTTGCTTGACAACGTTCATGAAAAGGCAGCAGTGTACAATTTGGTAATTGAGTGTCTTATGTAGAAAAAAGAGACCTCAATAATGGTCATCTTTTCAGATGGCCAACTCCCCCATCAAGGAGTGTAAGGTCTCTATGTTGGATATTCCATGTAGTAGCTATTGTTCTATTTCTTATCAATGGATTATGGAAAATTATTAGATCGGGCTGTGATTTGAAAAACCGGTGTTGACATACACCGGATTATTTCATATAATAGGGTTCGGCAAATGCGAGGAACGGGAGTAGTAAACCCACTCCGGCAGGTCTTCAGAGAGCCGGTTGTACGGGGTGTGAGCCGGTGACCGAGCCGGGGGTTGAACTCGCCCGGGAGCAGTACCGGTGAAAGCTATTAGCCGGTAACGCGATGCAAGCGTTATATGCAATTAAAGTGGGTAGATAATGGGGCTGTGGCGCAGCGGGAGCGCGCTTCCTTGGCATGGAAGAGGCCGCGGGTTCGATTCCCGCCAGCTCCACCATTATATTTACCAATCTGGGTGGTACCACGGGAATAACTCCCGTCCCTGAACTAACAGGGACGGGAGTTTTTAGTAGTTGGTAAACGATTTCAACTGCTTGGAATTAATATGCTGTCGAAATAAAACAAACTGAATCGCAAAACATAGACGGATGGTGAGTGGTTTGGATACGAGATATAATTTTCGGCTTGTGGAGAAGAAGTGGCAGCAGCGCTGGGAAGAAAGGGGTGCTTTTCAGGTTACTGAGGATCCTGAAAAACAGAAATATTACTGTCTGGTAATGTTCCCTTACCCTTCAGGAAAGCTGCACATGGGCCATGTCCGCAACTATGCCATAGGGGATGTTTTAGCGCGCTTTTTTAAGATGCAGGGCTTCAATGTTCTACATCCTATGGGTTGGGATGCCTTTGGGCTACCGGCGGAAAACGCTGCTATTAAGAACCGCATACCGCCCGCTAAGTGGACATGGGATAATATCAACAGTATGCGCAGTCAATTAAAGTCATTGGGTCTGAGCTATGATTGGTCCAGGGAAGTAGCTACCTGCCATCCGGATTACTACCGTTTTACCCAATGGCTTTTCCTTCAGCTTTATCATCATAACTTAGCCTATAAAAAGAAACAGGCAGTGAACTGGTGTCCTTCCTGCGCTACAGTGCTTGCCAATGAACAGGTTGTTGCCGGCCGCTGTGAGCGGTGTGACACTGAGGTAGAAAAGAAGGATTTGGAACAGTGGTTCTTCCGAATCACCGCTTATGCGGACCGTCTGTTGGAAGATCTGGAAAAAATCCCGGGATGGCCGGATAAGGTCAAGCTGATGCAGACCAACTGGATCGGCAGGAGTGTTGGTGCAGAAGTCAGGTTCACAGCGGAGAATGGTAAAGAGATTAAGATTTTTACCACAAGGCCTGATACTATTTTTGGTGTTACCTATATGGTTTTAGCTCCTGAGCATCCTCTGGTTGAGGAGTTGATTAAGGATAAACCAGAGGCAGGTAAGGTACGAGAGTTTATCGCCAGAGTAAAAAAACAGAGCGAAATAGAGCGGACCTCTGCTGAAGGAGAAAAGGAAGGCGTTTTTACCGGAGCCTATGCTATTAATCCTATTAGTAAAGAAAAAATCCCTATCTGGGTGGCCAACTATGTCTTAATGGAATACGGTACAGGAGCTGTTATGGGTGTGCCTGCCCATGACCAGAGGGATCTGGAGTTTGCCCGCAAATATCAGCTGCCGGTTAAAGTAGTTATTCAGCCCCTAGGCAGGGACATGGATGCCGCCACCATGGAAGAGGCTTATTCAGAACCGGGTATTATGGTTAATTCCGGAGAGTTTGACGGCATGGACAGTGAGCTAGCCCGTCTAAAAATCATTGAATATATGAAAGAGAAAGGGCTGGGAGAAGAGAAGGTCAATTACCGCCTCAGGGATTGGCTCATCTCCAGACAGCGCTACTGGGGAGCACCGATCCCCATTATCTACTGTGATCACTGCGGAATTGTACCAGTACCGGAGAAAGACCTTCCTGTGCTGCTCCCGGAGAATGTGGCTTTTGAGCCCACTGGAGAATCGCCGCTGCTTAAAGCAGATAGTTTTATTAATACAACTTGTCCGCAATGCGGAGCACCAGCCCGCCGGGAAACAGATACAATGGACACCTTTGTTTGTTCCTCATGGTACTTCTTGCGTTACTGTAGCCCTCATGAGGATCAGCGTCCCTTTGACCCGGAAAAAGTGGCTTATTGGATGCCTGTTGACCAGTATATCGGTGGGGTGGAGCATGCCATATTGCACCTGATGTATTCCCGCTTCATTACCAAGGTGCTTTATGATCTGAATTTGGTTCCCGTTGATGAGCCATTTACCAACCTGCTCACCCAGGGCATGGTATTAAAAGATGGTTTCAAAATGTCCAAGTCCAAAGGGAATGTAGTCAGCCCTGAGGAGATTATTGAAAACTATGGTGCAGATACCGCTCGTCTGTTTATCCTTTTTGCTGCCCCTCCCGAGCGGGATCTGGACTGGAGCGACCAGGGAGTGGAGGGTGCTTACCGCTTTATCAACCGGGTATGGAGGTTGGTACAGCGTGTTGCACCTGAAGTCAGAGAAAGGATGGAGTGGGATGTGGCATCCCTTTCCTCTGCTGAAAAGGATCTGCGGCGTGTTGTCCACAGAACCATTCAGCGAGTAGAGGATGACATCAAGACCAGGTTTAACTTCAACACAGCGGTAAGCGCCATCATGGAGCTGACTAATGCCCTTTATCACTATGTTGAAGGGATTGAGCAAGAACAATGGCACAAAGGGGTGCTCAGTGAGGGGCTCACCACCCTAGCTCTTTTGCTTGCTCCTTTTACCCCTCATTTTGCTGAAGAGATATGGGAGGTATTGGGGAATGAGGGCAGTGTGCATGAGCAGCAGTGGCCTCAGGTGGACAGGGAAGCCTTAAAGGAAGAGGAGATCACTATTGTTGTTCAAATCAATGGACGTGTGCGGGATCATATACAAGTTCCGGTTGGGCTGGATAATAAGGGAATGGAGGAAGCGGTGCTTTCCCAACCCAAGGTTGTTAATCTGATTCAGGATAAAGAGTTGGTCAAGGTGATCTGTGTCCCCAATAAACTGGTCAATCTAGTTGTGAGGTAAAAGTATACAATTCATCAAGCCCTGTAGGTGGGCGCCACTTATTGTTAACGAGTCCTGTATAGCGGTTAGCAGATGATCTCTGACAGGATGTGTTGCTATAATACGGAGGCCCTGAAATTACGGTCTGCAAAGAAGATAGCCTCTGACAGATGATGACTCGTATAGCAGCAATATATAGCAGAAAAAACAGTGCAGTGCTTGATTATTCTTTTTAGCAGGCAGAAAAAGCTCTGCTTGCTTTTTTTCTGGAAAATTCGATCTGCTTGTAAAATTTTAGTAAGACAGCAGGAAAACCAGTAACTGGTATTGAAAGATGTATATGGTAACTCAATTCCACCTGGTGAGTGCGCTCTTACAAAAGGGTAGCATAAAAGAGCGGTAATCCAGAAGGAGCGCGCATTGGAAATGCCCTGGCCTCTAACCCATATCCTTTGTTTGTGCTCTGCTACCGGGTGATACACAGTAATGGAAGATTAGGCAATTACAGCAGTGATGGGATGATTAATGGAACTGATTTAAAACTGTTGCAAAGAAGGGAAAGGCGACAGGAGGATCTCTGGGGAGATGTCCAGGCTTTTTAAAGAAAGCAGGTAATTTGTTATGTTAGAGATCGATCGGAAAGTACAGATCTTTATTTTTCTTATTGCTGCAGCTTTAATTTTTACAGGCGGTTATAAGTATGCCATGTGGATAGCGTCAGCTTCGGAAGAAGAGGTTATTAATGGAAATAGTGTTGAAAATATTGATGCTGGAGAGACGAAAGAATTAGGGGTACATGTAGCTGGCGCGGTGAAAAAACCAGGCGTTTATTACCTTTTCTTGGGATCGCGGGTAGAGGATGCCCTTCGCCTGGCTGAACCTCTGGCAGAGGCGGACTTAAACACCCTCAATCTTGCTCGAAAATTAGCTGATGGTGAGAAGATATATGTTCCCAAGGAGGGGGAAGCGCCAGAACAAGCTATGAACGGTGCTGTTCTTACAGAACAAGGGTCAACAGGGCAGAAGATCAATATCAATACAGCAACAGCTGCTGAATTGGATACCCTTCCGGGTATTGGCCCTGCTATTGCTCAGCGGATAATCGATTATCGAACAGAACATGGCCCCTTTCGTACGATTGCTGATCTCCAAAAAGTATCAGGAATCGGGGAAAGAAGATATGAACAACTCAAGGACCTGGTTACAATTTGATAATTGTGTAACACACAGCCCAAAGGTGATAAAAGCAGGCAGCGACCTGCTAATTAATTTTTGGGACAGGCAGGAATTTTACAAAAAATCAAGAATAAGTATCTATTGATATCTGTCTGTTTTTAGCAGAGGGCGTTGTTCGGTAACAACGTACTTTGGGGAAAGTAAGGAGGTGATATTCCGGGGGCCGCAGTTGGCGGATGATGGAGCCTGCCAACTGGGTAATGTAATTGGGAGGTTTTTTAATGGTAGTGTAACAGAAATTAAAAACACACTGCCGAATTTTATGTACTAAGGGGGGAAATTAAATGGATATCCAAGGATGGATGTTGGCAGTTGCTATACTGCTGCCTGTTGTAGCTGCAATCCTGGTTTTTCTTATCCGTCAGTATCAATTACGCGGACTGATTGTAATACTTACAGCAGTAGCTCTGATTGTCAACTCCATTTACTTCCTGAAGGTAGGCTTACCAACAGAATATACGCCAGAAAATCCTATTTGGGGCACAATAATCACAGTTCTTGACTATGCAATGCTGTTATTTTATATCTACGCCGGTTTGTCATTAAAGAATTGGCTTGTTCTTATCTTTGCCCTGACTCAGATTATTCCGCTGGCATGGTGGGAGTTTGGCCTTGGTGCCAGTCATGCTCTCGAAGAGATTAAGCCTGCTTTTCTGATCGACAATCTTGCTGTTTTGATGGTTCTTGTTATTTCGATTATCGGTTCACTGATCTGTGTCTATGCTATTCGTTATATGTATGATCATGAGGAACACAAGCATCTAGAAAAATCCAGGCAATCCCGCTTCCTTTTCTGGTTGGTGCTGTTCCTCGGAGCTATGAACGGTCTTGTTTTGGCCGACAATTTAATGTGGCTTTACTTCTTCTGGGAAGTCACCACATTGTGCTGCTTCCAGTTGATTGCACATGACCTTACCAAAGAGGCGATCAACAACGGTGCTCGGGCTTTGTGGATGAACTCCATCGGTGGTACCGCAATGGTGGCAGCAATGATTTATCTCTACTATACCAATGGTGGTAATATTGAATATCTGACCCTGAGCAACATTATTGCCAGTGGTGGTACAGAGGCATTTTTACTGCTGCCTGTTGCTTTAATGTGCTTTACCGGTATGATCAAAGCCGCTCAAATGCCATTCCAGACCTGGTTGCTGGGAGCGATGGTGGCACCAACACCTGTTTCAGCTCTGCTCCACTCCAGTACCATGGTGAAGGCAGGGGTTTATCTTGTGCTCAGGCTTGCTCCTGCATTTAACCCTGTTCTGGGAATGATGGTGGCTGTTTGCGGAGCATTTACCTTCTTTGCTGCTTCAGTTCTGGCCATCAGCCAGACAACAGGAAAACGGGTGCTGGCTTACTCAACCATTGCCAACCTGGGTTTGATCATTGCATGTGCCGGCCTTAGAACTGAGCTTGCCATAGCTGCAGCTATGCTGTTAATTATCTTCCATGCTATCTCCAAGGGTCTCCTCTTTATGTGTGCTGGTACCATCGAGCACCAGATTTGGAGCCGGGAGATCGAGGATATGGAGGGTCTTGCAGAGAAAGCACCCCTTACCACATTTATTACAATTACAGGAATGCTTTCTATGTTCCTGCCGCCCTTTGGTATGCTCCTCGGTAAGTGGATGGCATTGGAGGCTGTTTATGCAGTTCCGCTGGCAGCGATTCTTTTTGTCCTGGCCAGTGCAGCTACTATGGTCTTCTGGGCAAAATGGCTTGGCCGTCTCTTACAGGTGACACCTAAACTGGGTAAAAAGATAGAGTCTCTGTCACTCAGCTATAGCGTGCCGTTGTGGTCACTGTTTGTGGGGATTTTTGTGTTCGGTATTGGCATTGCCCCACTATATGACCGGTTTATCAGAGGTGCAGTGAATAATGTAATTGCTGTTCAGCATGCTTTTACAGAAGGATGGCAGATCGTTTTACCGGATGCGGCTACAGCTCTTTCCCTGGAAAAGGGTGTTGGACTGCTTGGTTCCTATCCGGTAGTAGCATTGTTCATTGTTTTTGCGGTAGCAATTGTTCTGCCTTTGCTCTTTGTCAAATTAAAACCTCAGGAACTCAAGCCTGTTTACCTGTGCGGAGAGCAGGCAGGGGATGTTGATACTGACGAATGGTATGCAGAAGCTGACAATGTGTCCAAACTGGAACTGGGTGGTTATTACTACAAGGGTGCCGCCAGTGAAGAGGCATTGAATACCTGGGTTTATGTTGTTGCCATCGCCCTGTTAGTCATAATGTTTGGTATCGTACTGGGGGTGAGCTTATGAGCGACCAGGTGTTGAACCAGGTGTTGATAGCGATTATTGCGATTATTGTGGCACCATTTATCGGAGGCTTGCTGGCTGGTATTGATAGGAAATTAACAGCCAGACTGCAGGGGCGTTATGGCCCTCCGATTTTGCAGCCATTTTATGACTTCTTTAAATTGCTAGGCAAGTCCAAGATTGCTACCACTAGAACGCAGTTTATATGGCTGATCAGTTACCTGGTCTTTATGATAACTTGCCTGGTGTTTCTTGTGCTGCAGCAGGACCTGCTTCTTCTGGTATTCCTGCTTGGTTTTGCAGGGATCAGTTTTGTCCTGGCTGGGTTTAGTACAAAGTCACCATACAGCCACTTTGGTGCAAACCGTGAATTGATGCAGATACTTTCTTATGAACCAATACTTCTTCTGTTTGCACTTGCGGTTTATGCCCAGAATGGCAGTTTCATGATCAGCACTATTATGGAAAACAGCACACCGCTGTTAGCATCACTGTGGCCGGTCTTTATTGCTGTGCTGGTAGCCTTGACCATCAAGATGCGGAAATCACCCTTTGATATTGCAACTTCGCATCATGGTCATCAGGAGCTGGTTAAGGGGATTATGACTGAGATTTCCGGTCCCTACTATGCCTTAGTTACTTTGACTGAATGGTATGAACTGGTACTGGTGCTTGGTCTAATCGCTCTGTTCTGGAGCAATCCCTTGTGGGTAGGTATTTTGATTGCTTTGGCAGCATTTATCTTGGAACTGTTAATCGACAACATTAACGCACGTTTGACCGGCGGTTTGATGGTCAGAATCTGCTGGGCTGCCGCGTTAGTACTCTGCGTTCTGAACATTCTTTATATCTATTTCATGAGGGGGGTGGCATAAATGGGAATCATTCAAAAATCTCAAATTAAATCACCATGGATCTTGCATTTTTGCAACAGTTCCTGCAACGGTTGCGATATTGAGGTATTGGCCTGCTTAACACCCCTTTATGATGTTGAGCGTTTTGGGTTGGTCAATATGGGCAATCCAAAACACGCTGATGTTTTGGTAGTAACAGGACCAGTTAATTACCGCACCGCTAGGGTGCTGAAAAACCTATATAATCAAATTCCTGATCCCAAAATGGTGATTGCTGTTGGTGCCTGTGCCAGCACAGGCGGTGTCTTCCACAATTGTTACAACATCTTGGGCGGTGTTGATAAGGTATTACCTGTGGATGTTTATGTACCCGGTTGTGCAGCCCGCCCAGAGGCAATCATCGACGGTGTTGTGCTGGCCCTACAAAAACTTTCTAAAGCTGTGGGGGTGGCAAAATGATTGAGAACCTGAAAGAAATCAGCAAAGATACGCTGCTGCAAGAGGTGCAGAAATTCGCTGATGCCAAGGCACGTTTTGTAACAACAGTCTGCAGCGACTTGGGTGATAAATTGGAGGTTACATATTTCTTTAACTACAGCCCCGGTATGGATATGGTAGCTCTGCGCATGGTCGTCGGCAAGGATGAAGAGGTGCCTAGTATCAGCGGGATTTACCTCACAGCTGTGCTCAGTGAAAATGAGATGTTTGAGCAGTTTGGTCTCAAGGTGAAGGATATGGCTATAGATTTCGGCGGTTTGATGTTCCTGGCTAAAGACAGCCCGGTTAAGCCTATGGTTAAAGACAATGCCGCCGGTGGGAAGGGGGGCGAGTAAATGGCACCGCGTACAGTTGCACCATTTGGCCCACAGCACCCGGTACTTCCGGAACCGATTCAGCTGAAAATCACCTATGAAGATGAAAAAGTGGTTAATGTTGTGCCGGCTCTCGGTTACGGTCACCGTGGTATTGAAAAGGCATGCGAGATTAATGATTATCCCAAGAATATCCACCTGTGTGAGCGCATCTGCGGTATTTGCAGCTGCATACACGGGATCAGCTATTGTGAGGTTGTAGAAAGGCTTTGGCCGATGGAGATTCCGCCGCGTGCCAAGTACTTGCGCACCATTTGGTCAGAGATGAGCCGGACCCATAGCCACCTGCTCTGGCTTGGATTGCTGGCAGATGCATTGGGATTTGAAAGTATGTTTATGCAGTTCTGGCGGATCAGAGAAAAAGTTCTTGACCTGTTGGAGATGACAACCGGTACCAGGGTTACCCACTCGGTGTCTGTTGTCGGTGGTGTACGCCGTGATATCAATGATGAACAAAAGAAAATCTGTATCCGTACACTGCAGGAGGTACGCAAAGAAGCTGAGGCTTTGATCAATGTTTTGGCAACTGATCCTACAGTCAAGGCGCGTACTGTCGGAAAAGGCGTTCTCACCAAAGAACAGGCTATCATGCTTGGGAACAATGGCCCCCACCTGAGAGCCTCCGGTGTTAAGGAGGACTGCAGGATGGAAGGGATGCAGGCCTATGGCGAGTTGGGATTTGAACCGATTGTAGAGACTGATGGCGATTGCTACGCCAGGACCTTGGTCCGGGCAAGAGAAACATTGCAGGCGATTGACCTGCAGTTGGAAGCTTTCAGTAAGATGCCAGAAGGGGAAATTTATGTACGGCCTAAGGGGAGTCCTCCTGCCAATGAGGCGGTATTCAGAAGTGAGCAGCCGCGGGGTGAGTGTTTCTACTATGCCAAAGGGAACGGCACCCGCAACCTGGAGCGTCTGCGTGTGCGGACACCGACCTTTGCCAATATTCCGTCTCTACTTGTGATGCTGCCAGGGAGTGAACTAGCTGATGTGCCAGTTATAGTTCTGTCAATAGACCCCTGCATCAGTTGTACTGAAAGGTAGCCCGGAAATTTAAAGGAGGTGGAGCACTATGCCAGTAATGCTGCCTACTGTTATACGCAACCTGTTCGGGGGCCCTGCCACCAGGATGTATCCGGTCCAGGTGCGAGAACCCTTTGAAGGGGCGCGTGGGCATATTGAGTTTAATGATGATAACTGTATTCTCTGCGGCAACTGCGCTCGGCAATGCCCGGCTGCTGCAATAGAAATCAATAAAGAGAAAAACGAGTTAGTCTTTTATCCAGCCCGCTGCATAATTTGCTTTGTTTGTGCTGAAGCGTGTAAGAAAGATGCCGTAATTGCAGCAAACAAATGGCGGACACCTTATTATACGAAACCAGTAGAGGTGCATGTTGCCAAGGGTAAGAAAGAAAAAGCAAAAAAAGAATAACATAATATAATTAGCATTCTAAACAAGAGGTCCCTACCGCAAGGTTGGGACCTTTTTTTAGATTAATAACCCGCTGTATTATAGAAGCTCTTTGTCGCAAAAACTATAGCTATTGTTCGAGTTTGTCTGAGAAGTTATAATTAATCTGAGGTGAGCATGATGTTGAATATAGGTGCTGGAGAACTAATATTGATACTAGTTGTTGTGCTTATAGTTTTCGGCCCTGGCAAACTTCCTGAAGTAGCTAAATCAATTGGCAAAGCAGTGAGAGAGTTTCGCAAAGCATCATCCAATTTACAGCGTGTCTGGGATGAAGTCACCAGGGAGGACACCCCTGTTACCAGTAAAACTCCTTCTTCCAGCAGAACAGAAAGCTCTGCCAGCAGTTCAGAAGAAAAAGACAGCAGCGATGACAGTGGATCAGAGGATTCGACTGAAAAACACATTGAACAAACGGAAGCGGAACGGGCGGAACAAGTAGAACCAAAACAGACTGAACAAACAGAGCTAAAACAGGCTGAACAAGCAGAACAGAATAGAGGAGAAACTCAGGATCAGCCTGTGTAGCAGAGTACTGAATAGTTTTTATGGATATAAATCTTTTTATGGACATAAATCAATAAAGGATGATGATAAAAAAACATAAAATAAAACAGAAGGGAGGGAGCAGTCATAAGGCAAAAAAAGACTCTGGTTGTTGTGGCTTTGTTTGCTTTTCTGATGGGCATAGCTTTTGTAGGTGGCGCAATTTTTGCTTCTAGTAATTATTGGCTTGATCAGATACTAGGCGCAGAGAAACCTAGCCCTAATATTGATACTAGCACCCCTCCTGAAGTAGAGCCAGGCACTATTGCCAGCATTGTTGAACAAGCCGGACCTGCAGTGGTTAAGATAGAAACATTTGTATCAACGAACCAGCAATCTAACCCTTTCTTCAATGATCCATTTTTCCGAGATTTCTTTGGACAGTTTACCACACCCCAACAAAAAGTACAGCAGGGCATTGGTTCTGGTTTTATTATTTCCAAGGATGGCTATATCCTTACCAATGAGCATGTAGTGAACGGCGCAGAGGAAATCCAGGTTAATGTTGTTGGCAGAGAAAAACCGCTGCCAGCTAAGGTGGTGGGATCCGACTACGACCTTGACCTGGCTGTTTTGAAGATCGATGCTGGGGATAATCTCCCTGTACTAAAGTTGGGAAACTCCGATGATATTGCCGTAGGAAGTTGGGTTATTGCCATTGGCAACCCTTATGGACTTGACCATACAGTAACCGTCGGGGTGATCAGTGCAAAGGGACGACCTGTATCTGTTCAGGACAGGAATTACCGGAATCTGCTACAGACCGATGCCTCCATCAACCCTGGTAACAGTGGGGGGCCGCTGCTCAATCTACGGGGTGATGTGATTGGAATCAATACAGCTGTGGCAGAAGCCCAGGGTATCGGATTTGCAATTCCAAGTGATACTGTACGCAGTGTTTTAAATGATCTGATCAATGAGGGGAAAGTAAGGCGTGGTTGGCTTGGTGTGGAAATACAGGATGTCACACCTACCATCGCTGATCAGCTTGGTTTGTCGGACCTTAAGGGTGTATTGATCCGCAATGTTTTATCAGGAGGTCCTGCTGACCGTGCCGGATTGCAGCAGGGTGATGTAATATTGTCCATTGATGGGAAAGAGATTAAGGATAGCGATGAATTGCTTGAACAATTAAGGCTGATAGGGCCTGATAAGAGAGTACAGATAACTGTATGGCGTGATAAGAAATCAATGAAGGTAATAGTTAGTCTCGGAGAACGTCAATAAGCTGATAGGTATGACAGGTTTACATAAAACTGATGGGAAGATGAATAATAGCGGGATATTTTGTCCCGTTTTTTTTATGAAGGAAAAAACCGGGAAAGGGAGAATAGATATGTAAAATATTAGCAGGAGGGCTGCAAGATGCCCCCTCTTGTTTTACTTACCTGTATATTTGCATTGGGAATTCTTGCGGCATATATCATTCAGGCAGGAAGCGGTTGGGTGCTGGCAGCATTCATTACAGCCATCATACTGTTAGCCACAGCCGTCCTTTTCTTTTTTCAAGGGAAAAGGGGTTCCTTTATCTGGTTATTATCATCTTTTTTCTTTCTCGGCTTTAGCTGGATGGGTATAGATAAAGTACCTTTTCCCCCTTCTTTGGAGCCTTTTTTAGGACACTATGTACAAGTAGAGGGAGTTGTTGAAGATCTCCCAACTCTTTACTCAAACCGGATGGTGCTGGTGCTGGACACTCCTGTGGTTGCACTAGAAGAGGATAGATGGCAGGGACAGGGCAAACTTCAAGTGGTTTATTATCTGCAAAAAGCTGGCACAAAAGCAAAAATTAATGAAGCTGACGCACAACTCCGCCCTTCTCTGCTTCCTGGAACCCGGGTCAGTGTGGAAGGATTTATTGACCTCCCCCCAAAAGCTTTATCCCCTGGAGAGTTCGATTACCGTGCCTATCTGGAGCGGCATAATATTTTTGCTCAGGTGACCGCCAAAAAAATAATTCCATTGGGAGCCGGGGAAAAGGGCCTGTCCACCATCTTTGCATCACTGCGTTTGCGGATCGAGAATGCCATCCAACATAGCCTTCCTGCTGAGGGAGCCCTGTTTCTAGAAGGCATTTTGCTGGGCTCTAAAGGGGGAATGACACCGGAGGACCGCTCAATATACCAGAGGACAGGGGTGATGCATCTCTTTTCTGTCTCTGGGCTGCACCTGGGATTTGTATTCATTGCGCTGTTGGCGGCAGCCAATTTACTTAAACTAAAGCGTATCTCTACCTTCATCCTGGTAACAGCAGGTTTATGGGGGTATGCTGGATTGATTGATTTTACGCCTCCAGTGACCAGGTCAGCGGTGATGGCTACTGTGGGGCTGGCTGCCTACTTGTGGCAGCAAAGGCCCAACGCCCTCAATTCCCTTGCTCTGGCGGCTTTTGCCCTTTTGCTGATCGACCCGGCTGTGCTTTTTGAGCCCGGTTTTCAGCTTTCCTTTGCGGCTACATGGGGGATTATTTATTTAGCTCTTCCTTTGGGAAGATACATATCTCTCCCTCTTGGATTACGAGAAGCGGTAACAATACCTGTTGCCGCACAACTGGCCATTTTGCCGCTGGCTGCTTTTTATTTTCAGCAGACTGCAGCAATGGGAATGATAGCCAATGTTTTGGTAGTGCCCCTAGCAGGTCTGGTGGTTTACCTGGGTTTGGCGGGAATGGTTCTTGCTCTGGCTGCACCTGGCATTTTAAACCCTTTTTTTCTTACAGCAGGGGCTTTCTTTTATCCCATCAGATGGCTTCTTGATTTGCTGTCAGATCTTCCGGGAGCAGCGTTTCTGGTGCCGCCTCCTCCTTTGTGGTTGTGTTTTTTGTACTATATTTCTCTGCTTGTTTTAGGTTGCGCACTGCGTGAGGGTTTCACGATCAATTTCCCCCATTTTCGCTATCAGTCAGTTGCTGCCCGCAGGCTGTTCCCTGCTCTGCTGTTAGTTATCAGCTGTACTGCTATGCTGATGACAGGCACAGTAAAAAAGGACCCGGGAGTACTGGCGGTAACCTTTATCAATGTAGGGCAGGGGGATGCCATTTTGGTTCAAACCCCAAAAGGGCGGACAATGCTCATTGATGCTGGAGGCAGCCCGTCATACAGCAGTTCTACTTTTGATCCCGGTAGCCGGCTTGTTGTTCCAGCCTTGGCCAAAAGAGGGATCAGGAAATTAGATCTGCTGGTCAACTCACACCCCCATGAGGATCACCTGGGGGGTATCCCTGCTGTACTCGCTAATGTGAAGGTGAAGAGATTTGCCGCTCCACCAGTAGATCACCCAACACCATTGGTTTTAAAGGTACAGCAGCAGCTCAAGGATAAAAAAATCAGGGCTTTTACCCTAACTGCCGGTTCCATCAAACTGGACCCTTCTGTTGAAATTTCGGTTTTATGGCCGGAACGTCCTTTACTATCCGGAACCTCCAGTGATGCCAACAACAATTCCCTTGTGCTTTATTTGCGCTATGGGAAAATAACATTTTTACTCACCGGAGACCTGGAGCAAGAGGCTTTATCCCTCCTAGCTTCATTAAGCCAGGAGGGTAAATATCCTCCTAAAGGGATCCGGTCTACTGTCCTTAAAGTGCCCCATCACGGCAGTGCCAATGGTATCTGTCCGGAATTTGCTGCAGCTGTCAGGCCCCAATTTGCTGTGATCAGCACCGGAAAAAACTCCTTCGGCCACCCGGACAAAAGGACAATCCTCTTCTGGCAGGAACAGGGTGCTAGGGTTTTGCGCACTGATCAAGAAGGAGATATCACTTTTATTACAGATGGTGTGACACTCAGTCTCCAAAACTGATGCCGATGGACCTGGCGGCCTGAACCAACTGATGATCCTGTGGCACAAGGGATATCTTTTTCGTTGCTTCATGGAGGGGGACCGCGGTGATTTTATTCCCTTTCAAGGCCACCATCAGACCGCTCTGACCGGAGATAGCCAACTCTGCAGCAGCTACACCGAAGCGGGTGGCCAGAATCCGGTCTAAGGGTGAAGGGGAACCACCCCGCTGAATGTGGCCCAATACCGTCACACGGGTTTCAATCCCTGTAGCCTGTTCTATCAGGTCACCTACCACCTGTCCTATACCCCCTAATCGCAGGGGGTCACCGCTTCCTTTGATCCTCTTCCTGACCACCCTTTCCCCATCGGGACCAGGGGTGCCTTCAGCCACAACAATGACACTGAACATCTTTCCCTCCTCTCGTCTCTGCTGAATCTTTTTGATGATGCTGTCCAGAGACCAGGGTATTTCCGGTATCAGAATAACATCAGCACCACCGGCAATCCCAGACCAAAGGGCGATCCAACCGGCATAACGCCCCATGACTTCTAAGACCATCACCCTATGGTGTGATTCTGCGGTTGTATGGAGTTTGTCCAGTGCACTGGTTGCTGTGGCTACTGCTGTATCAAAACCAAAGGTTTGATCTGTGGCAGCCAGGTCGTTGTCAATGGTTTTGGGAACACCGATAATTTTTGCACCCTTGTCTACCAATTCCCTGGCAATGGAAAGAGTTCCATCCCCTCCGATGGCGATCAGGGTATCAAGTTTTAGTTTATGGAAATTTTCCAGCAGTTGATCTGATACATCACGATATTGGGTTTCTCCGCTCTCTGTTTTTACAGGGAAATTAAAGGGGTTATCCCGGTTGTTTGTACCCAGGATCGTGCCTCCCCGGTGCAGCAGCCCGGAAATCGCCCTTTTATCAATGGGAATATAGTCTTGATAGATAATTCCCCTGTATCCATCCCGAAACCCAAGCACATCAACACCATTGGCAAACAGAGTTTTGGCAGCTGCCCTGATCACTGCATTTAATCCAGGGCAGTCGCCCCCTCCGGTTAAAATTCCGACCCGCATGGTTTTCCCCCTTTGCAGAATACAGCTATTATTTTCCTCTTATAGTATTAGTATTTTACCAGTCAAGCATGATTCCCTGCCTGATGCTGCAAATAGTACAAGTTATTAACATATTGTATACAAGAGCTTTGCTCAGCTGATTTGTTAAAAGGTAATTGTTTGTTTACCCCTTGATGGGAAAATTGGATCTTTATCTTTATTGCATGGGAGGTTAAAAATAGTGAATAATCAGGATATTATTGAATTGCTAAAGCAGTTGGGAGTCAGCGGTGATACCCCAGCTGAAATAGAAAGAAAGTTGGGGGAAGGGAGTATTGCCGGCGATAATGTGGGAAAGGCCTTGGACTGCATCGGTTTTGGCAGCGACCTAAAACAGGATGAAATAGCCGGGTTTCTTCAGGAGTTGACATTAAGCATCAGCGAAGAAAAGCGCCAGGAGCTTAAAGAATATATATCACAGGCAGCCCAGCAGTTGGGAGATGAAGAACTATCTGTTGACCTGTTGAAAGTGATGGAGCTTTTTCTCAAGCAGGATTAAAAGCAATAGGATAAAAGGGTTATTTATTTTCATGTATAATTTAACTATGGACGCAAAACATTGCGAAATCACTGTTTGAGGTTGGTTCATCAAACCAATTAATAAACCTTACAGCTTGTTAAACATTGTTAGAGAAGGAGTATGATCGGCTGAGCTGGCTTTTTTCAGTAAAGCGGAACCCAAATTGCTTGTGGGAATATGTGGATTGAGGGAGGTGGAAAACATTCCTATCTTAACTTACACCCAGGCTAGACAAGCCTTAGCCCAAGGGAAATATCCCTTATTTTTAATTTTGCATGGTGAAGCCCATTACCTTTCTAGGAAGTTGATCAGAGAATTAAGAAATCTTATGGAAAAAAGTGATGAGATAGAGTACCTGGAATGGGATGAAGAAGCCGGTGATACTGATATTTTTACCTCATTGACTACTATACCCCTCTGGCTAACTAGGCGTTTGGTGGTGATCAATAATACTCAAACTGCCGAACTGAAAAATTATCTGAAAGTTAATAATCCGCGCCTTGTATGTGTGCTGCTTTGTGATCATAAACTGAAAAAAAAGGATATCCCTGAAGCTGAAAACTGTTGGGTAGTTGAGTGTTCACCCCCTAAGGGCAGGGACCTGATTAAATGGCTGTCTCAAGAGGCAGCAGCCAAAGGTAAGGAACTACCTGCTTCTAGTATTGAGTATTTGCGTTTTACCTGTGGGGATGACCCAGCAGTTCTTGCAGCTGAGATTGAAAAGGCTGCTGTCTATCTGGGCAGCGAAAAGAAAATAACCATAGATATACTTAAAAAGATTGGCAGCAGAACTGCAGGACGCACCCTGTTTGAATTTGTGGATGCTGTAGCTGAACACAAAGGTAGCCTTGCCCTGGAGATTGCCGGTGAACTCCTGGCACAGGGCAATCACCCTGTACTGCTGGTTTCTATGCTTTCCCGTCATTATCTGCAAATGCTAGAGGCAGCTTACCTCCTACAAGAAGGGGTCGCTGCCCAGGACCTTTCCTCTCAGATGGGTGTCCATCCCTATGTTGGCAAGAAACTAATCAAACAGTTGCGCAGTTCCAGCATCAAGGAGATAGAAAGGGTTCTTTTTTCTTTGTTGGAACTTGATCTATCCATTAAACAGGGAAAGGGTTCTCCAGAGTTGTTGCTGGTGGCCTTTTTAGGGGAGGTCTGTTAGGTATATAAAAACCCCTCTCTAGAAGGGGTTCTTAAACTTTTTTGTTTACAGTTGAGCCTGATTGAGCTTTCTTGCCAACTGGGATTTTTTGCGATCCCGGGCGTTGGGGTGAATGGTTCCTTTTGCAGCAATCTTGTCAATAAGATGAACCGCTTTTTTGAAGGTGGCCTCAATAGCTTCTTTATTTCCTTCTGCCAGTGCTGCCTCAAATCTTTTGATGGCAGTCTTCATGGCAGACTTGCGAGAAGCATTACGCAGGGCACGAACCTTGGCGATCCTCGCCCTTTTTTCCGCAGACCGGATATTTGCCATATCTCTTCACCCCCTTGTTCCCTAAAATGAAACCTGCATCATAGGTTTAACCGGCTGATGCCAGATAAAAATTCCATAAAAGCTCAGCTTCTTGTAAGTTCAGCAGCATAAACACTTGATCAAATAAGACCAAATATGATGGTATCACGATTGATGGAGATTTGCAAGCATTGATTTTAGTGAAATCCTGCCCAGTCCTCCTGAAGAATATTCTTGCTGCAATTGGTTATCCAGTGATATTTTACCACTTGCTGGAATATATTTGACTGACGGCTATTTCAGGGGGGAACTGAATTTGCGTAACCATTTTAAAGAAAAACCTAGATTGGGCCAGGGGTTCACAGTATTGCTTTTGTCATTTTTTTGTCTGATGGGATTTGGTATCGGTGATCTTTCATATACAATGCTCCTGCAGTCTGAATTAGGCGGCAGGCAAAGTGAGGAAGTATCTCTCTCAAGAGGGTTGTGCAGATTTTTGTGCGGTATTGACCCATTTGATCCTGCTGGGGTTTTGCAAAAGGGGCTGCCCTACAGTATTACCGGGGGTAGGAACGCTTTGGTTAGCAGCAGCAGTTATCCTATTGAAGAAATGCCTGCAGAAAGCACTTTGCATTTGGAAAAGCCGTCTTTAGAAGAGGAACTGGCTAAAAAGCCTGTTGAAGTGGCCATCTATCACACCCATAATGCAGAGACCTATCTTCCATTGGATAAAAAAAGCAAGGTACAGGGGAAAAATGGAGGCATCACCCTGGTGGGGGAGGAGATCATAAAAACTCTGGCAGAAAAGGGGGTGCGGGGGGTGCAGGATCTAACAATCCATGACCACCCGAATTTTCCCAGATCTTATATTGAGTCAAAAAAAACAGCTAGCCGTCTCCTCAATGAACATCCTGAGTTAAAGGTTTTGATTGACCTGCATAGAGATGCTGGTATCCCCAAAAAGCAGACAACCACTGTTAATGGACAGGAATCAGCACTGATCATGTTTGTTATCGGGAATGGGCAGGGAATTCCCAATCCCCATTGGCGGGAAAATCTCGCCTTTGCCCGTAAGGTGGCTAACCGGCTCGAGGAGAAGTATCCGGGCATAGTAAAAGCTGTGCGTATCAAAAATGGTTGCTACAACCAGAATCTCTCCCCAAAGGCGATTCTGGTGGAGATCGGGAGTGACAAAAACACTCTTGAAGAAGCCCTGCTGGCAGGACGCTGTCTAGGAGAGGTTTTGGCAGACATAATTCAAGAATAGGTATCAATTTTGAGTAAAGACCCGGACCTGAAGGTTTGCCGCTTCATACCTTAGAATGGCAGATAGCTTTATGGAGTCTCTACAAGTTGACTCTAAACAGCCTTCGGTTCACCTGTAGCAAGGTTAGGCAGCTTTATAGGAGTCTCTACAAGAGGCTCCTGTTGTTATTTTTGGCTAGATTTGGTGATAAAATATTTATACTGGTCATTACAACAACAGCTTGAGGCTTCTTAAGTTTAGTAAGCAAAATTGAGTGTCCTTAAAGGTTAACAAAAATAAAACAAATACTTTTGTTATGGAGCACAAAGTGATAATATCTTCTTTGGATGTTTAAATTTTTTGATAAGGAATGGGGAAATGTCTGAAGGTGCAAAGATTGCGAAAGCAGCAGGGATCATAACCATCTGTATGGTGGTTGCCCGTATACTGGGCTATGTGCGGGATGCTCTGCTATATGCTATTTTTGGTCAAAACCGAATCACAGATATTTATAATGCTGCTTTTTCTATACCCGATTTTATCTATATGATTCTGATCGGGGGTGCTTTAAGCTCCGCTTTTATCCCTGTTTTTGGAGGATACCTTGCTAAAGGAAAAGATGAAGAAGGCTGGCAGGTGGCCAATACTATGCTCAACCTGCTGGTCCTTTTGATGATTAGTGCCATCACACTGGGCATCATCTTTACCCCAAATCTGATCCGGCTGCTGGTTCCTGGTTTTAACTCTTCAGAGGTCGATATGACCGTTTACCTCACCCGGATTATGTTTTTCCAGACCTTTTTTATGGGTTTGAGTGGGGTATCCATGGGGATCCTGAACTCCTATAAGCACTTTGTCACCCCTGCAGTGGGATCTGTGCTCTACAGTTTGTCTATTGTGGTAGTAGGAGGGCTACTGGGGCCTCGCATCGGGATTGTAGCCTTTGCGATTGGGGTTGTTATAGGGGCTGTTTTGAACTTCGCTGTACAGCTGCCTCCATTATTGAAGTTGGGGATGAGGTATAAACCGATCCTTAATCTAAAGCATCCAGGGATCAAACAGATTGGCATTTTGGTTTTTCCGGTGCTGATTGGGCTTTCAGTTTCACAGTTTAACCTGTTCGTCAGCCAGAACCTGGCTTCTAACCTTCCCAGCGGACAACTGGCTGCTCTGCGCACAGCACAGCGCTTTATGCAGTTGCCTATCGGGATCTTTGCTGCTGCGATCAGCACAGCGGTGTTCCCTACCCTTACAGAGCATGCTGCCCGCATGGAATGGGGACAGTTTCGCCGCACCTTTTCCCTGGGTGTTCGTACCGCCAATTTTCTGGCAATTCCCTGTGTGGCAGGCTTGATCGCCATTGGTCTCCCGATTGTGCGGCTGTTCTTCGAAATGGGAAAGTTTACTCCTGAGAGCACAGCTGCTACATCAATTGCCTTATTCTATTATTCTTTTGGTATTATCGGCTATTCAGGGGCCACAGTTTTAAACAGGGTTTACTATGCCTTGAAGGATACCAGGACCCCTGTGGCTGTAGGTATTGGCACAGTTATATTGAACATAATTTTGAATATCTGGTTGGTCAAACCGATGGGACACAGCGGCTTGGCTTTGGCTTATTCTCTGGTAGGGTTAGTCAATATGCTGCTGCTAATCCTTCTTTTGAAGAAGAAGATCGGCAGTGTTGATGGGAAAAGGATTACAATGTCTGCACTGGGTTCCAGTTTAGCTGCGCTGGTAACAGGTGTTGTGGCTTATACTGTTGTAACAGTATTGGAAAGTATATTGGGTACTGCGGCTAAGACCGCCCAACTGATATCTGTCGGCGGGGGAGTAGGTGCCGGTGTTTTAGTGTATTTCCTGTTGGCTTATCTCCTGCGTCTGGAGGAGTTTCAACTGGTGCTGGATTTGATTAAAAGGCGGCTCGGTTTAAAAAGAAAAGCCAGTACCATCAGCTAAGAAAGGTGATATTAATGAAGCAGGAACAGATCAGAAATTTTTGTATAATAGCTCATATTGATCACGGCAAATCCACACTGGCTGACCGTTTTTTAGAAATAACCGGTACACTGCAGTCAAGACAGATGAAAGAACAGGTGCTTGATCAGATGGACCTGGAGAGGGAACGGGGGATTACCATCAAACTGACCCCGGTAACCATGCATTACCGGTCTAAAAATGGCCAGGAGTATCTGTTGAATCTGATCGATACCCCAGGGCATGTGGATTTCAGTTATGAGGTCTCCCGGAGTCTGGCTGCATGTGAAGGGGCTGTCCTTGTTGTGGATGCCACCCAGGGTGTTGAAGCCCAGACCATTGCCAACACCTATTTGGCTTTGGATGCCAATTTGGAGATCATTCCAGTGATCAACAAGATCGATCTGCCAGTAGCTGATCCAGAGCGTGTTGCCCGGGAGATCGAGGAAGTGATCGGACTGGATTCAGAGAACATTTTACATGTTTCAGCAAAAGATGGGACCGGTGTTCCTGAACTATTGGAAACCATTGTCCATCAGGTCCCCCCACCCCGGGGGGATGAGGATCAACCCTTGCAGGCTTTAATTTTTGATTCCCATTTCGATCCCTACAAAGGTGCCATCTCCTATATCAGGGTTTTCCACGGCAAGGTGCGGAGTGGGATGAAAATCATGATGATGTCCACCGGCAAAGTATATGAGGTCAGCGAAGTAGGGGTGTTTTCCCCGGAGATGATCCAGGTGGAAGAACTGGGGCCCGGGGAAGTGGGCTACCTTGCTGCTGGAATAAAGGAGGTTGCTGATACCCGTGTTGGTGATACCATCACCGATGCGGTTAAACCTGCAGCAGAACCCCTTCCAGGCTACAGGAGAGTGCTACCTGTTGTTTTCTGCGGTTTTTACCCTGTGGAAGCCAATGAATATGATAATCTGAGGGATGCACTGGGTAAGCTTAAACTCAATGATGCATCCTTCCAGTATGAGCCTGAGACTTCTGTGGCTTTGGGCTTCGGTTTTCGCTGTGGTTTTCTAGGGCTTTTGCATATGGAAATCATACAGGAAAGGCTGGAGAGGGAGTACGGCTTGGAACTGATCACAACCGCCCCCAATGTGGTTTATCGGGTGACCAAGAATAACGGAGAGGTAGTCACAGTTGACAACCCTGCTCTCTGGCCGGATTTAGGAGATATTGAACTGGTAGAGGAACCTTATGTGGAGGCCAATGTAATAACCCCTTCTGATTATGTGGGAGCGGTAATGGATCTCTTCCATGATCGCAGGGGTGAGTTCCAGGAAATGAACTATCTATCCCCGCAGAGGGTGCAAATAACTTACCTGCTTCCTCTGTCAGAGATTATCTTTGATTTTTTTGACCGGCTCAAATCCTGTACCAGAGGTTATGCCTCTTTTGATTACGATATATCAGGTTACAGAGCAGCAGATCTTGTCAAACTGGACTGCTTGGTGCATGGAGAAAAGGTAGATGCCCTCTCTATGATTGTACATAGGGATCAGGCTCAGCAAAAAGGCCGTGCTCTTGTGGAAAAACTCAGAAGGTTGATACCCAGGCAGCTTTTCGATGTTCCCATCCAGGCAGCAATCGGAAACAGGGTGATCGCCAGGGAAACAGTCAAAGCACTGCGAAAAAATGTGTTGGAGAAGTGCTACGGCGGTGATGTAACCAGAAAACGAAAGCTGCTGGAAAAACAAAAGGAAGGGAAACGGCGCATGAAACAGGTGGGTAAGGTAGAAATCCCACAGGAGGCATTCCTGGCAGTTCTCCAGGTAGATAAGGAATGATAGCTTTTTATATCCATTTTCCCTTCTGCCTGCAGAAATGCCGTTACTGTTCCTTCAACTCTATGCCCGTTCCAGAAAATAACATACTGGTGACCAGATACCTGCAGGCAATGGAAAGGGAAATTGCCCTTTATGCCTCCCGTTATCCAAATGAATCATTATCGTCCATTTACTTGGGAGGGGGGACACCTACAGTGCTCCCGGCGGAGTCCCTCTGCCGGATACTTTTCTGCTGTAGAGAAAAATTTGCCTTCTCCCCGGGGATTGAAATTACAGTAGAGGCCAACCCGGGTACAGTAACTCAGGAGATGCTTCAATTATTAAGGGAGGCTGGTGTAAACCGCCTTTCCCTAGGTGTTCAATCCTTCCAGCCGGTAGAACTGCAATTGTTAGGGAGGTCCCATTCTGTAACAGATATCTATACTGCTTTTGATGCAGCAAGAAAGGCAGGATTTGATAATATCAACCTAGACCTGATCTATGCATTGCCGGGACAGAGCCTAGAGTCCTGGAGGGAAAATCTGCGTTCAGCTATTCAGCTAAACCCTGAACACCTTTCTATCTACGGATTGTCCTTGGAGGAGGACACCCCTCTGGCAGTTGAACTGAAAAAGGGTAAACTGGAAGCCTGTAGTGAAGAACTACACCTAACTATGTGGGAGGAAACCTCATCTATGGTGAAAGAGGCGGGTTTTATCCGCTATGAGATCTCTAACTATGCTAAGCCCGGCAAGCTATGCAGGCACAATATTACCTACTGGGAAAACAAGCCCTACCTGGGGGTGGGGGCTGGGGCACATGGTTATTATGACCATGTGCGTTATGGTAATGAAGAAGAAATCCAAAAATACATTGAAATGGTGGAAAAAGGCGAATTCCCCCGGGCTTTTGAGGAGCATCAAACTCAAAAAGAAGAGATGATCGATACCATCATCATGGGACTGCGCCTGACCAAAGGGATTTCCCGCCTAGACTTTACCATGCGGTTCGGCTGCTCCTTTGAATCATTATATGAGAAGGAATTAAAGAAAATGGTAGAGGATGGTTTAATGGGTATCAGCGATGATGCTGTCTTCCTTACAGAGAGAGGACGGATCCTTTCCAATTATGTTTTATCCTGCTTTGTTTAATAAACATCCTATCAACTGCTTTTTTCATCGCTATTGACATCCAAAAGGCGTGATGGTATGTTATTTTTAGAGCTTTAGCACTCATTTGATAAGAGTGCTAATTATTAAAGGTGGTGACGCCGATGGCTTTGGATTTACGGAAACAACAGGTATTAGAGGCTATTGTAGAATGTCATATTGAAACAGCGGAACCGGTGAGTTCCCGCAGTATTGCCCGTAAATACAATTTAGGCGTCAGCCCGGCAACAATTCGCAATGAAATGGCTGATCTGGAGGAGATAGGGCTGATCAGACAGCCTCACACATCTGCAGGCCGGGTTCCTTCCCAGAAAGGATACCGTTATTATGTAGACAAATTGATGAAGAAAGCTGAGTTGACACCGCGGGAGGAAAGGCTGATCAGGGCAATATTTGCGAAGAGGGTAAAGGTATTGGCTGATATTATCCAGTGCACACTAAAAGCAGTGACCCAGCTGACCGATTACCTGGTTTTTCTTTCGGGGCCATATTTTGAGAATGATGTACTCAAAAAGATCAAAATTATTCAGCTGATGCCCGGAAAGGCTCTTTTGGTAATCATGGCTGAAACAGGATGGGTACATAGCAAAGCGATGGATCTATCTTCAGATATAACAGTAGATGACCTGGCATATATAGAGTTGGTGCTCAACCGCTATTTTCAGGGACTGACTTTCAAACAGATAACTCGTACAGTATTAAAAGATGTATATAATGAATTGACCAGGTACAGGAAGACCATCAATCATATTCTGGAAATTATGGAAGTGGTGCTTCAGGAGGAAATGAAAGAAAATCTATACCTGGGGGGCACCAATAGGATCCTAAAACAGCCAGAATACAGTGACATTGAAGAGGTCCGCAATCTAATGAACTTTATTGAGAAAGAAGAAAACCTGCGTATGATCCTGCAGGATGCGGACCCCTACCGGGTGACCGTGAAGATCGGAGAGGAGATTAAGAGTGAACAGGCCAGCAAATACAGTGCGATAACTGCTGTTTATAACGTTGGAGGAAATATTATGGGAGTACTGGGGTTGCTGGGCCCCATGCGGATGGATTATGCTCGTGCCATGACAGTAGTAGAGCATATGACCAATGTTCTCTCCGAAGCCCTGTCAGATGATAAGTTTTATTAAAATGAGCTTTTTGCTGAAATACTTTTACAGTTGACTAAGGAGTTGTCTGTAGCTGCCCTGTGATATTATTCAGGGTATGCGGTTATTTTTCAAGGAGGGAAAATATTTGAGCTGTGAAGAGAACAGTTTACACAATGAAGAACAAGCCAAAGTGACAGGTGAGGAAGAAGCCAAAATCAAAGGGGAAACAGAAAGCTCGCCTGAAGATTCTGAAGCAAAGGATGATGTTCAAGAAAGCATTGAAGAGAAACTTGCTGCCAAAGAGAAGGAGTTAAATGATTTAAACCAGCGTTTTCTGCGTTTGGCGGCAGATTTTGAGAATTATCGCCGGCGCACAAGGCAGGAAGCCGCTGAGATCCGGCGTACAGCCAATGAGCGTTTGTTGCGGGAACTTCTCCCGATTATCGATAATTATGAACGGGCTTTGGAAGCCGCAAAAAAAGACTTACCGGAAAATATGTATACAGGAATTGAAATCATTTACAGACAGTTGTGCAACCTACTGGCTCAGGAAGGGGTAGAAGCTATAGAGTCAGTGGGCAAACCCTTTGACCCGCAGTACCAGGAGGCCTTTCAGAGGGTGGAAAGCTCAGAATACCCGGAGGGCACTGTTACCGCCGAGGTACAAAAAGGGTATTTATTGCAGGGAAAAGTACTCCGACCTGCTTTGGTTATAGTAGCAAAAAGTAAAGAAACTGAAAAGGAAAATACTTGCTGTAAGGGGGCAAATGAGGATGAGTAAAATTATTGGAATAGACCTGGGAACGACCAACTCTTGTGTTGCCATTATGGAGGGTGGGCAGCCTACGGTTATTCCTACACCAGAAGGTGCCCGCATTACCCCATCGATCGTTGCTTTTACCAAGGATGGGGAGCGTTTGGTGGGAGAGTTGGCCAAAAGACAGGCGATCACCAATCCGGAACGCACAATTCGCTCCATTAAAAGGCATATGGGCAGCGATTATCGCGTTACAATAGATGACCATAAATACACACCCCAGGAGATATCTGCCATGATTCTCCAAAAACTCAAAGCGGATGCAGAGGCTTACCTGGGGGAAAAGGTAACCAAAGCGGTGATCACAGTTCCCGCTTACTTCAGCGACAGCCAGCGGCAGGCCACCAAGGATGCCGGGCGTATTGCCGGTTTGGAAGTAGAAAGGATCATCAATGAACCGACAGCTGCAGCTTTAGCCTATGGTCTGGATAAGGATGAGGATCATATAGTTCTTGTCTATGACCTGGGTGGTGGAACCTTTGATGTATCCATCCTGGAGATCGGGGATGATGTGGTAGAGGTCAGAGCCACCAGCGGGAACAACTTCCTGGGTGGGGATGACTTTGATGAACGGATTATCAATTATCTGGTTCAGGAGTTCAAAAAACAGACCGGTATTGACCTTTCTAAAGACAAGATGGCTATGCAGCGTTTGAAAGAGGCTGCTGAAAAGGCAAAACACGAACTATCAGGGATTCCTCAGACAACTATCAGTTTGCCATTTATCACAGCAACAGAGGCAGGGCCACAGCACTTGGAGATGACCTTGACCAGGGCTAAGTTTGAGGAACTGATCAGCGACCTGGTGGAAAAAACAGTGGGGCCTATGAAACAGGCTATGGCTGATGCAGGCCTTGAGCCCAAGGATATCGATAAGGTCTTGTTGGTAGGAGGTTCAACCAGAGTACCCCTGGTGCAGGAAACCATCAAACGGGTACTGGGCAAAGAGCCCAGCAAGGGAATCAACCCTGATGAGGTTGTGGCTATGGGAGCCGCCATCCAGGGTGGTGTCCTGTCTGGTGAGGTGAAGGATATTGTTCTGCTGGATGTTACACCACTCTCTCTTGGAATAGAGACCCTGGGCGGTGTCATGACTAAGATCATTGAGCGCAATACAACTATTCCTACATCAAAAAGCCAGATCTTTACCACAGCTGCTGATAACCAGACCAGTGTGGATATCCATGTCTTGCAGGGAGAGCGGGCTATGGCTGCTGACAACAAAACCCTAGGCCGCTTCCAGTTGGTTGGCATTCCACCTGCTCCCCGTGGAGTGCCACAGATTGAGGTCAAATTTGACATTGATGTCAACGGTATTGTTCACGTATCAGCAAAGGACTTGGGAACCGGTAAGGAGCAGCAGATCACCATTACTGCCTCCACCAATCTTAGCGAATCAGAGATCGATGAAATGGTGAAGAAAGCGGAGCAGTTCGCTGAGGAAGATAAAAAGAGACGTGAAGAGGCTGAGACAATTAATAAAGCGGATAGTTTGGTTTACCAGGCGGAAAAGACCCTTACAGATTTGGGAGATAAGATACCTCAGGCTGAAAAGGATAGGATCAACAGTGCCAAAGATGAACTCAAAAAGGCCATTGACAGTAAGAATATAGAGGATATCAAGAACAAGACCGAGGAACTGACCAAGGCTATCTATGATGTAACCTCCAAGATATATCAGCAAACAGGAACTCAGGGTGCAGCTGGAGCAGGTGGCGCCGGTGCTGCCGGAGCAGGGAATCCCGGTGGAGCGGGTCAGACCGTGGATGCTGACTATGTAGTGGATGATGATGAAAAATAGTATTGGTTGAACCGGACCGGTTCCGGAAAGGTGAGATAAATGGCGAAAAGGGATTATTATGAGGTGCTGGGTGTGGACCGGGGGGCTTCGGAGGCTGAGATCAAAAAGGCCTACCGAAGGCTGGCCCGCCAGTACCATCCTGATATGAATCCGGATAATAAAGAAGAGGCCGCAGAAAAGTTCAAGGAAATCCACGAGGCCTATGAGGTGTTAAGCAACCCGGAAAAGCGGAGACAGTATGATCAATTTGGTCATGCCGCTTTTGATATGGGTGCAGGTGCAGGTGCTGGCCCCGGTGGGTTCGGTGGTTTCGGTGGTTTTGACTTCGGCGGATTTGAAGATATTTTTGACGCTTTTTTCGGTGGCAGCCCCTTTGGCAGTAGAAGGGGCGGACCCCAGCGGGGTGCAGACCTTGAGATGAATATAGAAGTCTCTTTCGAAGAGGCAGCTTTTGGTGTAGAACGGGAGGTGAGCATCCACCGCTGGGAGGACTGCAAGGAATGCGGAGGGTCCGGTGCTGCGCCTGGCACTGAACCGGTCACCTGTCATAAGTGTGGGGGTACCGGTCAGGTGCGGGTGACCCAAAGGATTGCCTTTGGCCAGTTTTCAACAGTGACCACCTGTGACAACTGCCATGGTACAGGGAAAACCATCGAAAAGCCCTGTAAAACATGCAATGGTAAAGGTAAAGTGCGCCGGCTGCGTAAAGTACGGATCAAGGTGCCGGCAGGAGTTGACACCGGTTCTGTGCTGCGCTTAGCCGGAGAAGGAGAATTGGGAATAGCAGGTGGACCCCCTGGTGATCTGCTTGTGAATATAAGGGTGCGCCCCCATAAGGTGTTCAAGCGGGAAAGGGATAATGTGATCATGGAACTTCCCATTTCCTTTATCCAGGCTGCACTGGGGGATGAGATAGAGATTCCTACTTTGGAAGGAAAGACCACATTGAAGGTGCCTGAGGGAACACAGCCTGGTGCAGTATTCTATCTGCGCGGCAAGGGAATACCCCATCTGCAGGGTTATGGCAGAGGTGATCAGATCGTTAAGATCAAAGTGGTGATCCCTACCAAACTAAGTGAAAGGCAAAAAGAGATGCTGAGGAAATTCGATGCAACAGTCAAAGCCGATCAATACCAGGAAAGAAAGGGCTTTTTCAAAAAGATGAAAGATGCCTTTATGGGCTGAAAAATCTGTCTTGGCAGAAAATAAATTATTTGGTTGACATAAAAGCAGCAGGCAATTGCCTGCTGCTTCCATCTTTTATTATTTTATTTTAACAAACAGATAGCCTTCAAAACCCCTCAGAATAGTATTACCGGTGGCAGCATCTCTGCTCCCATGTATGGTTTTAAAGCTGATCTTAACCTTTATCTTTTCATTTTCATCGATCAAAGTCATTTCTTCAGTTGGAAGATTATCTTTTTGTCCACCATGTTTTTCTAAAAGATCTTTGATAAAAGAATTCAAATCCTTTTCATAGAGCAGAGCACCTTGCTGACTGATCCTCAGTATACCTGATTCCTCATTGAAATCTGCCTTTAATGCCTGATCAGCGGTCCTATCGTAATAAAGGATTCCGGTATCAAACATATAATCATACTCTTTGATATCAACTGCACCTGCCTCAGTTTCGTTTCTTGCGAAGAAAAAGTAATCCTCAGGAGATGCAAGATCCGGCTCTTCATAGGGGAAGCCAAAGACTTCGTCCATGTCATCCATCTCAAAGCCCTCAGGAAGATATTTGACATAATTTAAACTGTGTTTAGAGTTGAAGTAAGCCAATATACCGCTGATTTCAATTCTGTCTTCCTTTGAAATATCAGCAGGTGCAGCTTGTATTTTCCCATCTACCAGCATGTTATTTTTAAGCAGTATTGCTTCCAACCTGTTGTTCTGGCTGAATGTTGAGATTGAGTAACTGCTCAAGGGGCCCAGAACTGAGATCAGTGCGAAGATTGCTAAGCTCACCGGGAGTACTATATTGAGGGGTTTATTCATCAAGGAGTAGTAAACCATGATACCGAAGACCCATAATCCCATTACAACAACATAGTATCTGTTCTCTGTCACTCCATAGGCATTAATTCTGATTCCCATGGAAATAAACATCATAATCAGGAGGGGAAGTATACTGATCGGCATCCATTTTGAAAAAATATTTGCCAATTTGTTTTCATCCCTCAAGGGTGTGATGAGGAACAGCACTGCAGTGACAATCAGTGCATACCAGAGCACTAAATGGGAAACAAGACCGCTAGGCCACTCCCAGGATACGATGATCTTGATGAAATATATGTAGAGTATTGCTGTGTAGGCTGTCAGAAGGGGAATCACTATATATAACAGCAGCACTTTTAATACTGTTAAATAGTTTTCATCTTTTAGTGAGTGGTCTTTCAAGGGTATGCCTGCCAGAAAATAAGCAGGGGCGAAAACACACCCTAGAATAATCCCGGTATATGAATACAGCTTCTCAGGCACAGCCACACCCAGCAGAGCATCCAGGGTAAAAAGAATCGCTGCCAGTCCCATAAACAACACAGCTGTGTAAACAACTGTGATTATCAATCCGGTACCGAGCTTGATAATATACATCTCAAAATGATCTTTGCTGGGGAGATAGGGTATAAACAAAAACCCCAAATAAAAGGCGAGATTGACCCCTATGTACCTTGTGATAGATACCATACTGAGTTCGTTTAACAGGAAAAAGTAATATAAGATGAGTATTAAACCACCGGCCATGATAAAACCGGTAGACTCAAGTACGGTTCTGCTTTCCTTCCTCTCCCACCAAAGCTTGAGACACAAGGAAATTGGAATGCCCAGTGCAAAAATCATGGTTATCCTGATCAGTGTTTCTTGCAAGTCCCTATTATTTATTGGCTGTAGCTCTGATATTGTGATCAGCATAACCGCCACAGCTGTTGAAAATAATAAAGTGATAGGAAACCTTTTCATACTCCTGTAAAAGAGGGTGATTATATTTTTTAACTGATTTATAAGTTTCATCACATTCTCCTTTTAAAAAGATTATTAACTCATCTTTCTTGATAAAATGAGATCATCCTGCTTTGGGAAGAGTAAATTTTGGGATATTTTTTTGATTTCTGGTTAATAGGCGCGGCAGACAACTGATAGATGAAAGGTAATCAGAACTCTGGTATTATAAAAGGTATAATATAACAGGGATCTGGATTTAAAGCCGGATGGTTCTCGGGTTGGAAGTTTATTTACAGAAAAACATCTGTTTATGGTCAAGATAGGAAGGAGATATCAGGTGCACAGATTTTATGTGCCTGCTGTGCCTTTAAATGAAGACTTTCCGCTGCCCCGAAAGGATGCTAGAAAGATTCTGCGGGTTTTAAGGCTTTCCCCTGGGGAGGAGATTTTGCTCTGGGATGATGAGGGCAGGGAATACAGAGCAGTGATCACTAGGGCCGAGGGAATGTCGGTCTATGTACAGGTGCTAAAAGAGCATAATAAAAAGGTAGAGTCCCCTCTTCGTTTGGTGCTGGTGCAGGGAATACCGAAAGGGGATAAATTCGAATTCATTATTCAGAAGGCAACAGAATTGGGGGTATGGCGGGTTTACCCGGCTCTTACCGAACGAACCATAGTGCGAATACCCCCTGAGCGTCAGGCATCACGCAAGGAGCGCTGGCAGAGTGTAGCCAGAGAAGCGGCCCGCCAGAGCGGCCGGGTGCAGATCCCTGAGATAATGCCTATTGCCACCCTGACAGAGCTGGTGCAGGATATAGAAAAGGATGCCCACCGGATTATTCTCTGGGAGGGGGAGAAAGGAACAGGTCTGAAGGATTATCTGCGGAGAAACAAACCGACTAAAGGAGCTGTTTATCTGTTTATCGGTCCTGAAGGGGGATTTAGCCAGCAGGAGGTTGAGTTCTGCATCAATAACAGTTTCACAAGTGTGACTCTGGGGCCAAGGATTTTACGGACAGAAACCGCAGGTTTAGTAAGTTTAAGTTTAATTCTTTATGAATGGGGTGACCTGGGTGGCTGAGCAAAAAGGCAGAGTTGCTTTCTATACCCTGGGCTGCAAGGTCAACCAACAGGAAACCGCATCCTTGATGGAGCTCTTTAGGCAAAGCGGTTACCAATTGGTGGATTTCAAAAGCCCAGCTGATGTTTATATCATCAATACATGCACAGTGACACACACCGCGGATCAGAAGTCACGGCAGGTGATCCGGCGCGCCATCTCCCAAGAGCCTGATGCAGTTGTTGCTGTGGTGGGATGCTACTCTCAGGTTGACCCAGAGAAGGTTCTGTCTATCCCAGGGGTTGATCTGGTGGTAGGCACCAGGGAACGGACAAGGCTTGTGAAACTGGTAGATGACCTGCTCAATAAGAAAAGATCTGGGGAAGCTGTATCAGGGATCAACGCTGTCAAGGATCTTGATGATCATCAGGAGTTTGAGCAACTCCCCCTTCCTGATAATCCCCAGCGTACCCGGGCCTTCCTCAAGATCCAGGATGGCTGTGATCAGTACTGTGCCTACTGTATTATTCCTTATGCCAGAGGGGGAATAAGGAGCCTTTCCCCTGAGTTGGTCAAAGAACGGGTAGGCGAGCTTGTCTGTGCTGGCTACCGGGAAATAGTGCTGACTGGGATCCACACCTCAGCCTATGGGAAAGACCTGAAGGATGGTATTACCTTGGCATCACTGCTGCGGGATCTTGCTGATCTCCCCGGTGATTTCCGCATCCGTTTGAGTTCTGTAGAGCCGGTGGATGTTTCAGCAGAACTGCTGGAGATATTGGCCTCTTCTCACCGCTTTTGCCGCCATCTCCATATGCCGCTACAGTCTGGTGATGATGAAATTTTGCGGCTGATGGGGAGGCCCTACACAACAGAGGAATACAGGGAGCTTTTCTTGAGGGCTACGGCCAAGATTCCCGGTTTGGCAGTTACTACAGATGTGATGGTGGGTTTCCCAGGGGAAAGGGATGAGAACTTTGAAAACACATATAGCTTTATTGCCTCACTCCCTTTCAGAGACCTCCATATATTCAAATATTCTCCCCGCCCCGGCACTAAAGCGGCAGAAATGCCGGACCAGGTTGCTCCAGCTATCAAGGACCAGCGGAGCAAAAGACTGCATAGATTGGCATCTAAGCATGCCAGCAGTTTCGCCCGTGGATTTGTGGGGGAAACTCTAACTGTGCTGGTAGAGCGTCCCTCCCGGAAAAAAACCGGTTGGTGGGAGGGTGTTACAGATAACTATCTGCGGGTGCTTTTTCAGGACCCGGGGAAAGGAAAAATCCGGGGTGCGCTGCTGCAGGTAGAGTTGGCAGGTGTAGTGGCAGGAGACCTGTTATGGGGAGAAGTGTTCTCCGGCTTGCAGTTTGATGCAAGCAACAGTAGTTTTGAGCATAGCCCTATGGTATAGAAGTCAGGGCTGTCAAGGGTGTTAATTTTTGCTACAATTGCGGTAGAATATGTTAGGGAGGGAAAAATCCCTGCATTTAATAGCAAAGCAGGGTAACAAAATTGCTTTAACTATGTATTAGCAGAATAATCACAAAGGAGGTTTAAGATTGTCTGACTGTATTTTCTGTAAGATCGCCAAGCATGAGATCCCGTGTGATGCAGTATATGAAGATGATGACTTTTTGGCTTTCCGGGATATTAATCCTGTTGCCCCAACCCATGTGTTGTTGATCCCCAAACAGCATGTTAGTTCTCTGTTGGATGAAGGGGCAAAAGCAGAAATGCTGGGCAGAATGACAGCTCTGGTGCCAAAACTGGCTGAGCAGCTGGGGATTGCTGCTGACGGTTTCCGTCTTGTTGTCAATACGGGAAAAGAAGGCGGACAAACTGTGCATCATCTGCACTTCCATATCCTAGGCGGCCGTTCACTGCAGTGGCCTCCCGGCTAAAAAGGAACGATCAGACCGATCACCGGGACAGGTTGACTGTTCGCGAATCAGTGGACAGGTTGGGTGTTCGGACCGATCCCCGGGACTGTCCCCCTGCGCGATCAGGGGTACAGGTTGACTGATCGGACCCGAGTCAACGAATCAAGCGAGTCAAGCGAGCGAGTCAAGGAGACAGGCACTTTGACTCACAGCCGTAACATGTGTGCATGATGAGGCGACCCCCGTCCCCTTGTCACATGAGCGCTGTTTGTCCCTGCGTTTGCGACATAAGCTTCGGTTTAACTTGCCCATATACTTTCCGCAGGCGACAGCCAACCGGCTCCTATGACGCCATCCATTTTAGAAGTCGGATGCCGGATGTCTGAAGTCAGAATTTGAACATTGAATTAGGTGTCATTACCGACTTTTATTATCTAGAAATTTCCGTAAGTAATCGTTCTATAAAGTTGGGGATTGTGCTACTTTGTACTGCAGCAGAATTCACTTTGGCTGTCGTTAGCTGCTCCTTCGTCAAGGGCAAGTAACAAGCTTTGCAGGTCGCTGTGCTGGCAGGGATAAATCTACCGAATCGCTGGGACAGTCCCGCGCGCGATCAGAGGAAAAGCTTGACTGATCGGACCAGTCAGTGGGACTGTACCCCGGCGCGATCAAGGAAGGTATGGTGGAAAATTAGGTGATGCTATGTATGACAAATTAATGGAAATCTACGACAAATTATTTGAACATTTTGGTCCGCGGCACTGGTGGCCGGCTGATACGTCTTTTGAGATGATCGTCGGCGCTATTCTGACACAAAATGTATCCTGGCGCAGTGCTGCTGCAGCCATCGATAACCTCAAGAGAGAAGGGATCCTATCAATAGAAGGGATCCTTTCCTGTGATCCTGTGTCTCTGGCCGCCCTGGTGAGGCCTGCCCGCTACCATAACCAGAAAGCCAAGAAACTTCAGTCCTTCTGCTATGTTGTTGCTGAAGAATTCAGGGGGGACTTGGATTCCTTTTTATCTCTTGAGATGGAAGTATTAAGAAAAAAACTGCTTAGTATTTATGGTATTGGGCCAGAAACCGCTGATTGCATCATCCTTTATGCTGCTGAAAAGCCAATTTTTGTTGTGGATGCCTATACCAGAAGGATCTTTTCCCGGCTGGGATTTTTTCCGGAAAAGATAAGCTATGATCAGATGCAGCGTTTTTTTATGTCCCACCTTCCCCGGGATACAGCTCTCTATAACGAATACCATGCCCAGATTGATGCCCTGGGTAATCAGACCTGTCTGAAGACTAGACCCCGTTGTGGGGAATGCCCGGTTGCTGGCCACTGTTATGCAATAAAAAAATTTACACAGTGATTTTGATACCCACCATTCCAACCACAAAAAAGAAAGGTTGTCATATTTGCCCTACTATCTACTGTTCCTATGATTAACAGTTTCAACTGCAGGGATTTCATTACTAGGCTAGAACTAATTTGAGAGAAAGCAAAAATACTTTTATGGGTGGGTCTCTAGTGGCTACTAAGACATCTTCCTTTGGCACGCCGAAAAGGGAAGCTCACGATTCCTCTGCTTTTTATGCACGCAAGCTTTATCAAAGTGATTTATCTTGTTTACACCGCATGCTTATGGAAGTGTGTGATTTTTCCGTTAAGAGGAGTATTCCCTATCGACCAATCAGTGAGTGGGCTGACCGCATTTACTGCCATACATCTGAAGATATGAGCCATATTCCAGATGAGAGTGTCGCTCTTGCTTTCACTTCGCCTCCTTATAATTCAGGTAAGGATTATGATGAGAATCTAAATATTGCCGACTACTTCAAATTGATCTGCCGGGTGGGTGCTGAAGTTTACAGAGTCCTTAAACCAGGGGGCAGGTATGTGATTAATATAGCCAATCTAGGGAGAAAACCCTATATCCCCATGCATGCCTATTTCTACTTCACCCATATAGAGCTAGGCTTTCTTCCTGCAGGTGAAATCATTTGGCAGAAAGGCAGAGGTGCCAACAATTCCTGTGCCTGGGGGAGCTGGCTTTCAGCCAAAGCTCCCCGCTTGCGGGACCTTCATGAGTACCTCCTGGTCTTTGTAAAAGAACAGTTTTCCCGCCCTGATAAAGGGGATTCAGATATCAGCAGAGAAGAATTCATGAACTCTACACTTTCAGTCTGGGAGATAGCACCGGAATCAGCCAAAAAGATTGGGCATCCGGCTCCCTTCCCTGAAGAACTGGCCAGTCGGGTGATCAAGCTTTATTCTTATGTTGGTGATGTTGTTCTGGATCCCTTTGCCGGCTCTGGAACCACCTGTGTTGTAGCAAAGCGGCACCACAGGCATTATGTGGGCTATGAAATTCTGCCTGAGTACTGTGTTCTGTGTGAGCAGCGCCTTAAAAGTTTGACATAAAAACACTGCAGCGGATTCAAAGGGGGATTGCAATGCAGTTTACAGGTGCCAGCAGAGATAATGTGATGCGTGTTATTTTTGTGGTTTTGATTATTCTCACAGCCGCAGGGATTTTTATTTATAAAAATAGCACCTCGCCAGGGAGTGAGCCCAATCAGACCGCCCAGAAAATGCCAAAACTCCTGATGTTTAGCTCAACCGGATGCTCCTACTGCCAGATTATGATTCCTATCTTGGAGGAACTGCAGGAGGAGTATAAAGGGCAGATCAATATTGAGATTATTGACGCATATGAACACCCTGAGGAAGCAGAGAAATACTCTATCATTAGTTTTCCTACCTTGATTTTGTTGGATAGTGATGGCGATCAAATCGGCAGGCACGATGGGTATATCTCTAAAGAGAATCTGCTGAAGGCTCTGAAAAAAGAGGGTATTATCTGATGGAAACCCTGATGTTAAATTTCGGTGAACTGCTGTCCCAGAACATTTGGCTTGCCTTTGTCATGGCACTGCTTGCAGGCTTGCTCTCCTCCTTTAGCCCATGTATTTTATCAACAGTTCCTTTGATCATCGGCTATGTGGGAGGATTTGCCGGGGATGACCAAAAAAGGGCATTGAAATACTCCCTGCTGTTCTGTTTTGGCTTAGTGCTCACTTTCACTACCCTGGGGGCGGCCTCAGCGATATTAGGGAGAATGATGACCGGTGCGGGAAAGTGGTGGTATATCCTGCTGGCTTTGATTATGGCAGCAGCAGGCTTGCAATTATTGGGTATCGTTCATTTCACTCCCCAATCATGCAGAATGCCGGCCAGACGAGAGGGGTTAGTAGGGGCTTTTTTGCTGGGTATAATAGGAGGAGTTCTCTCTTCCCCTTGTGCCACACCTGTTTTGGCAGCGATCCTGGCCTTTGTTGCAGGTGAGGGCAACATTTATTTAGGGATAGGGTTGCTGGCTACATATTCAATCGGTCACTGTCTGCTTTTATTAATAGCAGGCACATCAGTAGGCTTTGTCAACAACTTAGCTGGATCACCCCGTACAGAAAAGTGGGGTAGGGTTTTGAAAGGTATATTAGGTGTTTTGGTGATCATCCTGGCTTTTTATTTGTTCTATCTTGGAATTTAATCATAGCACTTTTCACCAATATTCATCTTTTTCGACTATTCTTGCGGAAAAGGAATATCTGATATATATTAATGATAATAGGATTGCAGGGAAAAGACAGACCTTAATACTTTTCTCAATAAGGAGTAACCATTAGATGCAAGAAACAGCATCCGCAAATGCCTACCGTTTATTAAATGGTCTATTGGAAAAAGGCCTCCCTTTTATAGCAGCTCATCTGGGAAAGAAGATAAAGCATCCAATAGTGATCACTGATGTTATAGGAAGGACTCACTATCCTGATGAGCCGGGCAGTCTGTTACAACTCGATGATCTCTTTGTCGATCTCCCTCATAAAATGAAGGATGAGGAGTACTACTATGACGCTACTACAAAAAGCCTCTATTTGCGCGTCGGTGAGAACCGTGCTACTGCCTATATTATAATTAGAGATCTAGATGAGCCAATGGTGTCTCAAGTCTTAACAGCTATAGATGAAGAAGCAAAGCTGGCTGTCAAGTACTATTTCTTTAATCTGGAAAAGATGAGGGAGAGTCAGTCGAAATTTAAACAGGAGTTAGTAGAATATTTATTTTTCAAAAGCCAGATCAATATAAGGGATTATCTCAAACCGATCTACCATGAGCTGCAATTTGATAAGCCTTATTTGGTTGCTCTTATGGAGGCTGATGAAGAGAATAGCAGTGTTGACTGGGAGATAATGAGTTCTTACACATTGAACCATTTTAAGAGAATTGGCCTGGAAATTATTCCTGTTTCCTGGAATAACTCTATGATAGGCATTTTTCCCACCAGTTATAAGAAAGACACTATGGAGGTTGATCCGGATTGGACCAAATATATAGTGTCCAACGGCTATAAATTCAGAGATATTATCGGCAGGGTGTTTGGAGAAAACGTTTCTATCGCTTACGGACAGACCTATAGATTAAATGAACTTCACAAGAGTTATAATGAGGCTCGTATAGCCATGGCTTTAACAAGGCTGATGGGAAAGAAAAACTTTGTTATACAGTTTTCCGAAATGGGTGTGTTCACTTGTTTATTTTCCAGCAGTTTTGATGTATTGAAAAAATTCGCATTAAACACACTGGGGAAATTGTTGGATTATGATCAAGCCAATAATACCCAACTGTTGGATACTTTGAGGCATCTGTTGGATAACAATGTCAATTTAAAAGCTACTGCGGATAGATTATGTATCCATGTGAACACAGTGGATTACCGGATCAAAAAGGTAGAGGAATTGTTAAATGTTGATTTTTCCACAATAGAAACGAGGGTTAACCTCTATATAGCTATTAAAATATGGGATACTTTCAACCAAACCGGTTTTACTGTGAGAGATGTGTCTGAATCAAAGTATGAGCCGCTATAAAGGTCCCTGCTTATCTTTTTTTTGTCATTCTTATAGCTGTCGCTCCCTGTGTTGTTTTATTTTAATGAAGCAGGCAATTACCATGTAACAGGCACTGCTTCCGCTCAACAGCCTCGGTCTTTGCTAAATGCAGGTAGAAGGCATAGATGACTAAGTAATGAGCGCCCAGACATCTCCTTGGGATCCCAGTTCATCCGGAAAGCACTGAGCAGCCGTCGGCGATCACTACACTCTCACCGGGGGATGCAGCTCCGACACTACCAGCAAGTGTCCCTTTTACAAAACGGAATAGATTATTTTGGGATGTTTCTTCTAAAAACCAAGGGTCGGTTGCCGTTCACATATTGGGCGATAGGACAGTACCGGTCATCAGGAACCAACCGACCCTTTTTATGAAATTACATTATCCTACGAACATGTTTTATTTTCGTTTAAGACAGGAAACTCAACGATTTAAGTTTTAGCTGCTCAAGTCTTTTTTAATGCCCTGGCAGCTGCATTTTTAGCTGCAAAGTAACCTTGAGTAAAGGAGCGGCCTAAGCTTACTCCGGTTATATGGACAGGATACTCAAATCCGAAGAAACCACCGGAAACATTGCCTGTTGCATACAGACCGGGTATAGGTTTGCCCTCCTTATTGAGCACCTCTAGATTGGTGTTAACCCTTACGCCGCTCAAGGTCACGAGTAAATTAGGTGATACTTTAATTGCATAAAAAGGAGCCTTTTCTATCGTTGTGAGCTTATATTTATCCTTGCCGAAATCGACGTCTTCGCCGCTTTTCGCTAGCTCGTTATATCTCTCGACGGTTTTTACAAAGGTATCAACAGGTACTTTCATTTTTTCCGCGAGACCCTGGATGGTATCTGCGGTTACAGCCACTCCTTTTTCGAGCGCTTTTTCCAGCCCTTCCTTGCAGGTGTTGACATCGCCAAAAGGAGGAATGGGGGAGTTGGGATATATCCTCTCACAGACGGTACCTCCCATATTCGGTGCCTCCTCAGGCCATTTGCTGTCAAAGACAGACCACTTAAATTTTCCAGGCTGGTATAAATCAGCACGGCATGTGTAGCCGTAGGGAGCGTCTTCATTCTGATATCGTTCGCCAGATGCATTCACATTGAGCCATGGCTGACGGCTGAGTACCCAGGCACCGATGTGCAGGGAAAAAGCTAAATTCGAATCGAAAAACATTGTAGCGTGAGGCAGGGGATCCATATCAGCTCCGACCCACAGAGCCATTAAGTGGCCGTCGCCGGTATTCGTTTGTCTCCCCATAATTTCCGTATTATCGAGGAATTTACCTAGGCCCGGTAGGTATTTGTATCTCATCTGCTGGTTCCCTTCATAGCCTCCAGTAGCAAGAATCACGGCTTTGCTATTTAATCTGATGTAGTTTTCATCCTTTTGTTTTGCTATTACACCGGTAATATTGCCGCCTTCATCTTTGACCAGTTGCACTGCTGGGGTCGAAAAAAGAAACTTGGCTCCTTTTTCCTCAGCTTTCTTCTGTAGTGGCGTCAGTATAACGTCTACGCCATGTTGCCAGATGTCTCCTTCTCCTGCTACATGGGCGGTAGGATACATTGTGTAATATAAGCCTGGCCTGGGTGTGTCCTGCTTTTTTTCCCAATGTTCCTCAACGGTAACGGGTATGCCTTCAGCTTCAAGAACATCGAGAATCCAGTCCATAACTTGGCCGCTCTTGTAAGCCCACATACGGATCAGTCTCTCATCGGCATAATGCAATGCTGCATGTTTCATTTCCCATGTTAACTGCTCCGGATCAAGGGTTAATCCTTTGCTTTTCTGAAGTCTACTGTTGACTACTCCGACCCAGAACCCCAAAGGTGATACTTTTCTCATTTTTTCGATAACGATTACCTTTGCGCCCTCTTCTGCTGCAGACAGTGCCGCAGTGATTCCGGCTACTCCTGCACCGACTACAACAACATCTGCATCCAAAACCTCTTTAATTTTGTCATCCGGAATTGGATCAGGGGGAGTTTCAAAGCTCCATGTCTGCTCCTCGAGAGGTTCTTCTTTGGCTGCAGCAGTGGAGGATGATTCATTAGTAGAAGATGAATTGCATCCAGTTAACGAACCTATAGCTGCTACTCCTGCAACCCCAATGGCTGCACTTTTGATAAAAGTTCTCCTGGTGATACCCTTTTTTGACCCGTCAAGCGAACTCACCAAGCTCATCTCCTTTCGGACTCTTGTTTCAATATTTGGGGAGTATGAGAGCCGGTGTTTTCTTAAACTTAAATAGACGGTGTGGATGTGGTATGTTTAGCGCGAAAAAATTGAATAACACTACCCCACACTACCCAACAAGAGGAATTTGCCCTTTCTACCTGATAACCTTTGTGGGGATCAATAAAATAGAAGGCGAGACTATTGTTCGATACCACAAGCGGGACTACAGGCAGCTTTTTTTACTCATCAGTTGTGTGGTTGGGGTATTCCCAGTCGAATCTGCTGACTCGTGTTCATTGCTGCTCGGTTCCTAGAGAAGGCCGTATAACAGCAAAAGACTTATGCAACTTAATTGCTACGAAGAAGTTGAGTCTTGTCCAGAATGCGATCCAACCTGCGTATCCGCCATTTCCTCGATTTCCTTGATTCGATATTTCAAGGTATTGAAGTGAAGAGACATATTATAAGCTGCAGTATTGATGTCGAGGTCGGTATCATAGAGCACTCTAAGGGTCTGCTGCAACTCCCTTTTGGTGGTTATGTTATGCCCTAGCAGACTTCTGCGATTCTCGCCGCAGAACTGCCTGAGCATTGCCGTCTCCTACAGGTTGATTAATTTAACAATGTCGATGTTGAGGTAGTGGCGTTCGATAATTCACTGACATCACTATTGAGGTGATGTCTCTTTGTCGGATATGACAAGTTTTAGTTTAAGAAATTTGTTCTCTTCCACAAAGGTAGCCGAGTTTGATAGAAAGAACTAATAAATAAAAGCATATAGCTAGTTTCTTTTCAGCGGCGGCTTTTTCCCTCAGCATTTTATATCCTATTGAGTAGTTGTTGCTGTATATGCCTAACCAATTATATTTGTGCTGTATTGGTATTGCTGCTAGATGAGATGGCAGCTAGGTTTTTGAATTAAATAACCAAAAAAGATGTGGAGGGGAAAATAATGGAGCAAGAAAAGAAAGGGATTTCACGCAGGAGTTTTCTCAAAGGAATGGCAGTTGGTGCTGCGGGGATAGCTGCAGCGGGAAGCTTAGTTGGCTGTGGAAAAGAACCAGAAGATACACCGCCAAAAGGCGCTGATGAAAACGCAAAGCCAAGTTTTGAGGTGCCACCGGATCCGATTCCAGAGGAAGAGATCAAGGAAACAGTAACAACAGATGTGGTGGTATGTGGTGCCGGAATATCCGGAATGTGCGCTGCAGTAGCTGCCGCACAGGAGGGAGCTAAAGTGGTTCTGCTGGAAAAAGGAGCCACTTCAAGCTTCCGGGGGATAGACTACGGTGGTATCGGCACTAAGATGCAGCAGAAGAGTGGGGCTAAGGTTGACAAAATGCAAGCTGTACAGGAGATAATGAGATGGGGAGGATATAAGGCAGATCAGCGTGTAGTATCCCTCTGGGCTGATTATAGCGGTGAAGCCATCGACTGGCTGGTAGAATTGGCTGAGGCCACTGGACAAACTGCAGAGCCGGTGCCGCTGGAGCATCAGGAAGTGCGTGGGTCGACAGTTCCGTACTTCACAACCCAGACCTTTGTGCTTAATCCCAGTGAAGAAGCCCTTGCAGCTTCACCTAAAGGTACATCGCCAAGGCAAGCGGCTTTAAGGTACGCATTGGAAACCACTGCTAAAAAATTAGGGGTAGATATCAGGTTCAAAACGCCTGCTCAGCAGTTGATCAGAGAGGGGAACGGCAGAGTAACCGGTGTTATTGCTAAAACCGAAGATGGTTCATATATCCGTTTTAATGCCGGTAAGGCTGTGATTCTCTGTACAGGGGACTATGGGAATGATCCCGAGATGTTGAAAACTTATATACCTTCATCCGAAAATATCTATGGTATTACGTTCCCAGACAATAACAATACAGGTGATGGCCATAAAATGGGTCTTTGGGTAGGAGCAGCTATTGATGAACCGCCCCATGCCCCCATGTATTTTGATCAGGGTTTGGAAGGGTTGCCTCCTACTTATAAACCTGTTCCCCTTACCCGTCAGCCCTGGTTGGGCGTAAATATACGGGGAGAGCGTTTCGCAAATGAAGACCTGCCTTATGGTTATGTGAGCAGATCAATGCTGCAACAGCCGGGACATATGAAATGGGTTATATGGGATGCTAAGTGGCCGGAAGAGGCTCCGAAGTTCGGCATGACTGCGTGTAAAGCGATGACACCGCCTTTGCATAACCCAGAGGAGATCGATGAACTCATCGAGAAAGGGATCATCAAAACCGCCGATTCTATTGAAGAGTTGGCACAAAAGATGGATGTGCCTGTAGACACCTTTAAGGCTACTGTGGAAAGATACAACGAACTGGCGAAACTGGGAGAGGATAAAGACTTCGGTAAGCGGGCTGCTTGTTTAACGACCATAGAAAAACCACCATTTTATGCGGCGAAGCTGGCAGTGACTTTGTTGGTGACCCTGGGAGGCTTGAAGGTAAACGATAAACTACAGGTTTTGGATACCAGCAATAATGTTATTCCGGGGCTGTATGCTGCCGGAAATACCTCCGGCTGCTTCTTCTCAAATGACTATCCTAATATTATGCCTGGTTTGAGCCACGGCCGCTGCATTACCTTGGGTTATCTTGCAGGGAAAAACGCAGCTAAAGAGTAAACGGAAAAGGTAACAAAAAAACTGCTCCGGCTTTTATTGCCGGGGCTTTTTTGTCTGCCGAGCATGTCCACTAACCGGTGAAAGTGAAGTAAGCGCACCACCGGCAACAGACAGATCAGAGAGAATAGGTGGCTGTGTTGCAGTTAGTATTATTGTGAGTTTTACACAATAGCAACATCATTGTGTTGTAGAAATCAACATAGGAAAAAAAGATGATAAATTATATAATTAAAGATAAGCTAATTATAAACCATCTGCTATTATGGTTGCACTAGGTTGCTCTTATTATGAACGAATTGGGAGGGTTTCTGTTGAACAAGGAGCAAAAAAAGCAGGGCTTTAATTTCAAAAAAATTATTTTAATAGCAGCGCTGCTAGTGGTGGTGATTGGAGCCGGTGGAGGTATCTATATGTTGAAAGCAAGTGATAATCCCGAGTTTTGTAGCAGCTGCCATATTATGGAACCCTATTATGAATCTTGGAATGACGGTAATCTCCTAGCACATAAACACGCAGTATCTGAGGACAAATTGGAATGCCATGACTGTCATGAACCAAACCTTTCTACTCAAATTGAGGAAGGAGTTAAATTTGTTACCGGGAATTATCAAGACCCATTAGAAAAGCGGGAATTTTCTCGAGATTTTTGTCTGGAATGTCATGATGATTGGGATAGTATTGTTGCAGCAACCGATTTTGAAGATTCAAATCCCCATGATTCGCATAATGGTGAGCAGGAGTGCTATGAATGCCATAATATGCACCGGCAGTCTGTAGTGATGTGCGCAGATTGCCATTACTTCAAATGGATGGACGAATTGGATGACAGTTGGACAACTGATGTTGAGTAGGAATAAGAGGTAATATTTTGTTAAGGTAAATTATCATAATAAATGTTACTATTAAGGGGGCAGTATGCTCCCTTAATATCGCTTATACCAATTGAGAAGGGATAAGATGGAAATTTTAAAAAAGGTTTATCGATATCTATCTTCGATGAAAACAGGTTTAGTATTATTAGTCTTGGTAGGATCGGCTGCCGCAGTGGGCAGTGCTTTTCTACCAGATGTTTTTTTTAATACCTGGTTATTCAAACTGCTTCTTATAATCTTATCAGTAAATATGGTGTTGTGTACTGCCAACAGATTTATTTTGTTAAAATCACGATTAAAAAAGAATAGAAATAAGTGGTTCAGGGAGATAGGCAATCTACTGCTTCATGCTGGAATAGTTTTTATCCTTGCCGGACTGCTGGTATATGCCTTTTACGGACAGAATGGACAGATTGCTATTAGAACAGGCGATACTGTGGATGTTTCCCAAATCATAGCACTGAAAGAGCCTTTTTCACTGCGATTAGATGATTTTAAGGTAGAATATAATGAAGATGGGTCTCCCTCCCAGTATAATTCTTATGTAACTGTGCTTGAGAGTGGTATAACAAAAGATGATGCAGTGATCAGTGTCAATCATCCTTTGAATTACAGGGGGGTTAAATTCTATCAGCAGAGCTATGGTTATTTGATTAAAACCAAGTATACAAATGATACTGGTAGTGAGGTAGAGGAGTTAATAAAAGAAGGGAATTTTATTAAGCCAGAAGGAACCGAACGTACTGTAAAAGTATTTCGTTATATACCTAATTTTGACCCGAATCACGGGATGGTTACCAAGACAATGCGGCCTGATAATCCCCGGATTATCTTTTCGGTGTATGAAGATAAACAACTTATTGGTGTGGGTGCGGCACAATTTGATGAAAGAGTAGAGATTGATGAAAATGTCTATGTTGTTTTCCCTGCTGTTGAGCCATATACAATACTTAAAGTTAAATCAGATCCAGGACTGCCCCTGGCATTTTGGGGCGGGGGAATGTTTATGATAGGTGTGACTATGGCTTTACTTGCTGCGCCATCTCAAGGGAAAAAGACAGAATCAATTGATAGTAACAGGGAGATGAGATAATGAAATTATTAATCACAGTTATTATTTACGCACTATTTATTGCATATTTATTAGGAGCGGTGCTGTATTTTATCGGCAACAAATCCGGTAAAAAACAGGCACTGTCGACAGCAAGCTTAATGGTGAAAATAGGGCTTGTGCTGAATATAGCGGCATTGATCGTCCGTACTATGATTGCCGGCAGGCTTCCTCTGGCTAACAGTGGTGAGTTTACCCTGTGGTTTACTGTGGTGACTGTTGCTTTATATCTGTACTATGAAGCAAAAGCAAAGATGAGAGAAGCGGGCGGGGCGGTTATGCTCATATCTGCTCTGCTTGTCGGTTCTATTATAGTGCTTATGAAGGGGCAGCTTGGGGAAGCAACTCCACTGATGCCGGCTCTGAAAAGTCCCTGGTTGACCATTCATGTTCTGACAGCAGCAGTTGCTTACGCCTGTTTTGCCCTAGCAGCGGGTTTAGCTATAATGCAGCTTGCTAAAGCTGAAACAAAAATTACAGATGAGATCATACACAGGATAGTAGCCGGTGGTTTTGTGATGCTTTCATTAACAATAGTGTTTGGAGCTGTTTGGGCTGAGCAGGCCTGGGGCAGCTACTGGTCCTGGGACCCCAAAGAAACCTGGGCACTGATCACCTGGATCATATATGCACTCTATCTGCATCTGCACAGAAGGTTAGGGTGGAAAGGGAAAACTGCCAGCAAAATGGTGATTGCGGGCTTTGTTCTTGTGTTGTTTACCTTTTTCGGTGTCAATTATCTGCTGTCAGGGCTGCACAGTTATGCTTAGTTAATTATAATTTAACAGTTTTTAAAAGGAGGATGATATTATGTTTGGTCTTTTGCCCAGTATTGGCCCCTGGGAGTTGGCAGCTATACTGTTTATAGTGCTGATAATTTTTGGACCAGGAAAGCTTCCGGCTGTAGGCAAATCAATAGCTAATGGTATAAGAGAGTTCCGCAAAGCAACAAATTCTGACCTGGAATCAGCAGAGGGGAAAGAGCAGAACACAGCTGAAGAATAAACTTGCGGATTGTAATGTTCTACAATGTTTTTGAATAATTTTTGTGATCATCTCCAATGCATCTTGACGATATACATGATAGATTGTTAATAGGGATAGTCTGTCTTATTGCCGGATCGATGTAAATAACCATTTGGGAAAGGGGAATTGGGAATGAGTATTGACGAGAAGCCGCGAAAAGGTATTACCCGAAGGACATTTATTAAAGGGGCAGTCCTTGGAGCAGCTGGGGTAGCTGCAGGTGGGATGTTAGCTGGTTGTGGTGGTAATGAGGAAACAAAAGAACCAGCACCTTCAGCTTCCAATGGAACCAGTGAACCTAGTTTTTTAACACCGCCCGATCCGATTCCAGACAGTGAGATCAAGGAAACCGTAGAAGCAGATGTTGTGGTGGTTGGTGCTGGCTTGAGTGGCTGTTGTGCTGCACTTTCAGCAGCTGAAGAAGGCGCTAAAGTGGTTTTGCTGGAAAAGACAGACAATGTTAACTTCCGTGGAATCGATTACGGGGCTATCGGCTCTAAAATGCAGAAATCGATCGGCAATGAGGTCGACAAGATGAAAGCCGTCCAGGAGATTATGAGATATAATGCCTATAAAGGAGATCAGAGGGTAATTTCCTTATGGGCTAATCACAGTGGAAAAGTTGCGGACTGGATCATGGAGAAGGCTGAGAAAGTTGGCTGTAAGCCTGTGCCTGTACCGATTGCTGAGACAACTACTCCTGGGGCTAAGTTAGAGGTTTTTGGAACATTGAGTTTTCGTATTGAGCCTAATGAGGAAGCACTGACCTATGTGCCCAAAGGTTCAGATCCCTATTTGGCAGGTTTGGTTTATACATTTAAGAAAAATGTTGAAAACGATTCTAATATAGATCTTCGCTACAAAACACCTGCTGTCCAGCTAGTGCGCGAGGGTGATGGCCCTGTAACAGCTGTTATTGCTGGGGAAAAAGGCAATTATACCAAGTTTGTTGCTAAAAAGGGTGTAATCCTATGCACCGGAGATTACGGCGGAGACCCTGAAATGCTAAAATATTACATCCCATCATCTGAGTATAGTATCATGAATATGTATGAAATGATACATGGCAAGATTAATACCGGTGATGGGCATAAGATGGGTATGTGGATTGGCGCAGCCATAGATGAGGCACCACACGCGCCTATGTACTTCGATTTTGCTGTGGTAGGTGCTCCTATTCTTGCAGATGCATTGATGCGCCAGCCCTGGCTCGGTGTGAACGTAAGAGGAGAACGTTATGCTAATGAGGAATTGCCTTATTCTTATATCTGCAACGCCATGCGCCAGCAACCAGAGCACTATAAATGGGCAGTATGGGATTCCAAATGGCCTGAGGAAGCACCGAAATTTAACCTTGTAGCATGCAAAGATATGCGGTCAAGTTTCCATAACCCAGATAATGTTCAGGCATACATTGAAAAGGGTTATATAAGGAGTGCTGATACTTTAGAAGAACTGGCAGAAAAAATGGAGGTACCTGTAGATACATTCCTGAAGACTGTGGAGCGGTATAATGAACTGGCTAGAAAAGGCGTAGATGAAGACTTTGGTAAACGCCCCGAATGTATGACCACTATCGAGAAGCCTCCTTTCTATGCAGCTCCTTTAGGTACAGCTCTGCTGGTCACATTGGGCGGACTGCAGATTAACGATAAGTTGCAGGTGCTGGACAAAGAGAAAAACGTTATTCCCGGATTGTATGCAGCAGGCAATGTTTCGGGGTGTTATTACGCCAATGACTATTGTGTTACCCTTCCGGGAAACAGCCATGGCCGGGCATTTACCTTTGGTTATCTCGCCGGCAAGAATGTTGTTAGCCAGGCTTAAACCATTATCACAAAATAACAAAAAAGAGAATATGTCAGAGAGCCTTGACGGGCTCTCTTTATTTTTCAGCATTGTTTATTACAGTTGATTGCCCCAGCTAAAACCTTCATTTGCTCTTCAATAAACTCCTAAAATCGCAATAATAAATGCAATAACCCGAGGCAGTTAATGTTTGTTTCTTTGTAATGGAGGAAGCGAACCATTGGTAATTCCTACCTTTGTGGATTGATTGACCAGACCTAATCCTGACATCGAAATTACCGTGGCTTTAATTAGTTTTTAACTGTTGCATTTAATTATGCAATGAGCTTTTAAATAAATTTTGTAGAAGATCTCCAATGCATCTTGACGATATACATGATAAATTGTTTTTGAGAAATAGTCTGTCCTATTGTCGGACCAGTGTTTATAATCATTTGGGAAAGGGGAATCGCAAATGAGTATTGATGAGAAGCCGCAAAAAGGTGTTACCCGAAGGACGTTTATTAAAGGGGCAGTCCTTGGAGCAGCTGGGGTAGCAGCAGGTGGGATGTTAGCCGGTTGTGGGGTTAAAGAGGAAACAAAAGGACCATCACCTACTACTTCCAATGGAACCAGTAAACCAAGCTTTTTAACACCTCCCGATCCGATTCCAGATAGTGAGATCAAGGAAACTAAAACAGCAGATGTAGTGGTAGTTGGTGCAGGGTGCGGCGGACTAATTGCAGCGGTATCTGCTGCGGAGGCAGGTGCTAAAACCATCCTGTTGGAAAAAGGGGACAAGCCTACAACTGGTGCCATGTGGATGGCTGCCATTAACAGCAGTCTGCAAAAAAAGCTGGGAATTGAAATTGACAGGGATGAAGTTGTTGCAGAGATATGCAGGTACGGGGGGCACCTTGTTGACCAGCGCTTAGTAAATCTATGGGCTGATAAAAGTGGAGAGTTTATGGATTGGTTCATGCCTCTTATGGAAGCTGCTGGTTACGAGACCATACTGGAAACAGACCTTAAAGAGGGGTACTATAAATCTTATCCGGTTGGTCATGTAGTTATCAAACCCCCGAAACAGGATATCGGGCATTTAGGCGATTATGGGAGCCCCTTGTTCATTCCTGTTCTGGAAAATAAAGCAAAAGAATTGGGAGTGGAGATTTATTACAAGATGCCAGGAGTACAACTTGAGCAAGATAATTCGGGGAGGGTTACCGGCATAATAGCAGGCAACTCGGAAAACTATACCAGATTTAACGCTAATAAAGGGATCATATTATGTACAGGAGGCTATGCAAGAAACGAGGAAATGATTAAAGAGCTCTGCCCCACAGCGCAGTACAGCGGCAGCTCAATAGCTCCTCCGGGAAACACAGGGGATGGTATTAAAATGGCCATGTGGGTCGGGGCGGCTATTGACCCGATTCAAGCAATGATGGTTTTCGATCGCGGGTTAGTCGGTAAAGATGGTAAATTAGGAGCTCCCTGGAAAGGGGGGTATCTCCGCATTGGCAGCCAACCATTCTTGCGTGTCAATATAAATGGAGAACGATTTGTCAATGAAGACCTGCCTTACGACTTCATTTGCAATGCCGGTGTGATGCAGCCGGGGCATGTCTGGTGGCAAATATGGGATGGCAAATGGAGAGAAGACATCACAAGATTCCATACAACTATTTGCTCCAGGGTAGTACCACACCCGGAAGCCCCACCTAGGGACGGACTGGATCATGTAGAAAAAGAATTAGAAAACTTTGTTAAACAGGGCTTGCTGATAAAGGCAGATACCATTGATGAGCTTGTACAGAAGATGGGTGTGCCTGCTGATACTTTCAAGGCTACGATAGCCCGCTATAATGAGCTGGCGAAGAAGGGCAAGGATGAAGATTTTGGCAAATTAGCTTTTCGTCTATCAACTATTGAGAAAGCGCCGTTCTATGCTGCCAAGCTTTCATCTGCGCTCCTCTGCAATATTACCGGCTTGAGGATAAACACAAAAATGCAAGTACTAAATGAAGATTTAGATCCAATACCGGGACTGTACGCCGCCGGGAATGACAGCGGTTCCTTCTTTGCTTTTAGTTATCCCCAGATGTTCGGCGGCCTTGCACTTGGGCGTATTGCTACATTTGCCCGTCTTGCCGGACAATACGCCGCAGCAGAATAAAAAGAAAGCTGGCTGCAATCTGTTCAAAAAGTTGTACTAATTTATTTGGTATTAAAAGAGAGCCTGAACTCAGGCTCTCTTTTTCCTTATTTCACCATAAAGGTTATATTCCTTTATTTTTCTATATAATGTAGATCTACTCAAATTTAATATCTTGGCAGCTTCAGATACATTATTATTTGTCTGCAGCAGAGCTTGGATAATCATTATTACTTCCATCTCTTTAATAGAAAGGTTGTTTTTGATCCCTGCTGAACCAAGCTTCAAATCGGGGTCTACTGTATAATGGCTTATCTCTGTTTCAGTTATCTCCACCGGTAGGTCTTCAGGTTTGATAACTCCACCACTGGACATGTTAACGGCAAAAAGCATTGCATTCTCTAGCTGTCTAACATTACCAGGCCAACTATACTTCAGTAAATGGAATATTGCCTCATTGCTCAATACAGGCGCTGGTATGTGATGTTTTTTTGCAATAGTCTCAATAAAGTGTTTAGCTAACCTTACAATGTCTAAACCCCTTTCCCGCAGAGGCGGGATATTTATCTTAAATGCTTCCAACCGGTAATACAAATCATGGCGAAATAAGTTTTCTCTCATTAAGTCTTGTAAATTCTTGTTTGTAGCTGTTATTAACCTAAAATTAACCGGGATGTACCTGCTGCCTCCGACACGCATGATTTTTTTCTCTTCCAGCACCCTAAGAAGAACAGGCTGTAGATCAACAGGCATATCTCCAATTTCGTCTAGGAACAGGGTTCCCTCATGAGCCAGTTCAATTTTACCCGGACGGCCTTGCCGATGAGCACCGGTAAAGGATCCACCTTCATAGCCAAACAGTTCGCTTTCAATCAAAGTTCTAGGAAGAGCTGCACAATTAATTGCGATAAAAGGTCCATCAGGTCTGCTTTCATGATGAATCGCCTGAGCGAACATCTCTTTACCTGTACCACTTTCACCCTGAATAAGTATATTGACATCAGATCGGGCCAGCTTTTTAGCCATATTTACTGCTTTTAAGAAATTGGCGGAACTCCCTATGATACTGTCGAAGGTATATCTGGTTTCTGGGCTTTTAGCATGGTTAATTTTCAGGGATCTTCTGGAACTCTGGCTAACTTTTTTTAATGTCAACAGACAACCGTAAATCTTTCCGACATGATCTCTTACCGGCTGCACAGAGTGCAGGCAAAGTTTCTGTTTTGTTTTTCTAATTTCAATATCAGCATCAAATACAGGATTTCCCGACTGCAGCACATAATTAATCAGTGTTTGTGCTCCCAAAACATTTTCGATGTCCATACCAATGATATCTTTATCTAAACCAGTGAATAGCTTCTTTGCTTCAAGGTTAGCCCCAATAATAGCACCACTTTTGTTCACAGTGATTACAGCATCATTGACTGCATCTAAAGCAACGCAAAGCAGTTCTTTGTTGAGCTTCAATTGTAATTCTTTTTGAATATTCCAGGCTGTATGAACCGCTAAAGCCAACAGGTGTGGGTTTTGCTCACATGAGAAGGGGCTCACAATAGTATAACTTCCTGCTAGATTACCATAAATGTCATAGATCGGGGCCGATGAACATGTGGCGTCGTAAAAAATATGGGAATAGAACTCCGGCCCGGTTAATTGTATTGGACTCTTTAGCAAACGGCACATGACATGCGAACAGGTACCCACCGTTTGTTCTGTCCAAACAACACCCGGAACTAGATTAAACTTTTTATTAACATGTTCTAAGACTTTATTATTACTTATATGTACACCAAGCAGTACTCCGTATGCATTAGTTAAAAGAATCAAAAAATCAGTGTCAGACAGCATATCTTTCTGTCTGGTTATATACGGGTGCGCAGCTTTAATTAAATAATCTTCTTTGCTGAGAAGTTCCTCAAACTTTGGTTTGGCCATAACCGGACCATCTTTAAAATTTAGATGGTCAAGCCCGTAATAATATGATCTGATCCATGAGTCAATTATTTCTGGACGAATCTCTTCGAAAATAGATGGGTTAACCCGTTTTCCCATAATTTCTTTTTTATCTTTTTTAATTCTCTCAATCAACAAATTTATATCTTGTTTCAGGCATTCTGATAGTATCCCATTTCTCTTACTAATAGTAAGAGTGGCAGGGTTCCTTTTTTCTTCCGATGACTTCATTGCCATCATATACCTCCGGCAAAGAGTTTGTCGGAAATCTAACATTATTCGCCTTTTTTCTCATTATAGCACAAATTAACTGAATTTTATCATAGCGGCGGTATAAATGTTCTAATATGAGATTTTTTTTGTTCATAAAACCTAATAATGACAATGTCAAATAATTGGCCTGATTTTTGCTAAGGGTAATGCAATAAAGCATGTTTTTCATGAGGTGAGAACATGTCACTGGTATTAAAAGATGCATTTCAACTGGTGGATGGTGTACTTGAGGAAGGACTGTCTTTTGTAGGTGAATACCTGCAGAAAGCAATCAAGGGACATGTTTTTATTACAGATAACACGGGTAAAATACACTATCCAGTTACAAGCGGCAATCTTAAGATTGATGATATGTTTATCCAACTTCCATCACATATTCAAGAAAACAAGTATTATTATCATAAAGCAGACAACAGCCTTTATTACCATGTCGGTTTTGGCAGTTTAAGCGCATATATAATAGTAAAAAACATTTCCGCTGAAATGATTCATCATGCCATCTGTGTTCTTAATAGTGCAGAACTGGCTATCAAGTGTTATTTTTCAAAGATTGATAAGGTTATGAATAAGTTTGAAATGGAACTGGCGGATTACTTGTCTCTCAAAAGCGATGCCGATATCGGAGATATAATTAAACTCAGTGACAAAAATCTGGACATTTACAAACCTTATTTTGCCTCTATAATAGAGTTTGAGGAAAAAAAGTCAGATATTGATTGGGAACTGGTTAATTCCTATTCATATGAGTATATGCAAAAAAGAAAAATAGATGTTATTTCTGTTTGTCTCCAGGAGTCCCTGACACTTATTATCCCAGCTTATATTAATAACAATGTTGTAGATATATATCCAGTAAGGTATAAAATAGACGATGTTTTCAAGTATAAAAAAATAGTTGAAGACAGATTCAATATGAAGGCTTCGCTGGGTTTAGGTCAAATATATCCATTATTAGACATACAAAAAAGCTATCATGAGGCCCGCATCGCTCTTACACTGCCTAAGCTTCTCGGAAGGAAGAATTATGTCCAAAAATTCGGTGATCTCGGAATATTCACTTTAATTTTTTCTAGTAATCGAGAATATATTAAAGAATACTGTGTAGAGACTTTAGGTAAATTAATAGACTACGATAAAAAATATGGCTCTGAGTTAGTGACAACTCTTAGAAAACTCGTTGATAATAACTTCAACCGTAAGGCTGCTGCTGACAGTCTTTTTATTCACATTAACACACTATATTACCGGCTTACTAAGATTGAAGAAATCCTTGGGGTTAACATGTCTAAAATCGACACTAAATTGAATATCTTTTTAGCCATAAAAGTATATGATACGCTTTGTATGAATGGATTATGGGACTAATGCCAGAACCCCAAACATGCTTGTAATGGATTTGAAACCATGTCAGTCCGTACCATAAACTCTACATAAGGATTGACCTATTTTTACTTGAAATCACCCCTTTTTTTTATTTGCTAGATTATTCGTAAAATTATTTGTTATAATAGGCAAAAGTATCTAATAATTATGTCCTGGTTATTCTCCCCATGGAAAGAGGCTTTTCCCAAAACGGGAGGGGTAAAGGGAATGAGAAATGATGGGGTTATCGTTGCGGAGTTATGTTATCTGATTCGGAAGATAAGAATCATCATTGACCCTTTCAGACTTATATGCTATTGTATATACAGGTATATGTAACATTAAATGGTATGGGCTTTCAATTGAAAATTAGATTATAACGGTGTATTTTTAAAATATAGAAACATGGGTGTGATGATAGTGCAACCTTTATATTACCGGATTGCAGAAGACATTATCAAACAAATAAAGAAGGGAAAGTATCAACCGGGAGATATGCTTCCCTCTGAGTCCCAGTTATGTGAAGAGTATAACACCAGTAAAATGACGGTGCGGCAGGGTTTAGCTCTGCTTGCTCAGGCTGGTTACCTGCGTTCTGTGCCTGGAAAGGGTAATTTCGTAGAATATCCCCGTTATGATCTGTTAACTTTACAGTTTGACGAAATGGATATCATCAGCGACTATCAACAGGGTGTCAAGTTGCTAGATGTTACTATCGTAGACCCCGACCCCCAGGTGCAGGGTATGCTGTCCCTTCCGAATAAGGAAAAAGTGATAGTTATGAAGAGGCTTCTTTTTTCTGATGATCAGGCAGTAGCCTATGATATCAAATATATGCCTTATATTAAAGGCAAGCCTTTCATCGAAAAGGAGCTTCAGTACATTCCCTTTGCCAAAATGGTAGCCAAACATGGTGAATTGTTCTCTGTAAAAAATGAAGTTACAATCTGCGCTGAGGCTTGTGATGAGGAAACAGCTGAATTACTGGGGATTGCTCAAGGCAGTCCTTTGTTGGTGATTGAGCAGAAACTATTCTCAGCAGAGCAGAAACCTATTGGTTGGGGTAAGATATTCTGCCGTTCTGACTTTGTGCAGCTACACGCAGTGTCCGCCCAGTATATAAAGGAGCAAAAACTTCTCAATTTATAAATGTTACCCAGATCAGTATAAAAGGGGGTCATCCATTGGTTAATACCCGGAGGATGCTTGTCACTGCTGTGGAAACTTTGGATGAAGAGAAGGTAGTTAGGTTGGTCAAAATGGGGCTGAATAAAGGAATCAGCCCACTGGATCTGATTGAAGATGTACATCAGGGTATGAAAAGAGTGGGCATGCTTTATGAACGGGAAGATTACTATATCGCTGACCTCATTATGGCTTCACTCATCTTCCAGAGGGTACTTACACTCATACCAATCGCTAAAAAAAGCGCAGCTGAACAAAAACCTCAGGTAATAATCGGCACTGTAAAACACGATATTCATGATATTGGGAAAAACATTATTATAGGATTATTGAGGTCTAGAGGGATCGGAGTCATCGATCTGGGTGTTGATGTTCCTCCAGCTGTTTTTGTTGATACTGTAAAGGAAACAGGGGCAAAAATTCTTGGTCTTTCTGGGCTGCTGACTTCCTCATATGAAGTTATGCGTGAGATTGTTGACGCTCTGAACAAAAATAATTTGCGCAGTAAGGTGCAGGTAATTATTGGTGGCCTGGTTAACGAAGATGTTAAAGAATATGTAGGTGCTGACTATTGGGTTGATGATTGTTCTTATGGTTTGGAAGTGTGCCAGCATATCTTAAACATTGATGTAAATTCAAGTTCGAATACAATGGCAGGTGTAGTATGACAACAGTTATTGCTTGTGAAACGATAAAAGATGAAATTATATATGTAGCAAATAAGGTACAGTGCAAATACCCCTTTTTATGGATGCCATCATCACTGCACAAATATCCTGAAAGGTTACGGCATGAGCTGCAGAAAGAGATCGACAAGTGTGATAAAGAGGAAGATAATATTTTACTTTTGTTCGGTTACTGTGGCAATGCTGTGCTTGGCCTTTCTTCTCGCTATGCTCGCTTGATCATTCCCAAAATGGATGACTGTATTTCTCTCCTGTTAGGAGGGAATCAACGCCGGAAGGATCTTAGCACTGAGGGGCGTGCCTATTACCTGACCAAAGGTTGGATGAATAGTGACAGCGGCTTAGCAGTGGAATATCACCGCTGTGTTATGAAATATGGTTATGACAAATCTAACATGGTATTCAAAGTTATGTTGAAAGGATATAAAAGCTTAGATGTAATTGATACAGGAATAGCTAGTAAAGAAACCATGTCTGAGATGATGGATAGTGTGCAAAAGCTTGCCGACCGCTTTGATCTGGAGCATAAGGTGATAGAGGGTACACTTGAAGTGCTTTATAAGTCTCTATCCGGACAGTGGGACGAAGATTTTGTGATTATCGAACCGGGAGAGAAAGTTAAGTTTGAGGATTTTGGTTTTGATATTCAGCAATCAAAGATGCAGGATGTGATTTCTATTTGACCCCCGAGGAACGCCTGCAAACTGCGATTTCGTTAGGTAAACCGGACCGGGTTCCCTGTGCACCTATGATAGAAAGTTACGCAGGGAGAAGGGCAGGTTTATCTAATTATGAATTTATGTATAACTATGAGAAAGCGGAACTGGCATTTGATCAACTGCACCAGGAATACCCATGCTGGGATGTGATGCGTTCTGTCTATTTTGTCTTTCACGGGCCGATCCAAAAAACCATCGGTTTTATGAAACCGCTGATGCCCGGTGTGGACCTGCCTCCAGACAGTGAGTATCAGATGTTGGAGTATGAAGCCATTACCAGGGATGATTATGGATTTATCCTGGAAGCAGGTTACCATGCTTTTTTAAATGAATTTTATAGACGTGTACACAAAGTTGATGATGAGGAGATCGCTAAAGCCCGCCGCCTGCAGTTGGATATTTTGAATAGTCAGATTAACAGGGCTAGACAACGGGGGCAAGCTTTTCTCTATGGTGGGTTTACTGTTTTAGCAGCACCCTTACTCTGCATGATGCGCTCACTAGAACAGTTTATCAGGGATATGTACCAGGTGCCAACTCTTCTGGACCGTGTGCTGGAAGTTGTCACAGAAGCTTTGGTCGCAGATGGAATTGCTTGTGCTCGGAAAACAGGAATACCCAGGTTGTTCATCGGGAATGCACGACTCACCTGCCAGCTTATCTCTGTGCCTCTATTTGAGCGTTTTGTATGGTCTTCTATGAAGCAAACTGTTTTTGGGCTGCTTGAGGCGGGTATCACTCCTATTTTTCACCTGGACAGCGATTGGACAAAAAATTTGGAATACTTCCTGGAGTTCCCCCCTGGGAAGGTAGTGATCGAATTGGACAGCACTACTGATATCTTTCGTGCTCACAGGATCCTCCGCGGCCACACCTGTATTATCGGAGATGTTGGTGCTCCTTTGTTTACACTGGGAAAACCTGAGCAGGTGCGGGAATACTGCCGCAAACTGCTGCATGAGTTCGGAAATGACGGCGGTTTTATCCTAGGCTCCGGATGCCATGTTCCTCTTGAGGCAAAACATGAGAATGTAGATGCCTTTTTCCGGAGTTTGGAAGAAGGAGGCTGGCTGTGATGAAGGTATTGATCATGACCAATGGAGAATATGGGAATTTGGAATGGTATCAGGAACGTAAGGAGGGTTTCGATCAGATAATCTGTGTGGACGGTGGTGCTGGCTGGGCCAGGAAACTGGGTATTTTACCAAATTGGATTGTGGGAGATATGGACTCCGTCGGTGGTGATGACCTAAAGTTTATGGAACAGCAGGGTGTTCAATTTTCTCGCTATCCATCCCAAAAGGATACCACAGATACCCAGATCTCTTTACAATTAGCTGATGAATTAGGTGCTGACGAGATCACCATTTGGGGGGGTACAGGGTCACGGCTGGATCATACCCTTTCCAATCTTTACAGCGCGGCTAATTTTGTAAAGAAGGGTAGAACTGTGCAGTTTGACTCACCGATACTTTCCATTTACCTGGTGAAGGATGTCTTGAAACTATCGGGGGAAATAGGGAAAACAGTTTCTGTCTTGGCAATAGGGGATGGGGCTTCCGGGGTAACACTAGAGGGCTTTCAGTATCCACTTCATAATGTTGAAATAGACAGCATGTGGCAGTACGGTATCTCCAATGTTATTGTCAGCAGCCCACAGCTTGTCAGTGTAGCTTCAGGCATTTTAGCGGTTTTCTATTATCGGGAATTGCCTTAATATAAAAAGAAAAGTGAATTTACCAAAAGCCTGTTTGAGGGCTTTTTTTATTTTTCTGTAAGTCAAAGTTAACACAGCAGGATAGTACCATGCATCATAAATCAAAGGTTGTCAGACTGGGGATAGGTCATAAATTAACCATGTATAGAACGTATAGTAAAAGGCAATATAGGAAGAAAAAAGCAGGAAAGGTCAAGGATATATGTTTTTTTTGCAGCAGGAATCAGTTGATGGGACAGGGAATTAATTATAGGCAGCTATTATTTTTTTATCTACCTGAGGAGGAAAAAGGAATGGCCTGGAGAACCAGTCTTGGTTTCATTATTAGAATTGCCCTATTAGCAATACTCTTTATCATAATCATGTCTGTTGCCTCTTTAGCGGTCGGTCTAGGTGATACAAGGCAGCAAACTGATCAGGCTATTGAATTATTATCACTTTTTGGTGTTGGTTGTCTGTTCAGTATCGCTGTAAGCTACCCCATTATTCGCTCCAGATGGTCAGGTTGGCCGCTGGTCTTGACCATGGCTGTTGTGCTATTCGGTATTATGACTTTTCTTTCCCAGATTGAAACCGTTATTTTTCTGAAATACCTGGTGGATATTGTTCCTGCTGAGGCAATTCCAAGGCTGTTTCTGCAGGGAGCGATTGTGGCGGTTCTGTTTTCACCTTTAGCTGTACTGGTGCACGGCAGGATAAAGCAGAAAGAGTTATATTTGATGGAAATCAATACCAGACTTAATATGCCGGTGGTGCAGTGGGTCTGGAAATTGGTACTGCTGGCGGTCATTTATATTCTTATTTATATCGGATTTGGTATGTTTGTCTTTGTGCCCCTGGCAGGGGATGCCTTCCAGCAGTTTTATACCGGGCTTGAAATGCCCCCATGGATCCTTCCATTTCAGGGCTTAAGGGCACTGATCTGGGTGGCTTTGGCTCTTCCTGTTATTCGCATGATGAAAGGTTCTCTGTGGGAAACGGGACTTGCTGTTTCTTTACTCTATGCAATACTGATGGGTGGGTTGCTTCTACTGCCGAACCCCTATATGCCTGAAGAGATCTCCAGAGCTCATTTTGTTGAAGTTTCATTATCCAATTTCCTTTATGGTTGGATTGTGGTATGGGTGTTGAATTTAGGGAGAAAACCGGAACCAATGCGCATTACGGGATATCGCTATTATCACTGATTATACTTATAACCCCACATCAACTCTGTTCCGACTGAAACTGAACACTGCAACCGGATGGTTTAACTGTCAAGCCTTAATAATTGAGAAAGAGAAACCATATTGGTTTCTCTTTCTTACCGGCATAGCAAAAAGGGGGGTATTATACGCTCCTATTTTTTTAGAACATTTTTTTACTCATTTTGTCGATGGCTTCATCCACTGCTTCATATACACCTGGGAATGAACTTATATTCAATCCTTGTGTTAAGCTAGGAATGAAATACAGTTTTCCATAGTTACATGCTTTCTCTACTTCTCTTTCAACAATTTCTTGATTCCAACCTGGGAAATCAACAACCCCGCTGTCGATGCCTCCCATGAAGCTGATTTGCCCACCATATTTCTTGATCAGTTCAGGAATGTTGTTGGTTGTCATGCATCCCTGCCAGATATCGATTCCCATCTCAATCATAAATGGGACTAAATTAGCCGCATAGGAGTCACAGTGGTGAACAACAAGTTCTACACCATTGTCCTTATAGAAACCATATACTTTTTTGTAAGGCTCTAAAAAGAACTCTTTAAACATTTCAGGAGATAAGAAGGAATTTCTCTGGGTGCCCCAGTCATCATGATGGAAGATAGCATCAGGATGGATATGGTCGATTACTTCTTTGGCATAGGCCAACTCATATTCAGTAATAAACTCAATCAGTTCGTGCATATGTTCCGGTTCTTCATAGAAGGCTATTAAGGCATTCTCCATGCTCATGAGGTTGTGGCACATTTCAAAAATACCGCCAAAGTAGGGGGCTGTTACAAATTGCTCATTCCGGTCCACTGAATTGGCATGTTCTACAGCTGCAGCCCATTCTTCATCAGAAAATTTTACTGAGGGAGCTTTAACATATTTTTTCCACTCTGTGATATCTTTGATTACTGTATGTTCACCATGCACCGGCATCTGGCCAATATGTCCTTCAGGCCACCTGTAGTATACTCCCCAGGCATTTTTTCCCTCTGTACCGGGCTCCAAAAAAACACCCTTTAGCATTGGCATTTCCATGATTATTTCCAAAAATTCATACTGCTTTACGAACCGATCCGGATTTCCGCCCTTAATGACTTCCATTAAATTTTGTCTTTTGGTTAGCATTTATATCTCCCTCCTTATTTTTTTAATTTTACCCGTTCACCAGTTCTTTAGCTTTAACAGCGGCACTTCCTGCGTCAGGAGCATATCCATCTGCTCCGATTTGAGCAGCGTATTCCTCTGATACAGGTGCACCACCAACGATAACTTTTACTGGTAAGCCACTATCCTTGATTAATTTCACTGTTTCTTCCATTTTGGGCATTGTTGTTGTGAGAAGGCCTGAAAGAGCAACTAATTTAACATCTTTATTCTCTTTAGCTGCATTTAGGAATTTTTCCGGTGATACATCAACACCCATATCAACAATGTTAAAACCAGTACCTTCAAGCATCATAGCTACTAAATTCTTCCCGATGTCATGCAGGTCCCCTTCAACTGTACCTATGACACATGTGCCCAAAGAAGATGTACTCTCACCAGCTAGATGCGGTTTCAGCACATCTACACCTAATGACATTGCTTTTGCTGCGATCAACATTTCAGGGACAAAAATTTCACCTGCCGAGAATCTGTCTCCAATTACGCCCATCGCGTCTATCATCGATTGAAGTATATCTTCTGCTTTATTTCCTTCATCCAGGGCTTCTTGTACCTTCCCCGCAATAAGTTTTGTTTTACCTTGTTCCACCATAGCTTTTACTTCTTGGAGTTTTGACATAGTTTATTCCTCCTTTTTAAAAATAATAAAGAATAAATATATATGTGTCTATACCTATATATACAGGTTATTAACACAATTGTCAACACCTTAAGACATAATTTGCATAAATTTTTACAAAGGACACACAAGTTCCCCCCTTTAAAAGCAGAAGTCCAGTTTTGAATTTACTATTAGAATCTCCGAATACTTCCTTATTAATGCATAAATCTTAATAAAAAAAGGAAGTAAGTTCAGATGAGCAATTAGATAATAAGGAGATTGTGTAACAGCAAGGGGGGAGCCGGGTAACAGAGTCAGGAGCCTGCTCAAAAATAGGAGAGCTTAGGCGCGATTGTGGCGGCTTCCACACATAAAAAATATCACAACAGGATGATACTGGTGAAACTCTCATTATTACATAACCGGTAAATATAGTAGTTGTTAGCTTTATAGGCGCATTATTAGTTTAATTGTCAAAAATTTGACCTATGGCTTGTTTCCGATTATTTCCCGTGGTAGAGTATCAGAAGAGAGTTTATATGCGGTTTTAGGGAGATGAATCTATGCGAAGTTTTCTGTTGGTTTTATTCTCTGTCACTATGGGAGCTACCGGGCAGGCTATTTTGAAGATGGGTGCAGATAAACTGGGGAGTGTCTTTGTTTCACCCCAGTCATTATTGCATGACATCTTTAGGATTGTGACGACACCACAGGTGCTGATTGCTTTTGCCTTTTATGCAGCAGGTTTTTTTACCTGGATGAAAGCATTGACCAGGGAAGATTTAAGTTATGTTTATCCCATGGTAAGTTTGAGCTATGTAGTGGTTCTGCTCTACTCCTATTTTCTTTTCAAAGAGCCGATCACATTAAATAAATTGATAGGGATTATCCTGATCATTGGTGGTGTTATTTTTATCAATAGATAAAGTGAAACCACCCACAAAAGGCATTGAAATTTTTAATCGACCGCTTTGACGGAATAGGCTTTAATCGTGTAATGCCCTTCTGTGGTTGTCTAGATTTTCTGCCACCTTCTGAAAAATATCAATAAATTCTTCAATTTTATCATCTGGGATGCCGATAGCAGCAACTCTTACCAGTTCTTCGAACTGCTTTTGAATATACTCTTCTTCTCTGCGGGCTTTTTCTGTCAGATAGACTAGATAGGATCTTTTATCTAAAGTGTTGAGTTTGCGAACAATATAGCCTTTGTTCTCCAGTGACATGATGGTCCTGGAAATTGCCGGTTTGCTGACAGCGATACCGGTTACGATGTCATCCTGTTTAACCCCTTCACCATTGGTATAGAGAAACATCAGGACGTTGGCTTCTGCGCTTCCCAACTGCTTTTCCCGCAGTGCTTTGATCAAACGCAGTTGTCCAGCTTGAATGATCCTGCTGGCCAGGTTGAAAAGAAGCTGGAACCTAGTCAATCCAACCACCACCTTATCTAAGGAATGTTGCTCCTTTGTTAGCTTAACCCCTTTTCCGGCATGATGCAAGATAAAAACCGATAATTTGGCGGTCTAATTAAAAAATCTTTGGAAAAAATTGATGATTGATTCCCACATAGATTTTTTCTGCTCTTCAGGCAAAGGTTCGTTTTTTGGTTCATCCATCTGTATTCCCTCTGTACGGAGAAGGAACTGAACTTTGCTGTTCTGGTTGTTGGTGTTATCCATAAATGATTTGTAGTTGTCAGCTAGCACTTCCAGTTCATCAATAGCTGCCAAACTGCTCATCAGTTCATTATACTGGCCTCCGGCCTCATTTCTCATTGTTGCTACACCATCCGCCGCTGCAGCAATGCCATCTGCCAGCTGCTCCTGGCCTTTAGCTAATTCATTCAGACCGCTGCTGATTGCCGGTGTCTGCTGGGAAAGGGATTGAATGCCCTGCTGTAATTCACCTAGACCGCTGTTAAGCCCGCTGGCAGCAGCTGAAAGTTTATTAAGAGCATCTTTTTCCTTTTGGATTCCGTTATTAATCTGTGTAATACCATCTTTCAAAGTCTTCAATTTATTTAGTTGGTCTTCGTTCATAAATCGAGAGTATTGGTTCAAGTATTGGTCCAAGAATCCAATTAACTGTTGGGTTAACTGCTCATTTGACTGAGCCAGTTGTTGATGATTATCGCTCAACTCATTCAATCCAGCAGCTAACTGTCCGGAAACATCATAGGGTGTTTGCATACCCTCTTCTAACTGTTGCAAGCCAGCCGCAAGCTGTCTAGAACCATCAGCTATTTTTTTCTGGTTTTCTGCGATTTCATTAGCTGCTGAGCTCAGTTTATCAAGTGAGTTTTCCAGCTGTAAAAGGCCGCTGAATAATGGTGAAACTTTACCATCTATATTCAATTTTGACAGGTCCAATTCTGATAAAGCGCTGAGCGAAGGAAGAGCAACGATCTCGAACGGTTCTAACTCGATCTCATCCCCACTCATCTCCAGAGTGATATCAGCTGTGGGGAAGGGGAATACCATCCAGCCCAGTTGGATTTCATCACCTACTACCACCTGAGTGGCCCCTGGGGATTTGATATTTTTCCACTTGCCTGCAGAAAGTGAAGTAGAAACCTGGAAGACAAAGGGAGTGTAGAGTGTTTTTTCTGTAGACAGTGTTATGCCCTGATAATCCTTATAGGATAGCTTTGTTTGCTGCCTGGTGAGGTTTTCCAGATGAATAGTTATCTTTACTTTTCCTTTTTTTCCTGCCAATTGCTCCGGTTTAATAGGCTTACCGTCCAATGTATAATCGATGCTCACTTTAAAGGGCAGTTCTTGATCTGTACTTCCCTGGTAGAATAAACCATCCTGCTGGAAGGCTGTGGCCGGCCAGATCAACCGGTTGCCCTCAATTTTAGGTTTGCTGCTGGAGGTGCTGTTTTTGACCTCACTGTAATTGCCATAATCGGTCCAGCTATCACCCTCAGGTGCTCCATATGCCCAGTTTACCACCTGTACCTCTTTTACAGTTCCGTTGTTGTCAAGCAGGCAGTAGACTGTTTCATTTTTCTCTACAGCTGCCAGGGCAGGCTGTGGAAAAACCAATAAAAAGGCCAACAGCAAGGGAAGTATGGGTTTTCTCATGATTTTGTCCTCCTTTTTTGTACTACTAGTCTATTATTCTTAAACTGGAGCTGGCATTAAGGCCTGATCAGCTGATATCATCAACAGGCCGCAGACTGTCCCGGTGATGGGTTGGCCACTTCCAACTGGTGTATCTAACCAGTTTGTCGCACAGCAGAAGCAGGGCGGGCAGAATGAAGATGATGGTAAGCATGCTGATAAAAGCGCCGATCCCCAGCATGCCGCACATCTGACCAGCCATTTTTATTTTGGAAACAAGTGCTACAGCTATAGTAGCAACAGTCAGGGTCAGTGAACTGGTTAGAATGGAACGCCCGCTTTTTTCTACTGCTTGGCGCATAGCCTCTAGAGGGGGGTGTTCCTGGAGGGCCTCTTTATATTTGCTGGTGAGCAAAATGGCATAGTCAACTGTTGCTCCCAGTTGTACAGAACCCAGCACTAAATATGTGACAAAATAAAGTTCAGTACCGCTTAGAAACGCTCCGGATAGGTTGAGCCAAATGGCAAACTGGATAGCCATTACCAGAATGATAGGCAGTGAAAGTGATGTAAATGTTAGGGCAACGATCACAGCGATAGCCATTGCAGAGAAGGTATTTACCCTGGACAGGTCTTTTGTGGTGAGTTCCTTTAGGTCCTGGGTAAGGGATGCCTCACCGCTCAGATAAACTTCATCATATAAGGAATCCGCAGTATCCTTGATTTGTTTGAGGGTGCTACTGATTCTTGAGTCACCCTGTCCAATCCCCAGTTCTATGGTGCAGAGGGCATAATTACCAGCGCGGAACGCTTGAGATACATCTTCTGGAATAAACGATTCCGGGATCTGAGCTCCGGTATATTCAACTAGGGAATTAACCGTCTTGACCTCAGGGATGGTTTTCAGTTGTTCTGTAAGGGTTTGTTCTGTTTTTAAACCTTTATCTTCAACTATAAGATAGACCACTTCAGCTACACCATGTTTTTTTCTCAACTTCTCACTGTCGGCCACCGCAGTGATCTCCTTGGATAACCCTTTTTCTAAACTGTAAAAAACCCCCACCTTGTCTTTGAGCAGAAAAGAGGGGATGATGAGGACAAAAAACAGAAGGATAAAAGCAGCCCGTTTATTGACTACTAGCTTAGCGGTTCTGGTAAAAGTAGGGATCAGAATGCGGTGACTGGTGCGCTCAATTGGTTTTTGGAAGATCAGCAGCAATCCTGGCAACAGAAGTAGTATACATATTAGACTAAACACAACCCCTTTGGCCAGAACTATTCCCATGTCCTTTCCAAGTCCAAAGTGCATTGCTATCAGTGCCATAAAACCGGCGACTGTTGTTAAGGCACTGGAGGCAATGGCCGTGCTCGTACGTGAAACAGCTATTGCCATGGCTTTCTCTGGGTCATCATGTTTTTCCTTTTCCTCTTCAAAGCGGTGGATCAGGAAGATACCGTAGTCCATAGTAACTGCCAATTGCAAAACAGCTGCTATAGCCTGGGTGATGTAGGAAACAGAACCCAGCAGCACATTGCTTCCCAGATTATAGGTCACCGAAAACCCTACTGCTATCAGCAGCAGTAAGGGTTGCAGATAAGAACTGGTGGAAAGAGATAGTACGATAAAAATGGCAATTACTGCAATCAGGATGTACAGGAACTGTTCTTTGTTGAAAATAATGTTTAGGTCCCGGATGATAACCGGAAAACCAGCAACCACGGCATCTGGCCCTGCAAGTTGACGGATTTCGTCAACAGCTCTTTGCGTAACTGAGGATATAGAGTTGTGGGTGAACTGTATCTGTATGATCGATGCATTATCTGTTGTGAAGTTTTGTTTTATCTCTTCTGGTATAAAAAATGCAGGTACACTGGGGTGATAAAGGTCATTTAGCCAGCTGGCCTTTTCTACACCGGGCACCTTTTCGATCTGCTCTTTTAACTGGACAATTTGGTAGGTCTCCCAGTTTTCTACCATTACATAGCTGTTGGCTGCAATACGAAAATCTCTTTCTAGAATATCTTGGCCTTGTTTGGAAGCAAGTTGCTGGGGCAGATAAGATGTAACATCATAATTTATTTCAGCCTGCAGGTATCCTAGTAGAGAGGGAATGAGCAGGATTGAAGCAATAATCAGCAGCAGTTTTCTGTATTTAACCACGAAATAAGACCAGCCTAGCAAAAGGGATCTCCGTCCTTTCTGTATCGTATAACAGAAAAATAGTTAGCATGTTAACAATCATATTTAAAGATTATACTGAAATGGTTAACATGTCAACTAAACTTTTTGGTGTATTTACTGTAAAATTGTAAAAGGCTGCTTCTTTACTGTTGTAGCAACCTCAGTTGATCTGTTAACAGGGAGGAATCTGTCTGTCCATTGTAGAAGGGTATCACCTTCAGATGGTATAAGAAAACACAGAGGAGATTATGATGCAAAAAGAACTCAAACAGGGTATCAAAGATGCTTTACCAATAGTATTAGGTTATCTTCCTTTAGGGATGGCTTTTGGGGTACTGGCCAAAGAAGCAGGATTGTCTGTGATGCAGGCAACTATGATGTCTGTCCTCTGTTTTACAGGGGCGGGACAGTATATAACCATAGGAATCATGCAGGCAGGCGGTGCCATAATAACTATTATTATTGCTAATGCTTTGGTCAACCTCCGCTATCTGCTTTTTTCCACCTCAACAGTACCCTATTTAAAGGATCGGATGCCGGTATTTACAGCTAGTTTGCTATCCTATGGACTGACTGATGAGACCTATGCTGTGGCTATGAACCACTATCAGGATCATCCTGCAACTGCAGCTTATATGGCTGGGTTGAATCTGACCTCTCACCTGGGGTGGATCGGCGGTTCCTTACTAGGGGCGGTGCTGGGCAGTTTTATCACCAACACCGACCAGTTTGGGTTGGGTTTTGCGCTGCCTGCCATGTATACCTGTCTTTTGATTTTTATGATCAAGCGAAAAGCAGATATTTGGGTGGCGGTGTCAGCAGCGGTAATCTGTCTGGTAATCGGTTATCTTGTGCCTGCTGCTATGAGCAACCTTTCCAACATTATCTTTGCTACTATCATTGCGGCAACTTTGGGGGTGATGATCAATGGACAACACTAGTATTTGGTTAATAATCATCGGCGTCTCTATAATTAGTTTGACACCGCGCATTCTGCCGGTTGCTCTGTTATCCCGTTTTGAATTTCCTGCTATTATCAAGGAATGGCTCTCCTTTGTAGCTCCTGCTGTACTGGGAGGGCTGACCGCAGTGAGTGTTCTTGCCCCTGATGGAGTAATTGACATCAGTGTCAATAACATATATATCTGGGCCTTTTTACCGACAGTGATTGCAGCGGTTAAGACCAAGAACCTATTTTTTACTTTAATGGTGGGGATAGCAGCAATGGCTTGTCTATATAATATTGTCGGTATCTGAATAAGACTTTTTTCCCAACATGCAGGAAATTGGCGGAAAATGTTGAATAATATACTTGTTGAGTTATTATTGAGTTATTAAGGATTTAAGACAAACAGGAGGCAGTTTGTATGGTATTTGATAAAAACATCCTGCCTTTAATCTTATTTCAGTATTTACCTGAAACGACTATTTTTACCGCTTTATCTATGTTGTTAGCGGGGTATAAGATTAGATTGAAACAGGTAGTAATAATTGGCATTATTGGGGCTCTTTTTGCAGCAGTAGTTAAATCACAACAACCGATGCCAATAGTGAGCACCTTGATCATGGTGTTTATTTTGATCATATTATTCGTAATAATCTCTAAATTAGATGTTATCTCAGCTTCTATTGCCGTCTTTTTGGGTTTTGTAGTGCTAGGACTTGTGGAAGTCGCTAATTATTTTGTTGTCACCGGGGTGACCGGGATTACCGTGCAACAGGCCATGGAAGATTTGACTTTAAGACTGCTTTTTCCTCTGCCGGAATACATTTTGTTGACAGTTCTGATTTTAGTCTGTCAGAAATATAATTTTGCTCTTATCAATCTGAAAGAACTAAAAGAATTGAGTAGGAAGGATTATGAAAGATAGAACTATATTCAACATAATAATACCTTTAGGACTTGCCTTCCTGCTTGTCTCTCTATTAGTGCTCTCTTCACTTAATCTACACAACCTAATTAGTAGTCCCCTTTCCTTATCAGAACCTGTTTTGTTTGCTATGATTATCATGCTCTTTATCACTATACCGGTTTTGCTGATCCTGACAAAAAATATTTATTTGCTTAGCAAGCAGCAGAAAACGCTGGAAATTCAAGACTTTTATATCGAACACCTCAGTGAACTGGTTAGAGCGATCCGTGTACAAAGGCATGATTTTGTCAATCACATGCAGGTTGTTTGTGCCTTAATGAAAACCGGCAAATTTGATAAAGCAATTGAGTATATAGCTGATTTATCCCATGATATTCAAATAACCGGAGCAATGCTGAGTGTTGATATTCCTGAACTATCAGCCTTGCTGCTGGCTAAAACGGACCTGGCGCGAAAAAAAGAGATATTATTTAAAATAACTGTGGAGTCAAATTTAAAAGGATTGGAAATCAAGCCCCTGGAATTGATCATGGTGGTGGCGAATCTGCTGGACAATGCCTTTGAAGCTGTAGAATCACTGCCTGTGGATATCAGGAGTGTGGTTTTGAAAGTAGCAGAAACCGCTGAATATTACTGTTTGCAGATTAAAAACCCGGGTTACATACCTGAGGAAATAAGGATGAGAATATTTGAAATGGGGTACTCTACCAAGGAGGGGAAAGAACGGGGAACAGGCCTGGCAGCTGTGAAATCTGTTGTGGAAAAGAACGGGGGGACGATTACACTACAATGCAGCAGGGACCAGGGTATAATATTCACGGTATCTTTCCCCAAACCCTCCAATTCGGAGAGATAATCATCTTTGCTCTATTTTTTATTGCTTAACAACACGTGCGATTTTCTGAAAAAGGAGCATGCATACGATAAAAATCTCGCAATAAAGAGTGCCAATACCGATCCGGTACCAGACGGCTCTGGAAGTTACTTTGCTGTAAAGGATAAATATAAATCCCAACAACACTGTTATAAATTGCAGCCTTTCCATAGTTCTTGCTCTGAAAATTGCGGCACCCAGGGGCATGGTAGATACCTGCTCTTGTTGGTGGTTGGGGCGGGAGGCGAGAATCCTGTTTGTGATAAGTATACCGACCTGTGGGATAACCATGAGAGCGATTATTGTCAGCGGGAGCATACCGGTCAGCAAAACCTGCACCCCTAACCAGCTGCCTAGATACCAGTCTGCAGCAAGGTCCAGTTTAGCCCCCTTACGTGAACACTGTCCCCGCAGCCGTGCCAATGGACCATCAATAAAATCGGTAAGTGCAGCTGCACATAAAATCCAGAATTGAAATACCAGTGAAGTACTTATTAGATAATAAATGATTGCTATCGAAACCAGAACAATGCGCAGACCTGTGATGTGGTTTGGGTAGACCCAATCAGGAATCAGTAGATCCAGCATGGGCTTTAAAGCGCGGTCACGGATCCTCTCCTCTGCATTTGTAATCCGTTCCGGCAGATTCATCCTAAGACCCACCTTTCCTTATGAGGTTCTATTATCATTTTATCATAATATTTCCTAAATAGTCCGGAAGACATGAGATATTATGCGGCTGTTCCGTTTGATCACCGGATACCGGTCGTTTTTTTAATAATTTGCAAGGTATTATTTAGTATGTATAGAATTAAATAACAGGCAAACAAACCCAAGTGTTATTGGTAGTGACAAAAGTTTAGTAAGGAGGTGATTATACTTGAATAAAATAAAGTATTTTTTATATGCGATTGCTTTATGCTTATTTGCTGGCTGCTCAGTATCTTGTTGAGCTTTTACAAAGGAACGCTGCAGCAACTTTTGAACCATTTTGGTATATAACAGTTCATTACATTGTTTATTTGATACTGGGAGCTGCACTTGGAATAGAACATATAGCAAACAATCGGAAGAAAAAGGGGCCATGGAAGTTCAATTATGCAAAACTGCTGTTTGCCGGGATTCCAATTCTGATTTTTAATTTGACTGCATATCTGTACTTCAAGTTTCAGCTGCCGGTATATCTCATAAACCGGAGATATGTGGATGTCACCACTTTAATTTTGGGATACCTTATAGCAACTTGTTTCTATAAAGAGAGTCATACTATATAGACATTTGAAAGGACTATACAAACACAAGCTGAATTTAGTTTATTATGCATGTGTATCAGGGGTTATAGAAAGGGGGGTACTCATTGCAGAAGGCTATGTCCTCAAAATGGGCCACTTTAGCAGCAGTGTTGGTGCCGGTATTGATGGGGCCAATCGATGCCAGTGTAGTAAATGTAGCCTTTCCTCGTCTGTCAGAAGTTTTTAATGTAAGTGTTGATGTTGTAGGATGGGTAAGTATGACCTACCTGTTGGTCTTAAGCAGTTTTCTGCTTAGCTTTGGCCGATTGGGGGATATGTTCGGTTTCAGGCGCATTTTTTTGGCAGGTAATGCTATATTTACTGTTGCTTCAGTATTATGCGGTATGTCCTGGAGTATCGGTACACTCATCGCTTTCAGGGCGATTCAAGCTGCAGGTGCTGGAATGACTGCCGCACTTGCTCCGGCAATTATCACATCAATATTTCCCCCGCAGGAAAGGGGGAGAGCCTTAGGGACACAGGGTATGGTAGTCGCTCTAGGACTTGCTATCGGCCCTACTCTTGGTGGGACCCTATTGGATCTCTGGGGTTGGCGAGCCATCTTTTTTATCAACTTACCTATTGGTATCATAGCTCAAATTGTTTGCTATGAGCTGATTCCTGAAAAAGAAAAACTGGAGAAACAAAAATTTGACTGGCTAGGGGCCTGGCTTGCACTGATTAGCCTTGCCTCACTTCTGTTTTTTATCAGCCGCGGTCAGTATTACCAGTGGTCAGGATTGATCATGCTGATGCCGGCCCTGTCACTTATTGCAGGCATATTGTTTATCATTCAAGAGGGAAGGACAGCTGAACCGATGTTGGAACTGAACATCTTCCGGAATCAACCTTTTACAGCTGGTAATATTGCTGCTCTGTTTCACTTTATGACTCAGTATATCATTGTTTTTATTACCCCCTTCTACCTCCAACACCAACTCGGATTAACATCGTCGAAAGTAGGGCTTACTATGACAGCCTTCCCGCTAACAGTATTGATCGTAGCGCCTTTGAGTGGAGCCCTTTCAGATAAAATCGGTAATCGCATACTCTCTTCTATGGGCGCAGTTTTTTGTGTTTTGGGAGCCATTAGCCTTTCTTTCGTGGGGCCGGATTTTCAGCCTTCTGATGTGGCCTGGCGTTTGAGCCTGTTCGGCCTGGGAACGGGAATGTTTCAATCCCCCAACAACAGTGCGATTATGGGTGCTGTCCAGAAAAAACGTCTTGGTATCGCAGGTGGGGTTTTGGCCACCACACGCAATGTAGGAATGGTTTTGGGTATAGCTACCGGTAGTGCTGTGCTTGTTACCAGACAGCTTGTGTATGAATTAGCGGATACTTCTCTGCCACGGCTGCTGGCTATGCATGATGCCTATTTAACTGCTGCTATTCTTTCCGTGATCTGCTTTATGTTCTGCCTCTTTGTCAAAACCCGGAAAGAGCGAAACATGCGGCTTGAAAATGACTTGCAGAAGATGGACTGAAGCTATTCACTTTAAAACCTCTTTTTAATAGCAGTTGCTGGTTATAGGGTTATATGTTACGATCACATGGAAAATGATACAAAAGCTCTATTATTCAAACACAATTTAAAACTGGTGGATCACAGAAGGGAGTATATGTGTTGTTAATCAAAGAGGCTCAGATCACCGATGTTCCCGCAAATACCAGACTATTAGTAGATGAGAATAAATACTGTGTAGTTGTCAACGGAACAGTTATTGTTAAAGGTGCACAAACAAAACAGATGGGTGCAAGGAGCATATTTAGAGCAGAAGGGCTTCTCTATTCGGGGGAAGAGGGTTGCAGGATTATTGTTTTTGGGGAGGAACAGCTTCCTGAAAATATAAGACAAAAAATCATACAACCACCAATAACTGAAAACCATACCGAAAACTGCAAAGATCCACAGTCCGTTACCAACAATCTTTTTTATGAGAAAAAGGTTAGCTGTCCTGTCTGCGGTACATCATTCAATAGCAGGCGGGTTAGATTAAGCAAACTTAAATTGATTAAACAGGACCCTGATTTAAGGATGCACTATCAAGAACTAAATCCGCTTCTCTACAATGTAACTATCTGCCCCGAGTGCAGTTACGCCAACCTAAATCAAGACTTTGAGAGGGTTTCCTCGGTCAGACGACCGCTGAATCTCAATGCTGAAAAGAGGAGATCCGACAGCAAACAGCTTACAGAATCGGAAATGGCTGCAGAGAACTATCAATTGGTGCTCCAGTGCCTCGAAAAAATCGGTAGCCCAGCTGATAAGTTAGCCAGGATATACCTGTACTTAGCTTGGCTTTATGAGGATTCAGGGGATGAAACAACAGGGAGAGAGATGCGCCAGAAAGCGCTCACTTACTACAAAAAGGCGTACAGTACATCTTCTGCTATAAATTCTTCCCAGCTTCATCAAATAACCTATCTCATCGCTGAACTTTCCTCTCAATTGGGAAATAAAAAAGATGCTTATGATTTTTTTCAGCGCCTTATCAGAGAAAAAGATGCTGCTTCATGGCTGGTTAGGTTAGCTCGTGAGCGTCTCTATGATTTAAGAAAAAGGGTATAGAGTACGGCTTTGTGTAGTTGCTGCTAAGAGCGTTCTCTGGTTAAGCTCTGACTTTTTTGGGTGAGGATAGGAGTGTACTGTTGTTATCCCTACTTTCAGGGGTTGTCTGGGTCAGAATTAATTGGGTATGTTTTCAATGAATAAAACCTCTGACAATAATATATATAAATGTTGAAAACAGGCGGCTATGATCCCCGCCTCTTTTCATTTCAGGACAGGTTCAAATGTCAATACAAAAATCAAGCAGATATCTTTTTTCAGTCAAAAGGGGCAAATGATCAATAGCTTCCATCAGGACCACTCCTGATAAAAAATGATTGCAATCTCTCATAAATTGTTATAATATATTAGTACAATATAACATAGTGTCACTGATATTAATATAGACTTGTTTTATATAGTGGTTATTCTACAACGCTATCCGCTATTTCTCTCGTTTTATTTGCTTTCCGAAAAAATAAGTAATAATAGTATAATTTGCAGATGTTATTGTTTATTGTAATAGATAACCATTACATTCCTCTATAGGAACCTCTGCTCAATCAGCAGTAAAGACTCATATTAATATTTTTATAGTTTTTTGTTGGGACCTATTAACCATTTAGGGAGGTGGTGCTGAGGTACAAAGCTTTAGTGGATTGCAGTTCCTTAGCTAAGGGGGTGTCGGAAGGAAAACATCGCGTCAATCATTTCTAACAACAATTCTTGACATTCATAGTGTGTCTAAATGAATACTTTCAAAGAAAAAAGCTAAATAACGAAAGAACAATATGGGGGTGACGTGATGGCTGAACTCCAGACCAGTTGGGGTTGGCTTATTGCTATCTACCTTTTCTTAGCTGGCATTTCTGCTGGTGCCTACCTTTGCGCATTTGTTTCTTGGTCCAGGTTCGGCGGAGATAATTTAATTTCAAGAGTAGGTATTTTACTGGCAGCCCCGTGCCTTGGATTGAGTATTCTGTTTTTGTTTTTTGACTTAGGTAATCCCATTAATTTCATGAATGCCTTCTTGCGTCCCTACAGTTCCATGATTTCTGTTGGAACATGGGTATTAACGATCTTTTTCATTATTAGTGGAATTCAATGGCTCAAATGTATAATATCCCGCGACAAGACCTTAAGGGAATGGAATGGGGTCTGGTTTGCGGGATTTATTTTTGCTGTTTTGACTGCTTTTTATACAGGAGTGCTCCTCTGGGAAATGAGAGGTATTCCTTTCTGGAACTCTATCCTGATTCCACTTCTATTCCTAACTTCTGCTCTTTCTACTGGAATCGGTGCGGTGCTAATCGGCTCAATAGCCTACAATTCATGGAAAAATGATGGTCAGCTGGATACATTAAACCTAAACTATCTCTATAAAATTGATCTGTTGCTGATTGTTATTGAAGTTGCTATCCTGGTAATTTACCTGTTAGTTATGGGTCAATCTAGCCATCCTGCAGCAGTTAACTCAGTACAAATGTTATTGACAGGCTCTTTGGCTCCAGCATTCTGGATCTTGGTGATTGTTGTTGGGTTGGTGCTTCCATTTTACCTGGAATGGAGCCTTTATAAAAAAGATATCAACAAACATTTAAGCAGTGCACTGGCCGCTGTGTGTTTGCTTGTGGGTGGTTTGACATTAAGGTATTTAATTTTGTCTGCAGGCACCCTGGAGACTTTTAGGTTATTGCTCTAAAGGAGGTCAATAACATGGGAGAGGTTAAGTTAAAAAGAAGAGACTTTTTAAAGTTAGGCGGTATCACATGCCTTGCATCAGCGTTAATTGCACCCCTCAACAACTTAGTTCCCTTTACCAGTTTTGCCGAAGCAGCAGAAAGTGAGGCAAAATACACTGTTACTAAAAAAATCCCCCAGGTTTGTGCCCGTGCCTGTGAATGCGACTGTGCCTATAATGTCGTAGTTGGTGTTGACACAGCTACAGGGATTGAACGTGGGATAACCATTGAGGGTAGACCTGAGGACCCGGTATCCAGAGGAAAATACTGCGTCAAAGCATTGGGTTTTGTTGATTCCATGTACAACCCGGACCGGCTTCTTGTTGCCATGAAAAGGACAAACCCTAAACGAGGAGTTGACCAGGATCCCGGTTGGGTTGTTGTTTCTTCTGAAGAAGCATTAAACGAGATCATTGAAAAAATGAAGAAATATAAGCCAGAAGAAATGGTTTTCTGTTCTCCGGGAGACCCTTACACAAATCGTCTCTGCCGTTCCCTGGGTGTCAGGAGAAGTGACCAGAGAACCGAATGTTTCGGAACCCATTATTATCTTAACTCGCTAATGATCACTAATCCCCCGAACAAATACTATTCCAGCACCTATACGGTTACCCATTCACTGTGGGGATTTGATTACAGCAAAACCAAATACATGCTGTGGTTTGGGTTTGATTCTTTCTCTAAATGCAGTAAAGCCGGAATTCTGAACCATATTGTCGAGGGTAAGCGAAATGGAACCAAAATCGTTGGTTTTAACCCACTACGGACACCCATAGCAGATGGTATTATCGATGAGTGGTATCCCATTAAGCCAGGAACCGATCTGGCTGTTGCCCTGGCTATGATCAAGATCATGATAGATGAAAAACTCTATCACGAAGATTTCGTTAAGAACTATACAGATTCTGTTTCTCTTATTGATGCCGACAAAAAATTACATATAACTGATTCTGATGGTAAATGGATGGCCTGGTGTACTAAACACAACAGAATGGAGCCCATTGATAGCTGTGATGCGCCAGCATTGGATGGCGGCCCTTACACTGTAACTGTAGATGGTAAAGAAGTACAGGCCATACCTGTTCTCCAGTTGCTACAGGAAAATGTCAAAGAGTGTACCGCACAGTGGGCAGCAGAAATCAGTGATGTACCTGCTGATGTTATCACTCGGGTGACAAAAGAGTTCGCAGCGGCTGCACCAAATGTGTGTATTCCTAACTTGAAACGGGACGCCGCAGGTCCAAACTATGCCAACAGTTGGCGGTTGATGCATGCCATCAACGTTCTCCATGCACTGACTGGGTCCTTGGATCATGATGGCGGGGTTCTTTTCCTGCATGATGTGAAGATCCCCTGGCTTGAGGATGTTGATCCACCTGCCAAACCTTACCCAGAACTACCGGATAAAGCTCCGGACTACAGACATGAGTTTCCGGTAACAGAGGAGATTTATCAGAAGAAGGACTTTTCCGCCCCTGGCCATTATGGAATGATCGGTTATGGACTCTATAAGACCGATATGACCAAGGTTGTGGTCTTTAAGGGGCCACACAGGGGGCTGGCAGCTCTCATCCAGCCGCAGATGGTCGAAAAGGCCCTGGAAAAGATGGACCTGGTCTGGGACTGGGACCTCTATCTGGATGATATTGTTTATTGGTGTGACTATGTACTTCCAGCACCTCATCAGTTTGAAGAGGGCAAACTTGACATCAGGCAGTACTACCCCAAATACCCTTGTCTGGTAGGTGGAGAGCCAGTCCAGAAGCCACCTGGAGACTGCATAGGTTGGGGTGCTATTGCCAAGAAAATCGGTTTTGCAATGGCTCCTGAATACTGGACAACCGATGGCAGTAGTGATCCTGAAAAAATCATACCAGGAAATGTAAATGATGCCGCGCTGAAAGCTGTCGGTGCAGCGGAAAGCACAGAAGAATTTATGAAAGAGAAAAACGGCATTTGGATCGATAAAAAGCCCTATGAGAACTACAGAACCATCAGAGAGATCGGATTTGGGAGGCCAAATGGCCGTGTCAGGCTTTATATTGATGAGTTTGTTAAGGTGTCCCATGAACCTCTGCCTAAGTGGGCTGACAGATGGACAACTCCAGATGGCGAGTACAAATTCTCCCTTCTGGTCACCCGTGCTCCTTGGCATATGCATGCTGATCCAAACTTCATCAATAACAAGGCTTTAAATGTACTCTCTGAGAACAATTATATTGATTGTGTCTGGATCAGCCCTAATGCAGCAAAAGAATTAGGGCTTAAAGAAGGAGATTCAGTGACTGTAGAAACAAATCCGCAATACATGAAAGATTTGCCACGCCCTGTGAAATCCAAAGTACATATCACAGAAAGAATCGCCAGAGATGACTGTATTCTGCTTTTCCACGGCATTGGACACCGTTCTAAATGGCTGAAGCACGGTAGATGGGGATATAGAGACGGAGATCTGATACCCCAGAAGGACCCCAATGTTGCCAAAGAACATGACCCAACAGGTATGGGCTGGGTTGAAGATGTCTATGTCAGAGTTGTAAAAGCTTAAGGAGGTGGGCTAGATGGGGGACTATGCGATTCTGTTAGATACAAGGTTCTGTACAGGTTGTAATACATGTTTTTATAAATGTGTTCAGGAAAACAGGCTGCACGAATCCGCAGAAAATGGATTTACCAGAACCATGGTTTTTATTAAAGATAGAGGCTTATATCACCATAGATGTATGCACTGTGAAGAGCCTTCTTGTGAAGCTACCTGCCCGAGCGGTGCCTTTCATAAAACACCGGAGGGAATTGTGCTTTACAATAACGAACCATGTCTCGGGTGTAAGAGTTGTGTTGTAGCGTGTCCTTTTAATGTTCCCTATTGGAATCAAAAGAAAAAGGAAATTGTAAAATGCACAATGTGTGCCCACAGGGTTCTCAAAGGAGAACAACCAGCTTGTGTAGAGGCCTGTCCTACCGATGCACTTGAATTTGGCCCATATCAGGATATTACGGAAAAGGCCAAACAAATAGCTGCAGACAATAACCTGCATATTTACGGGCTTGAAGAGAACGGAGGAACAAGTGTTATTATTCTCACCAAGGAGGACCCACTTGTTATTGGTTACGCTGATGTACCTAAGAAGGTGACAAAAGCAAGAGGGCCAAAAACCGTTGTTGGAGCAGCTGCAGTAGCCGCACTTGCATACGCTGGAATTAAAAAGTATAGTGAAAGAAGAGCGGAGATAGAAGGTCTGAATAAAGGAAAGGATAATAAATAAACTTAATTAACGGCCTAATTGACACCTCAGTGAATGGAGGGGCTGCTTATGGTAAATAAAATGAGCTTTAGACTTTACAGTTACTCATTTCTCGCAAAAGCCCTAGATTATCCAACTGCTGAATCAGTAAAAGAGTTGTTTAATCCTGAGCTTATAGAAGCGATCTTTTCTTATAAAGATGCCTTAAAAAAAGAGGAGCCACCTGCTTCTCGATTAAGAACCGCTCTTGACGATTTTCGGTCTCGAATGCTGGAAGCAGTAGACCTTTACAGTTCTCAGGAGTCTTATCTTCTTGAACTACAAAAAGAGTACACACGGCTTTGCCATGCTTCGAAACCGAGGTTATTGCCACTTTTTGAGTCAGTATACAGAGAGGGAAAACTGCTTCAGCAGTCTACAGTAGATGTTGCACGACTCTATTACCAGGCGGGTTTACAATTAGCTGAAGGATTTTCTTTACCACCGGACCATATTTCCCTGGAGCTGGAATTTATGGCTTATCTCTGTTCTCAGGAAATCGAGGCTGCTGAAAACAATGATTCCTTTGTATTAGATAAAGCAAAAGAAATGCAGCAGAAGATGCTTACTGAGCACTTGCGCCACTTTGTCCCAGCATTTGCCGAAAGGATTCAAAAGCATGCTACTTTGGGATTTTATCAAGCAGCAGGAAATTTTCTGGAACATTTTATTGATTGGGAGCTGAGGTCTCTCTGATTTAGCTGATCAGTTTTATTTAAATTCCCTTATAGAAACCGAAAGGTTTCTATAAGGGAATTTTTATTTCTTCCTTTTCTGCTTCATCGGGAAGAATCGGTTCGGTGTCATTGTTGGTTTTCGTTTTTGTCTGTTTTATAACATCGAAGTTAAGGGAATCGGTAATATTTTTAAGAGAATCAGCTATACTACTAGGAACAACAACAATGGAACTAGTTTCTTTTAATCCTTCATAAAGAATATTCATAGCCCGCAGCTGCAGGGCAACCGGATCATCTCTATAGGCATTGGCAGCTTCGGCAAACTTTTTAGCTATTTCTGTCTCTGCTGTACCCAGTAAAATCCGCGCACGGCGTTCTCGTTCTGCCTGTGCTTCCCTGGACATTGCTTCCTGTAGATCAGAGGGGATTATTACATTGCGGATTTCCACAGACTGTACAGAAATACCCCAAGGTGTGGTTCGCTCATCGATAAGCTTACGGAGTTCTTCGTCCAGAAGCATTCTACCAACCAGCATTTCTGCCAGAAGAGTTTTCCCTATCAGATCCCGCAATGCAGTTTGGGCAGCCCAGGCAACAGCACTGCGGTAATCAGCAACTTCAAGCACAGCTTTTTCTGGGTCCCAAACTACCCAAAAGAGAACAGCATCAACATCAACTGGAACTGTGTCTTTGGTCAAGGTCTGCTCAGCTGTAAAAGAAGTAATCCTGATGCGCTGGTCAACCCAGTCAGCAATTGAGTCAATAATAGGAACGACAAAAAATACCCCCGGCCCACCTAACCCGTGGTATTTGCCTAAACGCAATATAACAGCCTTTTCCCACTGGCTGGCAACTCTCACGCAACTAGAAAGAAAAGCCGCCAGCAATATTCCTGCAGGGATAACCCAGGTTATCCTCCAATACAAACCAATACTGCACGCAATTGCTGTAAAAAATAAAAAAATAGCAAACCTAACCGGGTCAACCCCTATTTTTGAATTCATAACAGCAAATGGTGGGCTTTTACGGATAGGTGGATCGAAACTCTTATTGTGACTGAGCAAATTTTCAGGCATCTTCTCTCCCCCAGTTTTAATAATGAAATTCTGAGCTGACTAAAAAATCAAAGCTTATTTTGTCTTTAACCTGAAACGACGCTGAATGTATTCCAATAATTCTTCTGGACTGAAACCCAACTCAAAAGCCTCAATAAACAGTTTATCAACTAATTGATCCAAACGCTCTTTGTTGCGGCCATTTGTTTTCACCATTTTCTTTTCGCTAACAAAAGTCCCTTTCCCTTGCCTGGTTGACAGCACTCCTTCCTTTTCTAGTTCTGAATAAACCCGGCTGATTGTATTAACATTTACTTTTAGATCAACTGCTAATTGTCGAACAGTTGGAAGTTGTGAACCTGGAGGAATTTTTCCGGTGGCAATAGCGTATTTTATTTCATTTTTTAATTGAATATATATGGGTATACCACTATCGAAATCAATTTCAAATTTCATTAGATATTACATCCTCCAAGCTATCAAGGGTACCACCGCTTCCTATGAAAAGGATATTCTATTCATATTGTTTGACAATAGCATAAAGGAAAAGTATATGATCTTGTTTATTCAATGATATTTACTGTATCAACTGCTATTGTACCCATTTATAGTTTTTTAATTATTTTTAATTATATCATATCCCCTCATCTTTTTTTCTTATGCTTTGCAGTTGCTCCAGCCATCAAAAGTTTGCCATAATAGAAAGCTGAAACATTAAAGTCCACCCTCTGATATTCTGGAAGGATTTGTCGGTATAGACAAACGAGATCAAAGAATAACTCTGAATTTCCTGAAGGCAACAACGGAAAAAGGGCAATTATACCCGATAAAATACAGAGTATAACTGCCCTTTGATATGGTAGTTACTTTATTCGCAGATTTTATTGTTTCTTTCTTCCTGTTCCTTTGCAAGCCTGATTCCGGTAGGAGTTATACACAGCCCGCCATTGCATGTACAGCGCAATTCAGATGGCAGTTGTTTTCCTACTCTAAACATGGTTTCTGCAGCTTCATCAAGTGGGATACAGGGGTCAAAACCGTTAATAACAATATTGGCACTTACAACTGCATTGGCAGTGGACATAGCATTTCTGTTGATACATGGAATTTGGACCAAGCCGGCAACAGGATCGCAAATTGTTCCCAATATATTTTGTATTGCACAGGATGCTGCATCAAGCGATTGTTTGACTGTACCGCCCATAAAATAGCATAGACCCGCTGCGGCCATTGCGGATGCAGCCCCTGGTTCCACCTGACAGCCATATAATTCAGCAGAATAGTTGTAGTCTTTTGCCATACAGATACCAACTACCGCAGATGCCAGCATACCCTTTACCTTTTCATCAATACTCAGGCCCAAGGCTTCGGCAACTCCCAGTATAGCACCGGGTATAACCCCTGCAGCACCTCCAGTAGGTGCGCAGATCACTCTGCCCATGGCACTGCTGTATTCCATAGTTGCAATAGACCATGGAACCGCAGTGTTTAAAACCCCCATGTCTATCCAAGGGCTTCCTTTTTGGGCTGCTTTGTTGATTTTACCTGCTGTTGGTTCGATGATTCCACACATATCAATATTACCTGTCATGGCTTCACGAACGGCTGATTCCATGATATCAACCATTTGCTTCATATGTGAAAACACCTGGTCCCTGGTCCATCCACTGCGGGCACATTCATAATCAATGGCAAGTTCCCAAAGCTCTTTACTTTCTTTGATAGACTTTGCTAATAGTTCTTCACCGCTTTTAAAGGGGACTTTGCAGTTTTTGTTAGACAAAACAGTCAGCACCGGCTCAATAATTTTTATATCTTCAATATTACCGATTTGTTTGATTGCAGAAATATGTGAAGGGGTAACATTGCTGCGGAGTTTAATATTGATCAGTGCTTTATTTCCCAAAAAAGAAGTGGTCAATCCTTCATTATCGGGAAAAAACTCGTTCAGTTTATTCACAACTGTTGCCAAAAGATCTTCTTCGTTATTATTAATAAATATTAATATTTCATAGCAGTCTCCAACAATAGAAACATCAAAACCGTCTATATTAAGAAGTTTAACAGTGCCGCCTCCGGTGGAGTCTGAATAAACTATAACTTTTTCTCCTCCATCGCTTTCTAATATCAAACGGGCGAGATTGGGTACAGTAGCTTCGAAATCGCCTTTTTTAAATGTTATCTCAATATTTTTTTCTTTTGCCTCTGCAAAGGCATTACGCAGGCTGTAACTTTCAGGGCGATGCCCCAGCAGGCCAGCAGCAAAACCAAAATTGGCACGCTGACCTCTGTACATATTGATGTAAGCGCCGTCTTTGGCAAATTCGATAGTAGCCTTTTTCAAATTATGGTGAAGTAATTGTCTGGCTAGAAAACCTATGCGGGCAGGACCACAGGTATGGGAACTTGAGGGGCCAATCATAACGGGGCCAATAATATCATTGAAAATGCTAGGACACCAACGGTTCATTGTGAACTCTCCTTTTTGATATCGTAGTACTTTTCATAATAATGAAATGTGTTATATTAATTCTAGCACAAGAAGAGAAGTAAAACAATAAAACGTTTCATAATTATGAAAGATTTTTCGGTTAATAATGCAATTTAATGTTTTGGGGATTTTCATATTAATGAAATAGCTATGGTGTAATTTTGTATTTCATTGTATAATAAGTTCAAGAAAGGCTTTTTTTTGAGGAGGAAGTTTATTATGGGTGATAGTTACCTTGATCGGATAGGTGATAGATTTAAAGAACTGCGCAAAGAGAAAAATCTAACTTTGAAAGAGCTTTCGGAAAAGACAGGTTTATCTATTGGTTATTTAAGCAACTTGGAACGCAATATTTCTAGCCCAACACTGGAATATATGCAGCGGATTTGTGAGATTCTCGGAGTCAGTATTACAGAGTTGCTTGCACCTGAAAAGGAAGAACATACTCTTATCAAAAAAGATGATCGAGTGACTCTTCTTGATAATGATATTTTAAAGTGTGAGTCTATTAATTATGGCAATTATGGTATGGAGTGTTTATGTATAACTCTTCATCCGGGAGTATCTTTTCATGAAACATGGGGTCATGCCTATGATGAAATGGGGATTGTGGTACAGGGTTCTATGGAAATTTCTATTAATGGAAAAACATATACATTATATGAAGGCGATTCTTTCTATATATGTGCAAATACTCCACATTCCATGTCTAATTCCAGTGCAGAAGACTGTATCAGCTATTGGGTTATGAAAAAATCATAATTTAAAAATCATAATTTAAATATGTTTAAAAATCGACTTAGGCAAAAAGCTGCCAACTTTTATCGGCGGCTTTTTTGTTTGGTCTTATATTCCGAAATTGTAAATTTCATAATCATGAATTTATTTTTATGATATATTGACAGGATGGTTTTTTGAATAGCAAAATTAAATTGCGTAAATTTCATTATTATGAAATAATAGATGGAAGGTGATAAATGTAATTTATTATCAGATTTCACATTAATGAAATAGCGATATAGTGTTAATCAGTATACTGTAGCAGTTATTTTTGTATTTAATAGTTTATGGAGATGGTCAATATGTTTTATACCGGAAGAGATCACAATATTAATCATATTAAAGCAAGACCAGGTAAATGCTGCTATGGAATGGGTCTTGGGATAATGATCTTGGACGATGTATACCCTGGATTTCCGGGAGATGTGAGAAACGCAAGTGCATATCATTTTCCCATTCAATACGATATTGTGGAGGGTGTTGATATTTATAAATTGGTTTGGGCAGAAGACAAAACACCCTGCAGGCAGCCGATATTGGATTCAGCAAAACGTCTAGAGAAGATGGGATGTAGAGCAATTGCAGCAGAATGCGGTTATTTCGCGTATTTTCAGCCCGATGTGGCTGGATATGTGGATGTCCCTGTATTTATGTCTAGTCTATTACAGGTGCCGTTTATCCAGCAGGTAATTGGTAAGGATAAATGCGTTGCCATTATTGCTGCCCAGAAGCGTTTTTTAAAGGATGAGCATTTAAAAAATGTCGGCATAGACCTGAACAGTAATTTTATCGTGGCAGGGGCACAGGATGAATATAACTGTAGGGAATTTGATAACTTGTGGAATGCACAGGTCCGTAAGCCTCTCCCTGAAGCATATTTTGAAAAAGCACAGAATGAAATGCTGAGGATGTGCAGAGACCTTGTTGATAAGAACCCTTCCATTGGTGCATTTATGTTTGAATGTACAGGCATGCAGCCTTTTGCAAGAGCAGTACAGGCTCAGATAGATCTGCCTGTGTTCAGTTGGGGAACTTTGCTGGACTATGCTTATTCTGTAGTGAATCACAGAGATTATTACGGTCACGTTTAAAATTAATCATTGCCAAGTTCCTCTCAGGAAGTTTGAACTGTAATATTTAACAAATAATTATAAAGAAAGATAGTGAGGTTATTATGAGGCAAGAGGTTTATGAAAAGCGTAGGGAAAGGGCGTATCAATATCTTCGTGAGAACCAAATTCCAAAGGCATTGGTCGGGCAATCACTTACTATGTACTATCTTACAGGTGCTATGCTTCACCCGTATGATAGATTTTTAGGGCTTGTGCTAGATGCTGAAAAGGAAGAATGCAGTGCAATAATTCCGGGTGTAAATCTTAATTGCATGTCCGGCACTACAGTAAAGGAAATAGTATATAACGATAGCGAGGGGCCAATAAAGGCACTTGTTTCAGCTTTGGAAGGGTGTCCACTGCTAGGTGTAGAGATGAATTATTTTTCAATGCGCATCGGAAATCTTATCAGCAAGCTGAATATCCCAGTTGTCGATGTTACTGATATATTCAAAAAAATGAGAATGATTAAAGATGAAAAAGAGATTGACCTGATCATCAAGGCTAGTGAATGTGCAAACATTGCCCTTGCAAAATTAATGCCGTTGATGAAAGAGGGTGTATCTGAAAAGGAACTGGCGCTGGAATTGTACTGCAATATGGCAAAGACCCCTGGTGTTATTACTGAGACAACTTGTATCCAGACCCTTGCAGGTCCTAACTCCGCAAATCCACACGGCTGGCCAAGTGATAATCTTCTAAAAAAAGGAGATACCGTTACAGTTGATTTTTGCACCTGTTATCAGTATTACTGGGCTGATCTAAGCCGGAACTTTTTTATTGGAGAGCCAAGCGATCAGTTGAAAGATATCTATAAAATTGTTTTAGAGGCAAATATGGCAGCAATTGATGTCGTTAAACCGGGAATTCCTGCGAAAATGGTTGACCAGGCTGCTAGAGATATTATTGAAAAGCATGGATACGGAGAAAAGTTCCTGCACCGCACAGGCCATGGTGTCGGATTGGACATTCATGAGGATCCCTATATGGATGATGTAAATGAACTGATTCTGGAGGAGGGGATGGTATTTACTATAGAGCCTGGAATCTATCTTGAGAATATCGGTGGTATTCGTATTGAGGATGATGTTGTTGTAACAAAAGGTGGGCATAAGGTCTTAACTAGCTACACAAAAGAGCTGGATGAAATAGTTATTAGATAGGGGATGAATTTATGATTAATGCTTTTGAACAAAGACGAAACAGAATGTACGATCTGTTAAATGAATCCGGACTTAACAAGGCGGTTATCGGCAATCCAAAATCTGTATTGTACTTCACAGGAATTAAGATCACCCCCTACGAGAGATTTGCTGCACTAGTATTAGACGCAAAAAACAGGACATCTTTAATGATACTCCCCAGTGTGGATACCAACTGTATGAAGGGAACAGTACCCGAAATAACCTACCTTGATAGTGAAGGCCCGGATAAAGTTATTGCCGATGCTGTAGGAGGAGAGGAAGCAATTGCTATTGAGAAGGGGTATTTCAACATAGCAATTGGTGAAAAATTCAGCAAGCTCGGCTGCAAGTTGTTTGATGTAGGCGAAAATATTGCAAAGATGCGAATGTGTAAAGATGAGACAGAGATTGAAACCATTCAAAGAGCTGCGGAAATTGTTGATAGTACCCTAGAGTATGTGTCAAAGTTGGTCAAGCCTGGCATGACCGAAAAAGAGTTATTTATGCTGATGTATGAGTATATTACTAAGTTTCCTGGTGTAGTAACCGATGAATTCATTATTTTGGTTCTTGGAGGTGAAAACACAGCTAATATTCATGCAATGCCCAGTGACTATGCATTTAAAGAAGGGGATATTATCCTTTTGGACTTCTGCGCTTATTACAAGCACTACTGGTCGGACATTACACGCTGCCTTTTCCTGGGTAATGTGGGAAATAAAAAGCTTGCTGAGATTTATGAAATTGTATTGGGTGCAAACCTTGCTGCTATCGAAAAGGTTAAACCAGGTGTAAAGGCATCTGAAGTTGACAAGGCTGCGAGAGATTATATTACAAATGCAGGCTACGGTGAACAGTTTTTGCACAGAACAGGCCATGGTCTGGGAATTGATATCCACGAAGAACCTTATATATCAGCAAGCAATGATATTACTCTTACTGAAGGTATGGTTTTTACAATTGAACCAGGTATCTATTTACCAGGCATTGGTGGTGTTCGTATTGAGGACAATGTATTGGTCACAAAAGATGGACATCGTATTCTAACAAAAACATCCAAAAAACTTGAGGATCACATTATTAAATATTAAATACTCCAGATATGAACCTGACTTTACTAATAACAAACCAGGAGGAGCTATAAAATGACACAAGCCAAAAGTAAGCTTAAAGAGAATATATTTACTTTAATCCTTTTGACAATAGCCGGTGCAATGATTTATGCACTTCCTTACTTTAGAAACTATTACTATGATGTGTTTGTAAGCTGTTTTAATTTAACGAATACCCAGATGGGCAGTCTTGGTAGTGCATATGGTGTTTTAAGTGTGTTTTCTTATGTTATTGGTGGAGCTTTAGCGGATAAATTCTCTGCCAGAAAGCTGATCACCATTTCCCTTGTCGCCACAGGTGGATTAGGGTTTGTTTTGCTACTATATCCTCCCTACCCGGTTGTGCTTGCAGTGCATGCATTGTGGGGAGTAACATCTATTTTGACTTTTTGGTGCGCATTAGTTAAAGCGATTCGCTCTATCGCAGACTCTGATGAGCAGGGTAAAGCCTTCGGGTTTATGGAAGGTGGTAGAGGAATCACAAATATCATTCACGCCTCCCTTATATTGGCGATGTTCTCATTCATATCAAACAATGTTTCTGATAAGTTGGGGTTATCGGCTATTATTTTTGCTTACTCTGCTGTCTGTGTGCTGTTGGGTATTCTTATATTCATTAAATTAAAGGATATAAAAGAAGAGGGTGATACCCAAGACGCACAAGCTGTAGAGGAGAAAAAACCCTTATTTAATATCCCTGTATTGAAAAAGGTTTTAAAAATGCCTCATACCTGGCTGGTAATTCTTATAATCTTTACATCTTATTCAACGCTAATTGGCTACTACTATATAACTCCATACACAACAGAAGTATTCGGAGCTAGTGTGGTTCTTGCTGCAGCATTCACAATATTCTCACAGTATTGTCGTCCTGTAGGCTGTTTTGTTGCAGGAATTTTAGGTGACCGGGTTGGCTCATCAAAAGTAATGCTTGTTAGCTTTGCCATAATGGTAGCAGGTATTTTAGGTGTTACATTTACACCTGGAAAAGCCAGTCTGGTTTATATGGTTGTTGTATTTGCGGCTTGTATTTACACTTCTATGTACGCAATACAGGCTTTGCATTATGCGATACTTGAAGAAGGGGATTACCCCACCGAGTATACTGGAACAGCGTTAGCAATTATCGCACCTTTGGGCTACAGTGCGGAAATAGTTTCTCCGCTTGTTGCTGGAATTCTTTTGGACAAATTTCCTGGAGCATTAGGATATCAGTACTACTTTGGATTTCTTGCCGCACTTGGGATTATCGGCCTGATAGCAACTGTAGTATGGCTGAATATTACCAAGGAAAAACGCAAAATGATTTATAGTAGCAAAAAAGCAGCAAATGAAGCCGCTTGATTTTATTAAGATTTGAAATATTAGTATTAAATGTTCAAGCTGTATAAGACTATACGTTAGTGGCTTTGTATGGCGGTACCCTGGAAAAAGGCGATACCCATGGTACCGCCAGAGGTCACTTAAAGCAGCTAATCTATTCAATAAAGCGTTATTAAATCTAAAGTGTACTTTGAGAGAGAAGAAAAGGAAAGGAATGGTACAAATTGGCCAGAAGCATTTTAAAGGTATTAACCGACCAGGAGATTGCGCAGCTTAATGAAGCCAGTTTTAAAATACTGCGGGAATTAGGGGTTCAGATCGATGATGAAGGCTTGAGAAAGGAATTAGCAGAGCGAGGATGCGATGTTGACGGCGATCGTGTCAAATTTAAGGCAGATCTATTAGAAGAAGTAATTGCCAATGTAAAAAAACACAATCATGTCACTTTAACCAGCCGCGACGGAATTAAGGTTGAAATTACCCCTCACTCACTTGTGACTCATGCCACAGGGGGTATTCCTGAAATAATTGACTTGGAGACTGGCCAGAAAAGAAAACCGGTTGTTGATGATGTCATTGCTACGATGCGCCTGATGAACCAATTGGAAAACTTGGATACACCTTGTTCGCTTCTTTATCCAGATGATGTTCCCATTCCTATTACCCAGGTTAAACAGACTGAGTTGATGTTTAGGTATTCCAAAAAACCTATTTATGGCCCCGGTATTTCTAGCCCTGGTGAGGCCAAATATGTGGTTAAGTTGTTCCAGGCTTTTGCAGGTGGTAGTGAATCACTGGCTGAAAACCCCATTGGGATTGTGGGAGTTTCACCAGAATCTCCATTAAAGATACCGCAAGTTATTTGTGACACTATGAAACATATTATTTCTGCAGGAATCCCAACATCGATCTTGAGCGCCCCTGTGGGTGGGATGTCTGGCCCATTATCGCTGGCAGGAGGGTTGGCTCAGGTAAACGCGGAGATACTGGCATTTGCCTCAGTTGCTTATGTGATCAATCCGGAGACACCGCTCTTCTATGGTTCCCGGTTGTTTTATGCCAATATGAAAACAGGCTCCACTATTATGGGGTTACCAGAAATAGGTTTGGTTAGTGCTGCCGCTGCTCAACTGGCGTCTTCTAATGGTTTTCTTTCTGATTTATATGGGCTTTGCTGTACATCCTGTACCTTTGATGGACAGAACGGTTATGAAAATGCAATTAATGCTCTGGTACCTGCTCTGGCTGGGGCTAACTGGATTTCCGGGTATGGATCAATGGCCAGCCTGATGGTTGCCTCCTATGAACAGTTGGCAATTGACGACGAGATTATGGGATTAATAAAGAGAGTAGCTAATGGAGTAACGGTCAATGAAGATACGATCGGCCTGGATGTTATTTCTAGTGCTGTCAATGGCGGCATGATTTTGGCACATCCACACACAGTTAAATATTTGAGATGTGGAGAACTCTTTATACCGAAGCTAGGCTTTGACTCAGTATGGAGTGATTGGGAGAAAAAGGGACAAAAAGAGATTAAAACTCTTGCACGTGAGCGGGTTCATGAATTGTTGAAGCAGGATGAAGTTAAAGCTCTGCCAGAGGACTTGGAGCAGGAGGTAAATGAAATCATCGATGCGGCAGCAGCAGAACTATTGAAATAAAGGTAACAGTAGCTGAACTGAAAAAATCAACTTGTGAGTAGTAAGAGGAGGATATAATGACTGAAGCGAGAGCTAACCCGGTCTTGAAGCTGTTGGATGACCAGAAAATTGAACAAATTCATGTAGCCAGTCTTAGGATCTTGCAGGAATTAGGAATTAAGGTTGACGATGCTGATTTGAGGCAGCAATTATCTGATTTGGGCTGCGATGTTGTCGGGGACAGGGTTAAAATCAATCCTGATCTAGTGGGCGATGTCATTGCCAACGCAAAAAAACATAACCGTTTTACCTTAACAAGTCGCACAGGAAAAAAGGTGGAAATGAATTTAGAAACGGTTGTCTCTCACTCTTCTAACGCTATACCAGATATCATTGATTTTGAAACAGGTGAGTGCAGAAGGACAAATCAAGATGATGTTATTGCTACTACACGCCTGATGAATCAACTGGACGAATTGGATATGCCATGTGCTTTAGTATATCCTAATGATCTACCAGCTGAGACAAACCAACTCAAACAAGCTGAGCTGTTAATCAGATATTCAACAAAACCCATTTATGCCACTGCATCTGACCCGAATACAGCGAAATACCTTGTGGAACTCTTCAATTTATTTGATGGAACTGATGGTAGAGAACTAATCGGGCTTGTGGGGATTTCACCAGAATCACCGCTCTATTTCCCCAAGGCGATTACTGATGCCATGAAGATTATCATCTCTGCTGGTATTCCGGTATCTATGCTAAGTGCTCCCTTGGGTGGGTTATCAGCTCCTTTATCTATCGCTGGAGGGCTGGCCCAGGTAAATGCCGAACTGCTTGCTTTTGCTGTGGTATCTTACGTGTTTAATCCTGAGACGCCTCTTCTTTATGGTCCAAGGTTGTTTTTTGCTAACATGAAAACCGGCTGCTCAATATTAGGGCTTCCAGAGACAGGTATTGCAAGCGCGGTGGGTGCGCAGATGGCTTTATATTATGGTTTTGTGTCAGATCTATATGGAATGTGCTCCACATCATGCACATATGATACCCAGAGTGGTTATGAAAAAGCCATTAACTGTCTCCTGCCATTTTTATCTGGGGCTAACTATATTTCCGGTTTTGGTGGACTGGCTAGTTTGATGGTTGCTTCATATGAACAATTGGTTATTGATAACGAGATATATGCCAATGTAAGAAAAGCAGCAAAAGGGTTTGCTGTTAATGAGGATGCTTTTGGGTTTGATGTGCTTGCTAGTGCCCTCAAAGGTGGTATGTTCCTTGCCCATCCACATACTGTTAAATATTTGAGAAATGGTGAGGTATTCGTACCTGATCTAGGTTTTGATTCAGTGTGGAGCGATTGGGTTAAGAAGGGCAAAAAAGATATTCAGGCAGTTGCACGGGAACGTGTTAACGAACTATTGAAAAAGGATGAACAAGAATCAGAACCATTATCCTCAGAACTGGACAAAGAAATAACCAAAATCATGGAAAATGCAGCAGCTGAGATGCTGAAGTAGGGAAAGATATTCTGTCAGGCGATTACTACCACAAACCCCCTAAATTAACATATCGCCTGACAGCCACTTTAATATTAAAAAGATGCATTAAAACAGAAAGGATGAAATAATGTGGAACTAGATAAACTTGTACAGTGTGTTGTGGATGCAGACATGGATAATGTTAAAGGTCTGGTAGAAGAAGGTATTTCAGACGGGGTTGCTCCTTCAGTCCTGCTAAAAGAAGGCCTGATCAAAGGATTGGATATTGTTGGTGAAAAATTTGAAAGTGGAGACCTATTCCTACCGGAAATGTTGGCCGCAGCCATGACGATGAAAACAGGGGTGGAGGTGCTAAAGCCTCATCTCACCGGTGAGGAAACCGAAACAGCGGGAACTGTAGTTATCGGGACTGTACAGGGCGATGTCCATGATATTGGTAAAAATTTGGTGGCAATGATGCTGGAAGGCGCAGGATTTGAAGTTATTGATATAGGAATCGATGTTCCTGCTGAGGATATTGTCAAAGCAGTAGAGGAGAAAAAGCCGCAGATACTTGGACTTTCTGCTTTGTTAACCACTACTATGCCTGCCCTTAAAACAACAATAGATGCACTTAAGGAAGCAGGCTTGCGTGATAAAGTTAAAGTTATGGTGGGTGGCGCACCGGTTACCCAGGACTATGCTGATGAGATAGGTGCAGATGGTTATGCAAGCGATGCTGCCGGCGCGGTAACTCTTGCACGGGGACTTGTACAAAGCTAATTTTACAAAAATACCGGGAGAGATGGAGCTAGCAAATGCTGAGGTAATAAAAAAGGTCGCTTGATCTACAAAACGGAGAACTAAACATCTAATACACCAGGGATTTAACACTATGGATTATCAAATGGGACAAAGCTAGAGTGGGGTAATTTTGATTACCCCACTCTTTATTTATAGAAATCCGGTAAGCCCTTAAATTATGGGTTTGTTTTTTTTGACTTTGTCCTTTTGGTATTGCTGTCTTTATGTGAGTAAAATGATGTTATAATAGTATTAGTGTAAAAAAAAATAGATAATTGAACGGGTGAAAAAATGAACGTTCAATCGAAAAAGACAAGCTCCGGCCAAAGCAAAATACTTAACTATATTGATCTTGAAACGCTGAAAGAGATTTTAGATGCCTTTATGACGACTACTAACCTCGTAGCGAATATAGTCGATACAGAAGGGAGGCCTCTTTTCTCTTGGAATGATATTAAAAAATGCTCTAAATTTTGTAAGATAATTTTCCAGCTTCAAAACGGGTTTAGGAGATGCCAGGGTGCATACAAGAGAGCAGGTAAACAAGCAGCTGCTTTAGGGGAACCGTATATTTTTCGCTGCCCATCGGGGCTGATTGAATGGGCAGCACCAATTATCATAGACGGAGAGCATATAGGAACGATTATTTGTGGACAGGTGCTAATGTGGGAGCCAGAGGAATTTTTTTGGGTTGAGCTAAGAGAAATGAATAATGACATTACATCAGATTTTCAACAATTGTTTGAAGCAGCTAAAGAACTCCCAATTATTTCAGGAACACAGGTTCAGGCAGCAGCGTATATGCTTTATGTTGTAGCAAACTATATAATGCAAGCTGGATGGAAAAGTATAAATCAAGCAAAGGAACTTACCACCTTGAGTTCATTATATTATGAGGAAATTAAAAAGCATAGCTCATCCAGTGGTGAACTCAATCATTCTGCTTGTTCAACGATAGATGAAAATGAGATACTGCTGCAATTGCATAAGAAAGAAAAGGAAATAAAATTATACTTTCAAAATCTTATTGCTATCCTTAGGTATGAGTCTAAGAATGGTATTCCTATGATGCGCTCTAAGATGATTGAGCTGTTAGTAATACTCTCACGCGTTATGGAAAGGGCAGGTATGGGTAGCATTTATTCAGCGGATATGATTAATAAATATATGAACTCTTTATTAGAATCAAATTCAATTGAAAGCTTAGGTTCTATTATGCTTGAAGCTATAGATGAGTTTTTAAAGTTGATGCATGAGTCTTCAAATAAACCTTTAAATCCAAATGTTAATAGCATGATGCAGTATATCCAAAAAAACTATATGAAAAAACTGTCTCTGGAAACAATTGCCGAATCGGTAAATTTAAGCCCTAGTTACGCAGGAAAAATATTTAAAAAAGATACAGGAATGCCAATCATGACCTATGTATTAAAAACGCGTATTGAGAAGGCTAAGGATTTTCTTAGGAATCCCCATTATCAGATAGAAGAGATTGCAAATAATGTTGGGTTTTCTGATGCTAGTTATTTTACAAAAGTATTCAAGAAATTCGAAGGAATTTCTCCGACTCAGTTCAGAAAATATCACAAAAAAGGGGGGTAATGGATGGATAAACTATTTATAGATCTAAAGGAAGCAATAATCAATGGCCAGACACAGACAGCTATGGATAAAACAAAGTTATTGCTTCGTAAAGGTGTGGGAGTTCATGAAATAATCAAAAAATCAACTGACCCTTCTTTTAAAGAACTCGGAGAAAAGATGCAAAAAGGAGAAATAGCTATCCCTGATGTACTGATGTCGGCGAGAGCAATGCTCGCAGTTATGTATGTTTTGGAGCCAATTATTGCAAGTTATAAAGGTTTTGCCAAAGGGATCATTGTAATCGGAACAGTCGCTGGTGATTTACACGATATTGGTAAAAAATTAGTTGCAATGTTGTTAAAAAGTCGTGGATATACTGTGATAGATATTGGTATTGATGTTACCAAGGAAGCATTTGTAGAAGCTGTGAAAAAGTATAAACCTGATGTGCTTGCTATGTCCTCCCTTTTGACTTTGACATTGGTAGAATTCAAAAATGTGATGGAAGCTTTGAAAGAAAGTGGTCTGCGCTCAAAGGTAAAGGTCATAGTGGGGGGAGCACCGGTAAATGTTAAATATGCAAAGGAAATAGGTGCGGATGCCTTTGCATCAGATGCATTTGAGGCCCTTGAGGCTGTAGATGATTTAATTTACAACAAGATAGGGAAGTATTCGTTATAAGAAGGAATAAATCTTACCATTATAAAAAGGATTAAATGTTACCGAATTAAATAATAAAAGTACTCAATATTACAAAAACAGCGAAAATTTATTTTCGCTGTTTTTTAATTGGATGAAATAATCGTAGAATTATATTTTTTTATCTATAAACATATTGGTATTTCAAATTTATACTTTATACAGTAAGTAAAGCAGGTAAATCGAGATGAATTATTTTGTTGGGTTGAGGTCAGGTTTCACACGCATTAATTTGGCGTACTACTAGTGATTTTTGGAACAGTTTCGGGGGATACGTGATATTAGGATATTAAGAAAGGGACCTGGCCTCTTAATTATATGCATCCTTGGTTCAAAGTATAGGTCACTCTATGAGTAAGCAGAAGGGCAAATAGCAAGAGAGACTAGGGGGTGATGCATGAGAACATAAAGGAATTACTGACCATGAATTAAGATTTGGCTGGAGAGCAGGTATAAGCGTTTTTATCTAGGAGCGTTACAGGGAATCATTAGAAAACTTTACAAAAAATTATAGGAGTGATGCTAATGGCTACTTTAACAGATTTATGCCAAAGTATTGTTACAGGTAATGTTGCACAGGCAAAAGAACTAACTCAAGCCTTGGTTGATGCAGGTACTGCTCCTCTAGAGATTATCAATGACGGTTTAATTGCTGGAATGAACATAGTTGGGCCACGTTTCAAAAATGGGGAGATGTTTGTTCCTGAAGTGCTTATGTCTGCGAAAGCCATGGCTGTCGGAATGGAAATTGTAAAGCCTTTGCTCTCTGATACAGATATGCCCAGCAAAGGGACAATTGTACTCGGAACTGTTAAAGGTGACCTGCATGACATTGGCAAGAACCTGGTTGGTATGATGCTGGAAGGCAGCGGTTTCAAAGTAGTTGATTTAGGGATTGACATTGCACCGGAAAAATTTGTAGAGGCTATTAAAGAGCATAATCCGCAAATAGTTGCTATGTCGGCTCTTCTCACTACCACCATGCCTGCTATGAAGGACACAATTGATTTGATTAAGGAAGAGGGCTTAAAAGTAAAATGCATCGTTGGGGGAGCTCCTGTTTCTCAGGGTTTTGCTGATGAAATCGGCGCAGATGGATATGCCCCTGATGCAGCCTCTGCCGCGGAATTGTGCACAAAACTGGTTGGTTAACGGTGGGTTTGAAGAAATCCTAGCTGGGTAAATATTAAACCTATTACTAAAACATAATAAAATTAAGGGTCGCGCTGATGTCTAAAGGGCTATCATGATATACCTAACCAAGGAGGTAATTTGAGGTGCAAAGGTATCAAATCCTGACACAGAATGAAATTGAAAAGATTCATGAAACAAGTCTGCGTATTTTGGAAGAAGTGGGAGTTGTATTCAGCTATGCACCAGCCAGAGAGATACTGGCCAAAGGCGGAGCCAAAGTGGACGGCCAGCGGGTATATTTCCCCCCTGCTATGGTTGAAGAAGCGCTGAAAAAGGCTCCTTCGTCTTTTAAGTTACATGCCAGAGATCCCCAAAAAGATGTTGTAATAGACACAAAGACCACCACCTATGTTGGCCCCTATGGTTCACCCTATGTTATAGATCTTGACAAAGGACGCCGTGAGAGTACGCTGGAAGATTTTATCAATATTACTAAGCTTGAGTATATGATGGACAATATCGATGTCATGTCCCATATCCCCTGTGAGCCCAATGATATTCCCGCTGAGAAGCGAGCTGCCGAAATGTGCTACCTGACCCTGAAATACTCTGATAAGCCATTGATGGGCTCAGTACTGGGGTATGAGAATGCTAAGAAAAACATTGAAATGGCTGCTCTTGTATTTGGTGGAGTGGATGTTATCAAGGAAAAACCGGTCATTATTTCCATCCCGTGCACACTAACACCCCTCAGTTATGATGACAAAATGGCCGGCGCTATCATCGCCTATGCCGAATATCGCCAGCCCCAGTTGATTAACTCTTTGTGTATCGCCGGGGCTACTACACCCGCTACTGTAGCTGGTACTGTTGCCCTGCAGAATGCTGAAATATTAGCAGGTATTGTGTTGGCACAGCTGGTCAGCGAAGGAACACCTATTGTTTATAGTGCTTCTTCTTCTAATGCTGAAATGCGTTATGGTACCCTGTCGATTGGGTCCCCCGAAGATGCAGTCTTCTCCTTGGTCAACGGTCAGTTAGCTAAATATTATAACCTCCCCTGCCGGATCAGCGGTGCTTTATCAGACAGCAAATGTTGTGACACGCAGGCCGCCTATGAATCAGCTGTCACTTTGACTATGGCACAAATGGCTGGCGGTAACTTCATCTTGCACGCCGCTGGCATCATAGATGGGTATGCCACAACTTCCTATGAGAAGATGATGATCGATGACGAAATCATAGGTATGCTGCGTCGGATCGACCGGGGTGTCACAGTCAACGAAGATACATTGGCTTTTGATGTCATCAAGGAAGTCGGCCCACAGGGCGAGTTTCTATCCCATGAGCATACATTTATGCACTTCCGCAGCGAGTTCTATCAGCCAGTGCTCAGCGACCGCCAGAACGCGGACCAGTGGGAGAAAAACGGAGCATTGACTGCGGAGCAGAGAGCGAACGCCCGTTGGAAGAAGATGTTGGAGGAATATGTGGAGCCTAAGCTTGATAAAGACATCGATGCTGCATTGATCAAACTGAAGGATAGTTAAAGAAAATCAATAGGAGGCACTGAATAACAGTGCCTCCCCCCGTAGGGGGAGGAGGAAAAAAGAAATGATCGGTAAAAATCGATAAGAAGGGTTTCTGATATTATAGCCTTATTTTACCCTTTTTAATTTTTCTGTTCAACATAATTATCCCTGACACAGCAGCAAACGCCGTCAAAGATGCGCCAATTTCCTACTTATAATCATGCATTCTCTCATCATCTAGCGGAGTACATTAACCTGCCTTCAGTTAAGCATCACTGTCCTAACATGGGCGAAAAATGGCGCTTAAGCTGCAGTTCAGTGTACGAGCGGTTTGGAAAGAGATGTTCAACCAATATGAAGATCCACCCTTGTCTTAAGATTTGATACCACATTGAGGAGCTATATTAACAGCACAAGCAAATGCTCTAAGAAACCAAAATTTGAGCACTTAGGAAATATAATAATTCGCATGGTGCAGAAAGGAGTAATTCCATGGGCAAATTTGGTTTCAGAAAGTTGATGATTTTTATCATATTAAGTGCTACAGTTGCGATTGCATATCAAATACCTTACTTGCGCTATACCTTTTATGATCAAATGATGGAAGTATTGAAGTTAAATAATACCCAAATGGGGATCATGGCTACAGCGGTATCTCTGACCAGCACTTTATGCTATCCCATCGGCGGTTTTTTCGCTAGCCGTTTCTCGATTAGATCGCTGATTTGCATTACCCTGGCAGCATTTGTTGGTCTAACCGTTTGGTATGCTTTTACAACCAATTATATCATGCTGCTTATCATTCACGTTCTTTATGGTTTCTTTGGTATTGCAACCCTTTGGTCCGCTTATTTAAGCGGGATCAGAAAACTTGGTACGCAAGATAACCAAAGTACGCTTTTTGGCAGCAGTGAAGCCACCCGTGGAATAGTTCAAACCGTTTTAGGTTTTGCCTTTTTGGGAGTTATGGGTATATCATTGACACCTCAAATAGGTTTTCGGTGGTTATTGTTAGTAGGTGCCGGAGTGACAGCTGTCTTTCTGTTCTTGGCACTTATTTATTTGCCGAAAGGTCAATCGACAGATGAGGACACATCTGTTCAAGAGCAAAGCGAAAAATGTTCCTGGATGGATGTATTAAAAAATAAAGGTGTATGGATCCTCACTATTATGATTATGGGTGCCTATACGATCTGGAGTATGGGTAATGGTTATTTGACTACTTATACTGTGCAAGTATTGAATATTTCACCCTCACTGGCATCAACTTTGGGTATTGTCAGAAGTTATATTATAGTTTTTTTGGCTGGTTTTTTAGGCGGTTGGGTGTTAGACCGGTTTACTTTTAAAGGGAAAGCCTTTCTGATTATGTTTAGTACCGTTATTATTGCCTATTTAGGAGTCATGTTGACAAACAAGCTAATTCCCATTTGTATTGGTATCACACTGGTGCTCGCCTTTATTGCCAATGTTATGAAATCGACCTATTGGTCTACCATGGATCAGGCGGGAATCCCTGTTTATATGACGCCGCTTGCTACAGGGGTAATCTCTTTTATTGCTTTTATGCCTGATTTTGCTCTTCCTCCGATCTTTGGTGCTATTTTGGATAAAGCAGCCGCAGCTGGGAATATTGCCAGCGGTTTCAATATGATTTTCTTGATCATAATTGCATTTTCCGTAATGGGCATTGTTGGCAGTATTTTATTGACTAGAAGAACGCAAAAAATAAATTCAGAAAAGGAACTTTTGGTAGAAGAAACTGTAGGATGAGTAGAACAAGCCTAAGCATTGATAAAGACAGCGGTGCTGCATGGAGGTAATTGAATAGGGAGGCGCAATAAAAACAGCGCCTCCACCCACAAAGAAGGAGAATAAAAATGAAATTATTAGGAAAAATCGATAAGAAGGTTTTTAGCATTACAGCTATATTTTACCTTTCAATTTTCTTGTTCATCATAATTGTCCCTAACACAGCAGCAAAGGTCATCGAAAATGTGCTTAACTTTTCACTGGAATCCCTGGGCTGGATCTATATTCTTGCCTTTGCTTTTTTTCTTATCACTTACCTTGCCATTGGACTTTCTCGTTACGGTGAATTAAAGTTGGGCAAGCCGGAGGACAAGCCTGAATACTCCTTTTTCAGTTGGATGGGTTTGCTCTTCGGTGCCGGCCTGGGAGTTGGGCTTGTTTTCTATGGTGTTTATGAGCCGGTCTACCACTTCATAACATCAATGTATGCGGAAAGCGGAACAGCGGCAGCGGCTTCAGATGCCATTAAACAGACTTTTTTCCATTGGAGTTTAGTGCCTTGGTCAGGATACGGCATTGCTGGTCTCTGCATTGCCTATTTTATGTATAGAAGAGGCCTCCCGGCCATGGTTAGTTCATCGTTTTATCCAATATTGGGGAAAAAAGCTCTAAATGGGACAATTGGCAAAGTCATCGATGCTTTTGCTTCTATCGCAGTAATTTGCGGTATTTCTATGTCGACTGGTTTCGCGGCTACACAATTTGTCAGCGGTCTAAGTATGCAGTACGGTTTAGATAACAATATACTGATGATCGCCATGGCTGTTATCGGCATAGGTTTTGTTGCCACTGCCTGCTGTATGAGCGGACTGAAAAAGGGCATTAAGTTTATCAGCGACCTGAACCTGTGGCTTGTTTTATTGCTCATGGGTTTTGCGCTGCTCTGTGGCCCTACACTTTACCTCATCAAAACATTTTTCCAGGGCATGGGCAGCATGATCGGCGATTTCATCTCCATGATGTTTTTCCTCGATGCAAATCAAGAAGTTGCATCTCGTGTAGGTTTTAACTGGGTCAGCGGCTGGACTATATTTTATTGGGCTTGGTGGATCGCTTTTGTACCCTTTGTCGGCGGCTTCCTGGCAGATATATCAAAGGGGCGAACGATCCGGGAATTTGTTTTGGCGTCTGTTTTTGTGCCAGGTATCCTCTGCTGTTTGTGGTTTGCCTTTTTCGGCGGCGGAGCTATCCATATGACATTGTTTGGGGGTAGTGATGTTGCGAATATGGCGGCAGCGAATATGGAAAATTCCCTCTTCATCTTTTTGAAAGGATTACCCATACCAGCAATCACGATCCCCATATCCATGGTGCTTATCATGACTTTGATCATCACTTCTGTTAATTCTGCTACCCATGTGCTCGGCAGATTTAGCATCGGCGGTGAAGGGGAGCCCACCATCTGGAATCGTGCCTTTTGGTGTATCTTTGTCGTGGTAAATGCTATCCTTTTCCTTTGGATCGGCGGACTACAAATATTGAGAAACATCGCAGTAGTTTTTGCGTTACCCTTTACCATCATTATGCTCTTTATGGTGTACGGTTTGATAAAAGATCTAAAAACTACCGGTAGAGAAGCGTGCGATGAAGAAGATCAGGAACATACTGATTTAGTGGCATAAGACTGGACTGAAAAAGCCAGGGTATAATGTGTAAAGGTTCAGTGAGGTAGTAGACTGAATCAGATCCGTTTAAAAGACTTGTAAATTCGGTTTTGTGAGAGGGATAACACTGCAGTATTTTTATGCGGTGTTATCCCTACTCCATTTTACTTAAAAAGGAGAAGGGGAACAACACCATTCGGTAAATTTACTTCATTTGTTTTTGTTTGTTAGAGGAGGATTCATGCTTTGCCTAAAAAATTAATCGGATTCATATTTATTGCGATTGCAGCAAGTACTTGGGGTTCATTCAGCGTTGTTACAAAGCTGTTATTCAATAATGCCTATCTTGACCCTTTTCATCTCACACAATTGAGGGCGTTTGTCTCCGGTGTGGCTTTGTTTATAATTTTGTTTGTGGCAAACAGGAAAGCCCTAATAATAAATATCAAATCTTTTGGCGCCTTTTTTTTATTCGGTTTTACATTAATTCTTATGCAGTTATCTCATTATATAACAGTTAGTCTGACAGATGTGTCCATAGCTAGTTTTCTCCAGTATTTAGCCCCAGTTATCATTTTTGTTTACTCTGTTATTTTTCATCATGAAACTGTCAGATCTGGCGACATTCTAACACTAGGTTTGGCTATAACAGGCGTTATTTTTCTTATCATCTCCAGTTATCAACAAAACCTTAATATGTTAGGAATAATTGGGGGGCTGTGTAATGCGGTTACACTGTCTATATACACACTATACAGCAAAAGAGTGGCAGATAAGCATAATCCATGGACAACCTTGACCTATGGACTGCTGTCAATTTCTCTGTTATTATTGTTGGTTTCCCCTCCATCCCCAGAAATATTCGATGGTTTTCCATACAGTATCCCCTTGTTTTTTCTTTATATCAGTTTATTCATTACCATTATCCCTTTTGGCTTATGGTTGCTCGGCTTGCGCTTTATTAAACCACACCACGCAAGTATCACCTCTACGCTAGAACCTGTAACAGCTTTAATATTATCGAATTTATTGTTACAAGAGAGCTTGACCGCGACAAAATTGATTGGATGCCTGCTCATCATTAGTTCTGTTTTACTTATGGCTAATCAATGTGAACAATAAAAGTAAACTGTAAGTTTGCGCATTCTCTGTTTCACTAAGCCGGTGATTTTAAAATGTCGAAAAAAGTTATATAATATAAAATGTAGTCGAGCTGACATATATAACTGAATGAACACTAGAAAAGGGATCACTTATTTGCTGTGTTTTATCCCAGGGCTGTCAGGGCCGGAAGAGATAACAGGGTAAAATAGCAAGTGTTGATGAAAAATGGTCTACTCAGGAGTGGTATCTGGTGGGTAAGAGCGGTAGTGTTCCTTTAGCTAAACAAATAGATATGTTAGATTATTATGCGGATATCGTAACAGGTAAGCCCTATGCCATGGTAAAGGATGGTCGTCTTTTTATTGGTCACGAACCGGGAGGGCCATATCCTGTAGTGATTCCTTGTTCAGGCGTCAAGTTGATTGTAAATAGCCGAGAACGCACTCAATTAACTCCAATATCTATACAAGATACAGTGGAAATAGAAGTAATAAATGAACAAAAAGAAGGTAAATGGTCTGTGACCATTTCTGCTGATGGTTTACAAGCAGTGTTGCGGGTTACACCTGCTGTGAGAATTAAACGGAAATTAGCTGACCGTTGTGCTACCAATAAACTGCAATTGGTTGTGATGGAAAAGGAAGAACGCTTTCCACCGCTTACTTGGGATGAATTACTGCAGGAGTTAGAGCGGCAGGGTATTAAGTACGGGATTGATTGGGAAGCATGCTCTAGGGGAGTTACATCCTGTACAGAGGGAGAGATTGTAATAGCTCAAGGCACACCTCCAAAAACAGGGGATGATGGAGGTGTAGAATTGCTTTTTCACAATGCTTCCAAAGTGCCTATATCAACAGAGGAAGAGGAAATAATAGATTTTAGAGAAAGGTATGTTTTTACTTCAGTAGTAGAGGGGGAAATCTTAGCTATCAAGCACCCACCTGGTTTAAGTACCCCCGGAACCAGTGTTAAAGGAGATATGATACTGCCTCCACCGCCTAAAGATGTTGCTCTTGTTGCGGGAGAAGGAGTAGTTCTCACCAAGGATGGTAAACGAGCTGTGGCAGCACGTGCTGGGCGTCCGGTGGCTTCCAAGACACGTGATGCTGTCAGAGTAAGTATTATTCCTGAATTAGTGAATGACGGTGATGTGGATCTTTCTTCCGGAAATATAAACTTTAATGGAGATGTATTGATATCAGGCAATGTAAAAGAAGGAATGGAGGTAAAAGCAGGCGGAAATATAAGAATTGGAGGGTTAGTATCTAGAGCGAAAATTCAAGCAATGGGCTCAATTTGGATCAGGGGCAATATATTGTCATCAGTTGTTATTGCAGGAGTAACCGCTAGTTTCATAGAGGGAATCATTTCCCATGTACGTACTTTAGCAGATGGTCTTACAAAGTTGACATTGGCTATAGAACAACTGTATGGATACTCAGGATTAAGACACAGCCTACAGAACAAAACAGGGCAATTGTTGTACCTGCTGATCAATGATAAATTTAATTATCTTATTACATCTTTAAAAGCTATTCAGAAGCAAGTAAAGATGCTACCACTGGAACTAGTCAGTGATGATCTGCAAAGTTTTATCCAAGAAGTAGAAAGGGTATTGGTTTGTTCTCCCCGCATGATGCAGGACTTTCAAGAATTAAAGAAACTCACCCAATGGGCTTTAGAATGGGAGAAAAACTTGATTTCCTTTGAGTCTTCTGATAGTCATGTTATAGCATCTAATATTGTAAATACAGATATTGTCGCAGCAGGTGATGTAAAAATAACTGGTGGTGGTTGTTATAATTCGAGAATTCAAGCTGGCAACAAGGTAACTGTAAACGGTGTTTTCCGCGGAGGGGAGATTCAAGCAAAAGGGGATGTGCACATAGGAGAATTGGGATCTAAAGGGGGAGGTACCACTAAGGTTCTCACAGGCCTGGAAGCTACAGTTACCATTGACCTTGCCCATGAAAATGCTGTAGTTTTATTAGGTGGGTATGGTTATTGCTTTTTGAGGAAAGAAAGGAATGTACGATTAAAGTTAGATGAGACAGGCAATCTAAAATATTATGGAACCCCTGCATAAGACTGGTCAAAGCCGTATATATCTTATGATCGGATCACTACCGGTAATTTTAGATTTTCTGGGGTCGGCTACAGGAATAATAATATGAACAGCGAATAGTAATAAAATAGTTGACAACTGAAAATGGGAACAGGTGCCCGGTCAAAGGGCTTGACAGGGAAACCGGACTCCTGGGCTCGAGAGTCCAGTCAGCGGAAAAGAACCTGTTCAAGATAGGGATTAGGCACGCAAAGTTTTTTATGTGGTAACTTGAAAAACAGGCGGCTTTTTATAAATAAAGCCGCCTGTTGACTTTAACTTATCGATGTTTATTAGACACTTTAATCATGCAGCTTACTGTCATACCATTGACTTTCTGCTTTTGAAGCTTTTCTTGCAGATTTCTACTTATTCTGCTCGATTATTTTTTTTGCCCGCTCATGCATATTGGGGTAAAGGTCTACCGGAACGAATTCTCTACCTAATGTCTGGAAAACCTTATACCTGGCGCACTGTGTTTTATCTCCCTCGCAGTACCGGCGTTTGTACAGTTGGCCCAGACCGCTTTCAATATCCATTTTGTCGTTGTAAAAGGGACATTTTTTCAAGTTTTCACACTCCATCTCCAGAAACCTCCTCTGCCAATTATCTAGATCATAGCCATGCAAAAAAGAAAGGCAAGTCTATTATAACACAATTGTTATGAGTCTGGGTTTATTGCTACTTTGTACTAAGATATTTACGTTCCCCTGCTGCGGCGGGTTATATAGTACGAATTGTCGACAATATATCCCATAATGTTTGGTTTTATATGGCAGGAATAACAATTAATATAAGAGAAATCAAGGTAATTAAAGGTGGGGGATTTCGATTAAAACCGACAGTGGGGAGGAGAGTATATGATAAAAAGAATTGCATTAATAATAGCTATTGCCGTGATGTTATTTTTGTGTTCTGGATGCGAATTAAACAGTGAGTATATAGGATGTGCGAGTCACTTATATGGATCATGGCATAACAACCTCAATTTTGAATTTTCAAATTTTATGAAGGGGTTGGAGTTAATCAATGCCTGTACTGAGCAGGAAATAAACAGCGACAATTTGAGCAATTTATATTATACGACGGAAATGTTTACTAACACAAACAACCTTTTCGTCCTAAGAGGTTTACTGCACGCTGAAAATATACCAGAGGACTTACGAAATAAGTTGATCAGCCCGGAAGTGGTTCCTCACGCTAAATACATGTTTGAAACAGTTGACACATTAAAGGGAGTTAACGAGAAAATATGGGTTTTAAGTGACAAATATCGTGGAACTTCATTACCTGAGAAGCAAAAAGAATTAGTGCAGGATTATTATAAGAATCTTAATGAACTCTACGAATTATATCGAGATGTATGTAATGATATAACTGAAGCCGATCTTGCTGATCTGTGTATTGAAGAGTTGCAGAAAGTACACCGTATCAACGAAAATATTATGGGATTGCTTCCATACCTAGCCTATAAACACAATTATTTTCTTGACTAAGACCTCTTTTTTCAAAGAGGTTTTTTGTATATGGAACTGTTCGTCGATGGAGGGGCAAATAATTATAACAACAAGAAACAAAAAGGAAGCAAAAAGAAAATCCCTTTGCTTCCTAAAGTTTATTTAAACCGAGTTTTTTTATTTTTCTGTATAATGTTGCACGACTTATACCCAGAACCTCTGCAACCTTATCTTTCCCTGCTACTGATGTGCCATATTTCTGCAACAGGTCTTCAATTATTTTCTTTTCGTTCATTAAATTCTTTTCCTGTAGTGTAGTTGGTTTGTTCTTATGTCTATTAGACCTTTCCCTGATATAAGGAGGAATGTTTTCCAAATGTATTAACTGATCTTCTGCAAAACTGATTGCATACTGCACTGCATTTTCTAATTCACGCACATTACCTGGCCATGTATAATCACATAACAATTGGCATGCCTCTGATGTAAAGCCGGTGATCTGTTTTTTCATGATCTTTGAATATCTTTTAAGCAGATAATCCAGTAAAACAGGTATGTCCTCTATTCTTTCTCGAAGGGGAGGAATTGTAATCGGGATAACGTTAAGCCGGTAATAGAGGTCATCACGGAATTCTCCGTTTTGCACCATTTTTAATAAATTACGGTTTGTTGCGGCAACAATGCGAACATTGATTGGCCTTGCGGTTGTGCTGCCAATTCTTTCAACAACACGCTCTTGCAGCACTCTTAATAATTTTGCTTGCAGATGCAGGGGTATTTCTCCGACTTCGTCTAGAAAAAGTGTACCACCATTGGCCAGTTCAAACTTGCCCGGTTTTCCTCCTGCTTTTGCACCGGTAAATGCGCCGGACTCGTAACCGAAAAGTTCGCTTTCCAGTAAAGATTCTGGAATGGCGCTGCAATTGACAGCAATAAAGGGGCCTTTATTAAAAGGGCTTGCGGCATGAATGGCGCGCGCAAAAAGCTCTTTCCCAGTTCCGCTTTCACCTTCGATCAATATATTGAAAAGGCCTTGAGCGGCGCGTTTTGCTTGCTCTTTGACCTCTTCCATTATGCTGCTGACACTGATAATATCATCGAAAGTATAGATCAGATCATGTTCAGTTAAACGTTGCGCCTGTATTTGGGCTTCTCCGTAGTCTTGGAAAGATTCGATGGCACCGATGATTTTCCCCAGGGAAATGATGGGATAGGTTGAACAAAGCAGAGTTTTTTTGATGTTCCCAATTTGGTGTTCTTTGGTCATATTAAGGATTTTTTTCCCTGACTTAATAACTTCGGTAAATGATGATTGGGGAAGTATTTCTTTAGCTGGTTTTCCTATCACTTCTGAGGGGTTCATTTCTAACAGTTTGCCCGCTTGTTGATTAAAACAAGTGATATTTTCATCTTCGTCAACGGCTATGATACCGTAGGGGAGGTTATTGACTATAACATCAAGTTGCCCTTTGGTATATAATAGCTTTTTCATAACCTGTTTTGCTGCCACTTTGCTCGACAACAAACTAGCCATATGCATGATAAATTCCATATAGTTCTCAGTATTGTTAATCAGGGTTTTTTGCTGTTGCTCATCGAAACCCATAAGATTGATAATCCCTATGCATTTCCCCTCATAGTTGATAGGGCAGAAAATACCCACTTTGCAATAGCAGTTATTTCGCAATTCACATACTTTGCAAATCTGATGGGACCCAGGATTAGTCAGGATGAAATGCTGGCCTGTTTTAATAACATATTTATTGACATAACCCCACCGCTGCTTTGGCCCCAGTTTTCTCACAGATCCGGTTCCGCCTACTCGATATTGGTCACTGTCGATAATTTCAACTTCAACTTTGAGAATTGCAGCTATTGCATCTGCCACTTCCTGTACTGTATCTGCGATTTCTAATAGGTAAGACAATGTCATTCCCCCTTATATCGTCCCACTTTATATTATACATGAGAAACTATCCTAATAGAATAAGCAAAGTCGATAAAAATTAACAAAAATGATTATCTATTAATGAGAATTATATTGTTCATAATTGAGAAATAAGAACACCCCTTTCAATTCAATGGTTTTCACCATACTCTATTTATCATATCTTTATCAATTATGAGAAATTAGAATTTATTTATCTTTTGGTGGAGAGCAAATAAATGTTGCTGTTATCAGGTTTTTCGCAGTTGGTTTAAGAAAGAAATGAATTGGTATGTATTTTGCTTTTATCATTTTAGCAGTAATTTATCAAATTGTTTTTTATCAAATTAGGAGGAGGATTAGTTTATGGGAATTAGTGGTGGGTTGCATGGTGGACAGTACCAACCATTATCACAGGAACAAATATCTCAAATACACAAGGCAACACTTGAAGTGTTAAGTAATACAGGGGTTGAAATCAGTAATAAAACAGCCCAGGAACTGCTGGAGAGCGCTGGTGCCAGAGTCGATAAGGAACGAAACCGCGTTTATCTGCCGGCTGAACTCGTAGAAAAAAGCATAGGAAGTGCTCCTTCTGAAGTCTTGCTGGCCGGCAGGGAGGAGAAAAATGATTTGCTGCTAGGAGGTAAGCGTGTTTATCTTGGTACAGGTGGCACCGCTTTGAATGTGCTTGATCTTAATAATACAAGAAGGCCATCGACCTTGGAAGATTGCCGGAATACCGCAAAATTGGTGGATGCTCTGGACAATATTCACTTTTTTGTTCTACCTGTTTACCCTAATGAACTTCCTAAAGAGGAAGTTGATGTTAACCGTTTTTATTCTGCTATGCAAAACACCACTAAGCACATCATGGGTGGTGTCTATACAATTGAGGGGATTCGCAAGGTAATCAAAATTGCTGAAAAAATAGCAGGAGGGCCGGAAAAGCTAAGGAAAAGGCCATTTATTTCTATGATAACCTGTATTATGAGTCCCTTAAAATTTGATGATACCTACACCGAGTTGATGCTTGAGGTAGCCCGACAGGGGATTCCGTTGGCAACTCCTCCTTGCCCGATGGCAGGTGCCACAGGGCCTGTTACATTGGCAGGCACCCTGGTGCAACAAAATGCCGAAGCATTGGCAGGAATTGTACTGACCCAACAGGTCAATCCAGGCACTCCAATGCTCTACAGTGCGGTGCCAACAACCGTTGATATCCGTACTATGGATTTCTTGTTTGGAAGTGTTGAGATGGGACTTCTCAATGCCGCGATTTCTCAAGTGGCTCAGTTTTATAATCTCCCTATCTACTCAACTGCAGGTGTCACTGATTCTAAGATACCAGATGTTCAAGCAGGTTATGAAAAGGCAACCACCGCCATGCTCTGTGCATTAGCAGGAAGTAATTATGTGCATGACTGTGCGGGTCTGATTGAGAGAGGAATGACGGTCAGTTACGCCCAGTACGTTATTGATAATGAGATAAACGGGATGGTTATGCGTGCTGTACGGGGTATTGAGGTGAACACAGAGTCTCTTGCTGTGGATGTTATTAACAAAGTGGGTCCAGCGGGTAACTACATTGCTGAGCAGCACACCTTGAAATATATGCGCAGTGAGTTCTTCTTGCCGCAAGTTAGTGACAGGCAAAGTTATCACCGTTGGATGGAGGAGGGGGAAAAGGATGGTTGGCAGCGTGCCAATGAAATCGCAGAAAAAATCCTGGCAAATCATAAGCCTACTCCTATTCCAGTTGAAATTGAGGGGCAGCTGGCAGAGGAAATACCAGAATTAAGACTGTAGGTATCAAAATAAATTTGAAAAAGGAGGAACAAAATGTCTTTATTAGACGAACTGAAAGAGTTAGTGGTAAAGGGAGATATGGTGAATGCGGTTGCAAAAACCCAAGAAGCATTAGATGAAGGTTTGGCGCCAGGCAAGTTAATAGATGAGGCGCTAATTGCAGCGATGGATGTTGTTGGTGAAATGTACAAGAGTGGGGAGTTATTTGTGCCTGAGATGCTTGTCGCTGCTCAAACAATGCAGGCTTGCATGGAGAAGCTTGAGCCCCTAGTTGCTGCAGATGAATTAAAATCTGCGGGCAAGGTAGTTATCGGAACTGTTAAAGATGATTTGCATGATATCGGTAAAAATCTTGTAGCGATGATGTTAAGGGGTGCTGGTTTTGAGGTTGTTGATTTAGGAGTTGATGTGGCAGTCGAAGAGTTTGTGGCTAAAGTAAAGGAGCTTAAACCTGACATTTTGGGGATGTCAGCATTGCTGACAACAACAGTGCCTCAGATGGATTTGGTTATCAAAGCTCTTGATGAAGCTGGGCTGCGCAGCCAGGTGCAGGTAATTGTAGGTGGGGCAGCGGTTACCCCTGAGTTTGCAAAAAATATTGGTGCTGATGGGTATGCTCCAGATGCAGCTGGAGCGGTTGACTGGGCAAAGAATTGTATGATTAGCAGCAATTGAGTTGTGTGTCACCCGGGGTATGTTTAGGATATACCCCATCATATCCCGGGTAACAATATACATGACAATTGAAAGTGGAGGTGAGAGCATAATCTGTTTGAGTTCTAAGATTGTTTATCTAACTAACACAGTATCGGGTTAAACAAAGAATTGGATTTATCTTATGAAGTACTGCAAGGGAGGAGAATTCTTTGGCAACTGAAACAGCGGATAAAGATAAGGGATTTTATATCAACTGGTTGGCGCTGATTGTTTTATTTATCGGTGGAGGCATCATCTATCTGTTACCTTATCTGCGCGGAACATATTATCAAACACTCCAGCAAGCCCTTGGCGTTACCAACACAGAGTTGGGGATCATTCAGAGTGTTTATGGACTTCTCACAATTATATGCTATTTCCCTGGTGGGTGGTTGGCTGATCGGATTTCCCCTAGAAAGTTGTTGACTTTCTCCTTTATAGCAACCGGGGTAATGGGGTTATACTATGCTACAATTCCACCATTTCCTGCGGTGGTAGCAATTCATATTATTTTTGGAATAACCACTACGGTTACTTTTTGGGCAGCTTTTATTAAAGCTACTAGGCAGTGCGCTTCTCCGTCAGCCCAGGGGAGAGCCTTTGGTATCCTCGAAGGTGGGCGAGGCCTTACTTCAACGATCTTATCTCTTGTTTCTGTGGCTTTGTTTGCTAAGTTTGCCAGCGAAGTGGCTGGGATGAAAGCGGTTATTCTTTCATATTCAGCGGCTTATATTCTCATCGGTATTATTATCTGGTTTGTAATCAAGGATGATATGGGAGAGGGAACAGAAAAAATAACCTTGGAAGGGATTAAGAAAGTTCTCTCTATGCCTGTCGTTTGGTTGATCTCTGCAATTGTTCTATGTGCTTATATACCCTTCCGGAATAGTGACTTTATTACACCCTATATGACCGGTGTTTGTGGGGTCAGCGCTGCTATGGGTGCTATCCTAGGCACGATCAGGTACTATGGGATGAGACCAGTGGGTTCTGTGCTAGCTGGATTTATCGCTGACAAAATCAGTTCATCGAAAACTCTTATTTACTGTTTTATCATTATGATAATCACGAATCTTCTCTACGTGATTTTCCCGGGCAGTCCAAAGCTCCTTTATTATGTGGTTGCCAACATGGTCGTATTTATGTCTGTCTGTTTTGCCACAAGAGGCATTTATTTTGCCTTGCTTGAAGAGGGGAAAGTGCCTATCGCTTTATCTGGAACAGCTATAGGTGTTATTTCTACCATCGCTTTTACACCTGATATTTGGAGTCCGATTCTTGGTGGCTACTTCCTGGACGCCTTTCCGGGAGCGACCGGTTACAGCTATGTCTTCTTAATAACGGCAATCGCAGCTGCACTGGGAATTGTTTTTACCTGTATCTTTAGAAAAACAATAAAGAATATGTGAGTATAGCGCCAGTAGCGCTCCTTAATTTTCGCACTACTGACAGTACAACTCAAAAAAAACAAGATAAAGAATGTTGTTATCTTAGTACCGTACAAAACACAATAGGTAGCCCACCCTAAGGGTGGGAGGGGAAACTGGGGATAGGGTTTATTGAATGAAAGGAGCGATTATTATGTTAAATGGTGGTCTGGAAACAGATGTTTTAAAGATTTTGTCCGATGATGACATTAAAAAGATTCACAATGCTTCAATGAAGGTTTTGGAAGAGGTCGGAGTAAATATCGGTGATGAGGAAGTCCTGACCCTATGTGAGCAAAATGGCGCCCGGGTAGATTATGAGGCCCAAAAAGTGTATTTCAATGAAGAAATAGTAATGGGGGCTGTAGAAACCGCACCTTCCACTGTGATTCTCTATGGCAGGGATGATGATGAAAAAAATATAGTCCTGGGAGGAAAAAAGGTCTATCTTGGAACCGGGGGTACAGCTCTTAATATTCTGGATTTTGATCGCCAAAGAAGGCCTACTACTGCTGCAGATATTGCCAAAACTGCACAGCTTGTGGACGCCCTGGAGAATGTTCATTTCTTTGTGATTCCATGTCATCCGTCTGATGTGGAATCATCTGATGTGGATGTTAACCGATTTTTCCATTCCATCAACAATACCACCAAGCCGATTATGGGTGGAATTTTTACAGAAGATGGAGTGGATCGGGTAATCGATATGGCTGCGGAGATTGCCGGTGGTCGCGATAAACTGGTAGAAAAGCCGTTTATCTCATTTATATCCAGCATTTTAAGCCCCTTAAAGGTTGACAGCCTGCGTGCGAAGATTCTGATCAAAAGCGCAAAGGCGGGTATTCCTCTAGCTACATCTGTTGCGCCTTTGGCTGGAGCCACATCTCCGATAACCCTTGCCGGGACTTTAGTGCAGATGAATGCCGAGGCTCTGGTAGGGGTTGTTCTGACCCAGTTTGTTAAGAAAGGGGCGCCTATTCTCTATTCAGTAGTGCCCACGATTATGGACATGTCCACCATGTCATTCCTTTTCGGAAGTGTGGAGTCTGCTATGATGAATGCAGCTGGGGCTCAACTGGCGCAATTTTATAAACTGCCCATTTATGCCACAGGTGGTATCAGTGACTCCAAACAACCTGATCAGCAGGCGGGATATGAAAAGGCAATCACTGCTCTTATGCCTGCCCTGGCAGGAGCGAACTTCATTCACGAAGCCGCAGGCCAGTTGGACAGCGGCATGACTATCAGCTACGCCCAATATGTTATTGATAACGACATAAATGGGTATGTCATGAGAGCTGTCCGTGGGATCGAGATAGATGAAGACACACTGGCAACAGAAGTAATTGCCAATGTTGGCCCAGGTGGCAATTTCCTAATGCAAAAACAAACTGTTCAAAAATTGCGCACCGAATTTTACTATCCTAAGGCAGCCACCCGGACCAATTATGACGGTTGGGTACAAAACGGCAGTAAAGATACCTGGACACTGGCCGAAGAAAGAGCAAAAGAGATATTAAAAAATCACAAACCAAAGCGGCTACCTGAAGATATCGTAAAGAAAATAAGGGAAAAGGAACCGGGTATAATCATTGTATAATGCAGCCTGCTATAGCATTAATGTCTGTAATTTAATCATTGTACAATGGAGTAGTGAGGAGGCCGTGGTGATTCTATTGCCACGGCCTTTTGTTCCCTATATATCTGCTGAGTTATTGAAAGGGATATATGGATCCTAACCGGCGGTAAAGCTGTTGTAGATTCGATAATAAATGTATTTCATTATCTACCATGCAGCCATTCCTAAAGCCAGGTTTCTAGCCTGGCCTGTACTTTTAATCTTTGTTATAATAATTGTCAATACAATATTTGGTTTAAAGGAGGCCTTTTCAATGGACACTTATGAAGTTGTTTTGGACTTTTTTACCAAGGCTGAGCAACCGGTCCGCACCGGAGATGTAGTCAAAGCCACAGGCATAGATAAAAAAGAAGTAGAGAAAGTTATGAACAGGCTAAAAAAAGAAGGGAAAATTGTTTCTCCCAAAAGGTGTTACTGGGAAATCAAGAAAGACTAAAAGTAATCATTTTTTATCAGCAGATTTTGGGATTATGTCAAGTTGGCTTAGTTGGGCCTCTTGACATATTTATCATTGGGTAAATTGAGTTGCACATTGTTAATAATTACAGTGCTATCATCAATCCACTGTATAGAAGCATTCTCTTCTTTGTATTTAAAGTAAATAATTTTAGGTTTTTTATCTGACAAAATGGGTATTGAATTTTACCCTCCTTCATTTGGCATCTCTAGTCCTTGGGTGGAACAAGCCGGGATTTTGCAACAGAATGGATTCAGTAAAAACAAATGGAGATATATTGTTAAATACTGGACGGCAGATTCTCAGGGAATAGTAGGGACAAAAACAGAATATGTAGAGGTTATTGAAGTAAATAAAATACTATGTTGATAACATCACAACTGAGATATAAATTACAGGAAGCAGGAAGAATGTCCCCCTGCTTCAAATGTCTATCAAGCGGGGCAATCTGGTAGAATTGTAAAGATAATACTTGAGAATGTATAAAAATATTGTATAATATAGGATATTGTTGGATTTACACATAACTCTTGCGTGATAAACATTTTCCGATAATGGTAAACCTATCGAAAGATAGGGGCACAAAGCCAAGGGCCTAAGGCTTTTGTAAGCTAGGGCAGCCGGTTGCCGAAGTTAATGTTTTTTTATTGCCTCGATTTGTCTGAACTATTATGAAGTATTATTAAATAGTTATTACGTAATAAGAAATGAAAAAATAATCAAGAACAAATCAAAATAGTATTGATGGAATGTGTTAAAATGAAAAAGCTTAAATACCTAGCAAGAAAAGTTGTTCCCACCCCTGAGGCATTATATGTTTATTCAAATAGTATACTGAATTTTATATCTAGCTGTTTGTTCTACAAACAAAACTTGATATTGTGTATTTTTGTGTATATTTTCACAAACAAGATTCTTGTTTTTAAATACACTGAATTAAGGAATATGTATGGCTGCCATCTACTGCTGGCATTATAAAACATTCCGGCAATAGATCGCAGCCATTGTTTTTGTCACATGTGTTATCAGCTACTAGTGAATGGACTGAAACAAAAAACACCCCTCTGGGGAGCATTTATATTAGCAGTAATCGGGATGGACAAAAACTTGGTTAAAATGATCCTACTACCATGAATGGTGGAATGGAAAGGGGTATCAGGGTCTCAAAGGACAAGGGATCTCACTAAATTCACAAATTATTGCTGCCAAAAAGAGTCTTCCGCAAGTTCTGCCACTAAATGCCATACCGTCCATACTAGATATCAAAGCCGATCAGATAGTCAAGTTATTCATGAAAAAAGGCGGTTCATCCATTGGTATTTCTCAAAAATAGTTTATAAATTGCATACTCGATAGCATTGGATAATGTTGGTAAAGTCAATATAGAAAAATGACTATCTATCAAAAGTTATAACATCAAAGCACCATAGACTCTATTTCTGCAAGACACGGAATAACGAAAGGAGATGGTTTGATGAAAATTATGGTTGTAGATGATGCTGCTTTTATGCGTTTAACCCTTGAAAAAATATTTGCGAAGTCAGGACATGAAGTAATACAAGCAAAAAATGCCCTTGAGGCTCTAACACTATATCAAGAACATAGGCCCGACCTGGTTACCATGGATATTACCATGCCAGAAATAAACGGGATTGAAGTTGTTAGAAAGTTGAAAGAAATAGATCCTAATGTTCGAGTAATTATGATTTCTGCAATGGGTCAAGAGTCTATGGTAAGAGAAGCAATCAGTGCAGGCGCCTTGGATTTTGTGGTGAAACCCTTTCAACCAGAACGCATTCTAGCAGCGGTCAGCAGAGCAGTACGAAAAAATGCATAAAAAGGAGAGAAGCATATATCCAGTAGATGAGTAATCATAGTAAGGGAAGTGATTACAATAGCCTCTTTTGATGCTGAATTCAGACAGGAAATGATTGCGGAGTTTATTAATGAAAGCAGGGATTTACTAGACGAAGTAGAGCCTCAGATAATTGAACTGGAACAAAGAGTAAATGAAAATGGAATAATCGATGCAGGTGTCATAAACAGTATTTTTCGGCTTTTCCATACAATAAAAGGTTCAGCCTCCTTTTTAAACTTTAAGTCCATCATCGAGGTTACCCATGCAGCTGAAACCTTATTAGACTTGTTCAGAACGGAAAAGAAAAAGTTAGAACCCAGCCATGTGGATTTATTATGCCGTGCCCTAGATTTTATCAGGAATGTTCTCGATCAGGTGGAAAGGGATTTTCATGATCAAGGTTTTGAACAAACCGCAAAAAGCATAGTCAAGGACCTGACGGATGCGGTTGTTTTAACTAAAGACAAAGATTCTGGTTTAGATGAAGAACAGAGAGTTCAGTATTCAGAGGATATCCAAATAAATTCGGTTTCACTTGAGCGTTTTGTAGATGAAGGGTTAGATCTTTGTGAAAAAGCGGAAGCGAAAGTGCTTGCGCTGGAACAAACATCGGATATAAGTTCTGCAGATGAGATATTGCATGACTTTGGAATTTTAAAAGAAGCTGCCGCAACAATGGGGTTTGCTGGGATTGAAAAAGTATGTTGTCTGGCAGAACAAGTGCTGAGTGAAGCTGTCATAAAAAATCAAAGCTGTAACGGAGTGGTTATTACAGTTCTACTTACCATCATTGACACTATTCGAGCAGGAGTGCGTCGGGTACATAATGGCCAATTACCTGAAGTACCTGATGTTCAGCAGGTGATTCATTTTGCGGAAAACGCCCTTGGACTGCAGCTAAATCACTTGGAGCTTAAACAAGCCACCAAAACCTCCTCTGGCAGTAAGATGCAGCCTGCTTCGGCACAGGCTGCCCAACCATTTTCACCTAATGTCTTATCAGCAAACACTTCCTCAAAGAATTCAAAATCCAATGACCGGCTGCAAAATGGCAGTCAGTTTGTGAGAGTGGCTACAGGAAAACTTGACCAACTGATAGATTTAGTAGGTGAGTTGGTGATAGCGGAAGCAATGGTGGCTGGTCAATTTTGTGATCCACATAGCAAAATGGGAAAGGCCATTCAACAGATGGACAAAATCACCAAAGAGTTACAAGATGTGGCGCTGTCGTTGAGGATGGTTCCCCTGAGCGCAACCTTTCGCAGAATGAGGCGTTTGGTGCGTGATCTCGCTCATCAGAAAAATAAACAGGTGGAGCTAGTGGTACGCGGCGAAGAGACTGAAGTGGATAAAACAGTGATCGAACAGATCACTGACCCTTTAATACATTTAATAAGAAATGCTATTGATCATGGGATAGAGGATCTAGATAAGCGCAGGAAAGTTGGCAAACCGGAGACCGGCAGGATACTCATTGAAGCCAGGCACAGCGCAGGTGAAGTATGGATTACAGTTAAAGATGATGGATGTGGGTTGAACAGAGATAAAATTGTGCAAAAGGGGATAGAAAAAGGCATCATTACAGAGGATGAAAGTAGAAACATGACAGATGAGCAGATATGGCAGCTGATCTTTACACCAGGTTTTTCTACTGCAGATATGGTCTCTGACCTATCTGGGAGAGGTGTGGGGATGGATGTGGTCAAAGCGAATGTAGAAAAAATGAACGGTAGGGTGGAAATAGAGAGCAGTCCTGGTCGCGGAACAGCGTTTGTGATTAAACTTCCTCTGACCTTGGCCATCATTGAAGGGATGATCGTCAGGGTGGGACAAAACCGCTATATTATACCTATCAACTCGATTGAAGAATCCTTTCGACCGACTTACTCTATGATAACCGCCGTCCCTGGCCAATTTGAGGTTGTTCAACTACGTGATGAACTGCTGCCGGTAGTTCGCCTTCATAAACTTTATCGTATCGAAAAGGGATGCGATAACCTGACCGAAGGAATGCTTATCGTAGTCCGGCACAATGAGCAAAAGTACTGCCTTTTTGTAGATGAAGTAATTGGGAAGCAGCAGATCGTTATCAAAGGGCTGCCCGCTTATATAAAACGTGTGCGGGGTACTTTAGGCTGTGCCATATTAAGTGATGGTGGTGTCAGTTTGATTCTGGATACTGATACTCTACTTGAAATATCACGGAGTCATTGAGAAGAAAATTGAATTGTAGCTAAATAAGCGATGAACAGATCACAATTCAAAGGAGGGGAAGATTTTGAGTGACAAAGAATTGCTGGATATGGATTTACTAGGTTATGAGGAAGAGGAGGATACCCAGAAGGACAAGTTTTTAATTTTTTGTTTGGACAATGAGTTTTATGGTATCGAGATTAAATATGTCATTGAAATCATTGGTATGCTCGAAATCACTGAGGTTCCCGAGTTGCCGAATTATATCAGGGGGATCACCAATTTAAGGGGCAAAATCATACCACTAATGGATGTAAGGCTTCGATTTAAAAAGCCCTTCAGGGAATACAATGATAAAACATGTGTTATTGTAGTGGATATAAAAAATGTATCTGTAGGGCTTATTGTTGACAGCGTGTCAGAGGTATTGTCTATACCAGAAGCAAATATTGCTCCTCCTCCCAAAATAAATAAGGAGAGCAAAAATAGATATATAAAGGGTATAGGTAAGACAGGTGACGGTGTCAAACTTCTTCTGGATTGTGACAAGCTACTGAATGATGATGAGGTTGATGACTTGGCAAATCTTTAGAATTATCAATTTAGTTATTTTTTAGTTTGATGTGTATATTAGTCCTATATATAAGTAGTAAAACTAATTAACGGAGAAATATATTATCCACCTATCTTGATGATATTTGTGGAAAGTGATGTTTCTTTATATCTATCTAAAAAGGAGGCAAAAAACATGAAATGGTTTCGTAATTTAAAAATAGGTATTCGTATTACTATCGGTTTTTTACTGGTTGCAATTATTATGGGAGTCTTAGGTATAATCGGTATAGCTAGTATGAAAGAAATTAACGAATCTTATAGTTTTGAATACAACGAAAGTGCTGAGCTATTAGCAAGTATAGAAGGAATTAGTTCCTCATTTCAGCAGATCCGGATGAACCTTTATGGACTGGTGATGGCTGAAGCGCCGTCAGAGAAGCAATATTTCTTAGAAAGAATGAATGAACATAAGAACACTATTGATCAAAATGTAGCGAAATACAAAGAGATGCATAGTGACCAGGATAAAACAGAAGAAGTGAAACGCGAACTGGAGTTACTAGACGCGGTCGAAACCAGTCTAAATGCGTACAATGAAAAGATGAATGAGATGATAGAAAGGGTTGGTATAGACCCGGAAAGCCGCGCTGAGGCTTTCGAATTGCTAAAAGAAGGCGGGGAATTAGATACTTTAGCACTTTCAGTGAGTAATGCGATTGATGAACTGGTCAGTTATAATAATGATCATGCTAAAGAGAAGATTGCCCGTAATAAACAGCAGGCTTATTATGCAGAATTAATTATGATTATAGCTATTGCTATAGGTGTGTTATTGGCAATTGTATTGGGTTTTTTAATAAGCCGCAAGATAAGCAATCCGATTAACAAAATAGTAGAAGTAGCTGAAAAACTCGCTATGGGTGATATGAATGTAAGTATTGAAGCAGATAGCGAGGATGAAATTGGCAGACTAATGAACTCCTTCGGTAAAATGATCGCAAGTAATCGAGAACAGTCTCTTGCCATTGAAAAGATGGCCGATACAGATTTGACGGTAGATGTTCCAATTAGATCAGAAAAGGACATTCTCGGTCAGAAGTTACAGAAGATGAATGACGGGCTTAATCGATTGTTTAGAGATATCAATGCATCTGCAGAGCAGTTAGCCGTAGGAGCGAAACAGCTAGCTGATTCCAGTATGATTCTTTCACAGGGAGCTACAGAGCAGGCCAGTTCCATAGAAGAATTAACTGCTGCTCTCGAGGAGATTTCTTCTCAGACGGAACTGAATGCCAAGAACGCCGATAATGCCAATAAACTGACTGAAGCAGCCAAGTCAAATGCCCTTGAGGTAAAGAATCAGATGAATGATATGCTTCAGGCTATGGAAGATATTAAAAAGTCTTCAGCAGCTATATCCAAGATCATCAAAGTAATCGATGATATCGCATTTCAAACTAATATCCTTTCTCTGAACGCGGCCGTTGAGGCAGCGCGAGCAGGTCAGCATGGCAAAGGTTTTGCAGTAGTGGCGGAGGAAGTAAGAAACCTTGCCGCCCGGTCAGCAGAAGCTGCCAAAGAAACAACGGAGATGATAGAGGACTCCATAAAGAAGTCTGAAACTGGAACAAAGATTTCCGAAAAAACAGCTGAAGCACTTAATAAAATTGTAAAACAAGTTGAAAGGGTGGCTGATCTAGTTAATGATATAGCAAAAGCTTCAAATGAACAGGCGTCAGCTATTACCCAAATCAATCAGGGTATCATGCAGGTATCAGAAGTGGTTCAGACTAACACTGCTACAGCTGAAGAAAATGCTGCTGCCAGTGAAGAACTGTCCAGGCAGGCAGAACTTTTAAAGCAAATGGTAGGAGGAGTTAAATATAAGGCAGACGTTAAGAGCAATAACGATATAATTAATGAATTAAGCCCAGAAGTTTTAAAAATGCTTGAGGAAATGTCTAAAAAGAAAAGATTAACTTCCGGTTTTGAAAACGGAATGGATGATGATTTAAAGAACATTGCAAAATTGAGTAGTGATGCAGAAAACGAAGCAGCAACTACAAAGCCCTCAATTGATTTAGGCGACAAGGAGTTTGGGAAATACTAGATACCACAGGAGGGCCCTTTGGCCCTCCTTGTAATTCATATAGGTGAGGTTTATGTTTACAATTACAGACAAAGAATTTAAACAGTTATCTTGCTATATCAAAACCACTATTGGTATAAACTTAAAAGAAACAAAAAAAACTTTTATGGTAAGTAGGCTTCATAATGTCCTTTTGGAGATGGGGTTTAAAAGTTTTTCAGAATACTATGATTATATTATTGCGGACAAAACAGGAAATGCTGTAGTAACGCTTATTGATAAAATTACTACAAACCATACCTTCTTTATGAGGGAGCCTGATCATTTTTATTACTTTAAGGATAAAGTACTTCCTTATCTTAAAAATACAGTAAAGGATAAGGATCTAAGAATATGGAGTGCAGGCTGTTCCAGTGGTGAAGAACCCTATATTCTTGCAATGATTATTGATGAATTTTTTGGGGAAGAGAAAAAAAAGTGGGATCGAAAAGTATTGGCTACTGATATTTCAAATAGGGCACTAAAGAAGGCTGTGGAAGGTATATACAGCAAAGAAGAAATAGCTTCGATACCTATACAGTGGAAGTTAAAATATCTTAAACCGCTTAGTAAAGAAAAATTTGTTATAGTGGATAAGATCAAAAATGAAGTTATATTTAGAAAGTTCAATCTGATGGATGCTTTTCCCTTTAAAAAAAAGTTCCATGTGATATTCTGCCGTAATGTAATGATCTATTTTGATAACGATACAAAATATCAATTGTTAAATAAAATATATAATTCTCTTGATAATGGGGGATATTTGTTTGTTGGCCATTCAGAATCTTTTAACAGAAAAATGAGTAAATTCAAAAACATTGCCCCTGCCATATACAGAAAGGAATAACTAAACAGTGTGTTCATTGAAGATTGATAACAATTTGAGAAAAATAAAAGTTTTAATTGTAGATGACAGCCTTATATCTAGAAAAGTTTTATCAATGGGTATTTCATCAGATCCATCTATAGAAGTGGTAGCACAGGCTGTGGATCCTTTTGATGCGAGAAATAAGATTATAGAATATAAGCCCGATGTTATGATCTGTGATGTGGAAATGCCCAAAATGAATGGGATCGAATTTATTCGCAGATTGCTTCCGCAATATCCCTTGCCAGTTATTGTTGTCAGTGCGATAAGCAGTGCGGTATTCGATGCTTTGGATGCAGGTGCAGTTGACTTTGTGCCAAAACCTGATTTTCGGGTGGTAAAAAGTGTTGAAGACTTCATCAATGACCTGATAGCCAAAATTAAAATAGCAGCAAGCGCAACTGTTCTACAGAAAAAGGTTGCCCATCAAGATAGTATAAGGGCGGCTAAAAATGAAAATATTGATGCAAGTAAAATAATTGCCATCGGAGCCTCTACAGGAGGTGTTGAGGCAATCCATAGCATATTGAAATATCTACCTTCCACTGTGCCGGGAATCGTAATCGTGCAACATATTCCACCTGTATTTTCAAAAATGTTTGCAGAGCGACTTAATGCATCCACTTCCCTGATGGTGAAGGAGGCCCAAACAGGAGATTATATAAAGCAGGGGAAAGTTTTAATAGCTCCTGGGGATAAGCATATGAGGATTAAAAAAGTTGGAAAACAGTATAAGGTACAAGTTTTTTCAGGAGATAAAGTGAATGGTCATCGACCTTCTGTTGATGTTCTCTTTGAATCTGTAGCAAAGGAAGCAGGTGATAAAGCAATTGGAATTATCCTTACGGGGATGGGATATGATGGGGCACAAGGCATTCTTGCCATGAGACAAAAGGGAGCTCGAACCATTGGACAGGACAAGAATACATCGGTTGTTTATGGCATGCCCAAAAGTGCATTTGACATAGGGGGGGTGGAATTTTTACTTCCTCTGCAGGAGATTCCCCGTTATATTCTCAACTTGCTTCAATAAGAAAACCCTTTCTAAGCAAAACTAGGGAAAAAAGCAGCTAGATTCATAATATATGTCCGGATATATTCCGGTTTTTTTATCACAAAATAAAAATATTGTCCAAATGGGTTCTTAGGGCGGTGGTTTTGTTTACCTCTAAATGCTTTCGGGGTTGGTGTGTTGCTTTTGTCGTAATTTATATAAATTTGTTATTATGAACTTATTTGTTAAAATTGTTTATTAATGGTATTATATGATCAAAAACTATGGATGTGAGTTTTTTGAACGTACGAAACTTGGGTTTACTTTTACTCGTTACTTGCTTGCTTTTTTCCCTATCCTGTTCTAAAAAAGATATTGCCGAAACAAAACTTTTATTAACAAGAAACGAGGTTTTAGAAAGCGAATTTCCTTCAAATGTAACCCCTACCGATGCTGTTAAACGCTATGTAAGAGCACAGTTCACACGGAATACCGAAGAATTACGGGCAGCGATAACAAAGGATCTATCTGACGAAATGGGTGTTGAGTTTTACGATCCTTCATTTGGCGTGTCTAGTCCCTGGGTGGAACGAGCCGAGATTGTACAACAGAATGGAGCTAGTACAAACAAATGGAGGTATAGTATCAAATACTGGATGGCAAATTCTCAAGGAATAATTGGGACAAAAAAAGAATATGTAGAGGTTATTGAAATAAATAAGAAATACTATGTTGATAACATTACAACTGAGATATAAATTTACAGGAAGCAGGAAGAACTTCCCCCTGCTTCCTAAGGTTAATTTATAGAATCAGGACAGAAGGACAGGTTGTCCAATTTATAAGTTCTTACCCATTTCATATGCTTGTACCATTGTCTGGCTTCCCTTAATATCTCCCGCATTACCAACACCAAGCCCATAGATAATACCCTTTTCTTTTGAACCTTCAAGGCAGGAAGCAAAACCCCTGAGACTTTCTATGGCCCTTTTCACATATTGTTCCCGTTCATCTGCAGCAGTGATAATAAAGTACATCTCTTTATCCCTGATTTCGGTGTACTTTGCGTAGACTCTATCTATCAAAGTCTTCATTCGTGAACTTATAGAATAAAAATAAACTGGTGTCGCCAGGACCAGCACATCGGCAGCTATCATTTTATCCAGAATTTCTTTCATGTCATCCTTCTGAACACAATTGCCGCCGTTTCTTTTACAGGCATCGCAGGCTAAACAATAATTAATTTTTTTATCTCTTAAAATTATTTTTTCAACCTGATTTCCCGCTTCCTTGGCTCCTAGCATAAATTGGTCACATAAAAGATCTGAATTCCCGTTTTTCCTATGACTTCCCGATAAGAGCAATACTTTTTTCATGTCATTTCATCCTCCTCAATGTTTCATTAATTTCACCGGTTAAAAAATTTTATCATCCGGATCCGGGATCCCCTCCCGAGGCATCTAGACTTGGGCGGACAGTTTATCATCGAGATGGATAGTGCCGCCCCATCCAGCTCAGCGAAAAAGCATGCCAAAAGGCATTGGAAAAAAGCCTTGGTTGGCTTTTATAATCTTTTATTATTAAAGAATATTCTTCACCTGTATCCCAACTTCCTCCATAACCTCGTGTGGTTTGTCGAGACAAAAGAAGCAAAAAGAATGCCTTCTTGCTTCCCGGTGAAAACAGGCGGCCTTTCCGTAAAAAGCCGCCTGCCAACAGATGGATGCTTGATACCACTTAAAGAAACTTTTTACTATTCATATACCCTTGCAGGTGGTTCAGGGTCTCTCCGAAGCGTTGGAAGTGGACGACCTCCCGCTGCCGCAGGAACCTCAAAAGGTCTATCAGGTCGGGATCATCGTTGAGATTGATCAGATTTTCATAGGTTGCCCGGGTATTTTTTTTACTGCCATATCCTCATGAATGTCAGCTATCGGATCGCCCATGGTGTTTATTATCCTCAATAGTAAAGTCTTGATTTAAGAAGTTAAATGAGAACTTCCCAAAGATTGTAATTTTCGATGTCTCGAATAAATCAAATATTTATTCCTCATTATTATTAAAGAAGATTACCTTCCAACTTCTTCTCCTAAAAAGGCTTGATGTATCCAATATTTTGGCTTGTATATGACCGTCAACGTCCCAGATTACATTAATATATGAATCGCCATGTCCTAATACTAAATAGTTCATTAGTTTTTGTATACTGATACCCATAGAGTGACAACACGGTTATGGTAGAATCTAAAGTAGGAGGAGAACTACCATGCCAAAGAAAAAACTGTCTACAGATGATGCATTAGCCTTAGTACTTAGTGGCCTAAAAGGAGAAATACCAGTCTCAGATTTATGCCGAAAATATGGAGTATCCACCGCAACTTACTACAAGCTTAGAGATCAGTTTATTGCCGGTGGAGTCCAGGGACTTCAGAATAACGGTAAAACCGACCAAGTTAAAAACTTAGAACTTAGGATAAAGGAACTTGAACAGGCCCTGGGTCGCAAAACTCTTGAGGTAGAGATACTAAAAAAAACGGAAGATTTCTTTGCGCGCAAACATCTCAGATAGATACCGCATCCTATGTTGCGTTGGCCGGTGAACTGAAAAAACAAGGCATTAGTATTAAGGATGCTGCAGATATATTGGGAGTACCTCGATCACGGTTCTACCCTCGTACTCGAAAGAAAAAAGAAACAACTAAACACGAACAAAACTACATAACCGATAAAGAATTATCTGCATCAATTAAAACAGCCTGTAACCGATATCCTCTGTATGGCTACCGTCGTATTCGTATCATACTAAAGCGCGAATATAACATAAGCGTTAGCCAGAAGCGAGTTCATCGGATTATGAACAAACTAGGACTCAGCCAGCAGCGGTTAAAGAACCGCCGGGTAGTTCAAATGAAAGAACGCCCTAGTGAACCATCTAAGCCCAATCAAATATGGGAAATGGATATGACCAAGACTTACCTAAATGGTTATGGATGGCTCTATATCATGGCAATCATTGACCGTTATGATCGTTCTATTGTTGGTTATGAAATCAATTCCCGAGCAAGAGCTACCGAGTGGTTAAAGGCCTTTGACAAAGCTGTTAAGAATCGTTTTCCGAACGGAACCAGAGATCAAGGCTTAATACTTCAAGTTGACAATGGATGTCAACCAACCAGCAACACGTTTATTAAAGAAATGGCTGTTTGTGATGTGACTCTTTTATATTCAGCCTATGCAACGCCTGAACATAATGCTCACATTGAGCGCTTTTTCCGTACCCTCAAAGAGGAAGAAATCTATTACAATTTTTACGAAACCTACAGTGAGGCCATTACCTCTATAGAGGCTTACATAGATTTTTATAACAATAACCGTATCC